>Ga0315315_10003347_pt1 | contig 14734 bp, 8 predicted proteins | sample M140m3416metaG_FD_203699 | JGI IMG/M metagenome (GOLD analysis project Ga0315315, IMG submission 203699) | Ammonia-oxidizing marine archaeal communities from Monterey Bay, California, United States - M1 40m 3416 | ecosystem: Environmental > Aquatic > Marine > Intertidal zone | place: USA...
AGAGCTCGGTTATGCGCTCATGGCCTAGGCAGATATCCCTTCATTAAAAAACTGCAACCAACAATTCGGATTAGACATGACTCGCTTTTTCACTGCTTTTCTTTCGGCCGTTATTACATTTAACTTCTCTGCTCAGGCACTGCTTGCTGCACCAACGATTAATAACATTAGTGTCCCGGGAATTCAGATTGGGACAACCGTACAAATTACTATCACAGGTACGGACTTGACTCCCGCTCCAAAACTGGTCGCTTCTTTTCCGATTTCAGCTCAAAAAGCTGTCGAAGGCTCTGACAACAGCAAAGCAATTATCGAACTTACCGCCGCGAATGCACAACCTGGAATCCATTGGATTCGTATTGCGAGTGACAAAGGAATCTCAAATGCTCTCTCACTGGGTGTCGACAATCTGACTCAAATTCCATTCACGGAAAGCATCGATGCATTGCCTGTCGCTCTGGCAGGCGACCTCAGTGGGGGAAACATTCTTAAAACAACGTTTGTTGGCAAAGCGAGTGAATCGATCGTTGTCGATGTTGAAGGCCGCCGTATCGGTTCCAATATCCGGCCCGTACTACGGTTGCTCAATGCAGAGGGGGTGCAAATTGGCTTCAGTGCTCCTCAACCTGAACTTCATGGAGATGCCCGCATTTCCACTACGATTCCAACCGATGGTACGTACACCCTGGAAATGCATGACATCTTATATAAGGGCCCCGGACCGGGACGATTCCGTCTAAAAATAGGGAATCTGTCTTTCGCAGACCTAGCCTTCCCTATTGGAGTTCAGACCGGTCGGACAGCCAGCGTAAAGTATGGCCGTACAAATATCGATAGTGTTGTCGATATCAGCTCAGCCAGCGATACCATAAGCTCACTTCCCCTCCCGACAACAGGACACTCCACAGGTTCACGGCCCCGCGTCATCTTTAGCAATCATGCCGAGTATGTAGAGAACGACAACGCGACGGACGTACCAGCAGCACCGGTGGGGATCAACGGTCGCTTATCAAAGAACGGGGAAACCGACAGCTTCAAAGTACTGGCCAAGCCAGGTTCTAAATTGCGATTAGATGTTGTTGCTCGTCGTGCTGGGTCACCTGTCGATGGGGTCTTAGTTGTCAAGGCAGCCAATGGTGCTCAAATCGGACAGAATGATGACCGACCAGGACTGTCAGACCCCGGCATTGACATAACTGTGCCAGGAGACTCGGAATTCATTACTGTCACACTCAATGACCTATTGCGTCGAGGAGGGGAAGACTTTATCTATCGCATTGAAGTCCAGGACATTAGTCAGCCGCAATTCGCAGCCACTATCGCTCAGGATCGACTGCAAATCCCCGCTGGATCAACACAAACAGTCATCGTGAATATTGCCCGGCAGGGATACAACGGTGATGTTGACCTGGAATTCGAAGGACTACCCGAAGGCGTTACTGTCGCTGACAATCAGGTTCTTGCAGGTCGTACTCGCGGTCTCATCTCCATCACAGCCGCTGACGGCGTTTCTCTTGCCGGTATCGGTCGCATCATCGCAACTGCTGCGGACGAGAACATTGGAACCCGTAAGGTTGCCATTGTCGGTGGTGACAACCCACATTATCGAGTACTGCCAGAACTTCGTCAGAGCCTGGGAGTCGCCCGCACAACCGCAGCTCCTATCGGAGTTTCACTTGCCGCGGAAGCCACTGACATACAAATCTCTCGAGGTAAGTTCCTGCCAGTAACGGTCAATATTCAGCGTATGGAAGGCATCACCGGAAATATCCGCCTCCGATTAATTTCTAATCAGACAATGCCTCGCAAGAAGGTAAAGCAGAATAACAAAGACGTGGAGGTCGACGATACGGATCGAGCTTTGCGATTGAATGAAGATCCCATACTGAGTGCCGATATAACTAGCCAAGCCGTCAATATCTGGATTCCACATGATCTTGGATTAATGGCCTGGCGAGGTACCATTGTGGCCGAACTACTCAGTGCCGACAACAAAAACGTTGTCGCAACTGTCTCCACAAGGCAGCTAAACATCACACCTCTCGATGCTATTCGGGTGGCATTATCTACTGAAGCAACTATTCAGGCCCGCGCTGGCGAAGGAGAGACAGGGCATTTCGCCGGAACGATTACTCGTGCTGCAGGTTTTGATAAGCCGGTAACAGTCACACTGGCCGGGCTACCCGCAGGCTATGCTGCTCCAAGCATTGAAGTCCCTGCTGAGCAAACTGAATTTACACTGGAAATACGCTTTGCCAAAGAAGCCAAAGCAGCTGACTTAAAGGACATTAAATTGGTCGCTAATGCGGCGACGGATCTGAAGCCTGAAGTCAAAGTGTCCAGTAACCAAATTAATACAAACATTAAAGTCGTTGCTCCGGAGTAACGATACTGCCGGTCAACTTACCCCGAACTTTTCACTTCCAAGGAAGATAATGCACTTTTCAAAACAACTTCTGACCTTTGCTGCCATGGCTCTAAGTCTTTCAATCGGCCAGGCGGCCATTGCCCAGGACAAAGATGCTCGTCCGAACATCCTGTTTATTTTTTCAGACGATCATGCTTACCAATCCATTAGTGCGTATGGCAGTCTCGTCAATAAGACACCGAATCTGGACCGCATTGCAAATGAAGGCATGCGTTTTGATCGGGCCTTTGTAACCAACTCTATCTGTGGGCCTTCCCGGGCTGTTGTCATGACCGGGAAATACGGTCATCTAAACGGCTTTGTCACAAATGGAAATACGTTTAACGGGAATCAGCAAACTGTTTCTAAACTATTACAAACAGCCGGTTATGAAACAGCTGTCATTGGAAAGTGGCACCTCAAAAGTACGCCTATTGGGTTTGATTATTATCACGTTCTCATCGGGCAGGGACCCTATTACAATCCACCTATGAAAACCACGGATGGTCCGGTGAATCATATTGGTTACACCACAGAAATTATTACCGACCAGACTCTTGAATACCTCAAAGAACGACGTGACCCTGACAAGCCCTTCTTCCTGATGTACCAACACAAGGCTCCGCATCGCAACTGGCAGCCGGGTCCAGACGAAATTAACAACTATAATAACGAAACAGTTCCTGAACCGATCACATTGTTTGATGACTATCAGGGACGGACCTCCGCAGCTCGCAATCAGGCGATGACCGTCAAGGAACACCTGACTCGATACGACCTCAAACTGGATCCCCCGAAAAACCTGACGCCGGAACAACTTGTCTTTTGGAATGAAGCTTACGATAAGAAAAATGCTGAGCTTGCAAAACTTAATCTGGAAGGCGATGCCCTGATTCGCTGGAAATACCAGCGGTATGTCAAAGACTATTTACGATGCATCGACAGCGTAGACAAGAACGTCGGACGAGTCTTAGACTATCTCGAAGAATCCGGTCTGGCCGAAAACACCATTGTCATCTACACCTCGGATCAGGGCTGGTATCTCGGTGAACATGGCTGGTACGATAAACGATGGATGTATGAAGAATCCTTCCGCACTCCACTCATGGTTCGCTGGCCCGGCAAAGTGAAGCCAGGCACGGTGAATACCGACATGGTCATGAATCTTGACTTTGCACAGACTTTTCTGGAAATCGCCGGAGCGGAGCAACCTGAAGATATGCAGGGTGCCAGCATGAAGCCGGTCTTCGAAGGTAAGACTCCTGAGGATTGGCGTCAAAGTGTTTACTACCACTATTATGAATTCCCCGGAGCCCATAGTGTTGCCAAGCACAATGGGGTTCGAACGGAACGCTATAAACTGATCCATTTCTATGAAAATAAAGAATGGGAATTATTTGATCTGAAAGAGGATCCCAATGAATTAACCAGTGTTTACGACGATCCCGCTTATGCCAGCGTCAAAAAAGATCTCGAGATCGAACTTGAGCGATTACAGGACTTCTACAAGGACGATGGAACTATTGTTAATTTTGGGGCCGCTCGGGCAAAGGTTCAACCGACTCAGCTTGTACGTCGATTCCGCTTTGGGGATTTTGAAAACACCGAGAAGTCGCCCTTTGGGACAGCTGTGAAAACAGATGGCAGCAAGTATATCTTCCACAATCCAAGTGGAGGGAAGTTCAGTCCTGATTACAAGCCAATCACTTTGGGTGGATTTATCAATCCAACAGATGGGAACGGAGTGATTGCTGCTCAGGGTGGTGAGGCCCTCGGCTATACGATGCTGCTCAAAGATGGCAAACTTACCTTCTCTATTCGTTCTCAAGGACAACGATTCACGGCTGTTGGTCCGGAAATCGAATTGAATGAATGGACACATGTTGTGGCTATTCTCGATCGAAACGCCAAACTTGCTTTTGCCGTGAACGGAAAGAAAATTCAAACCGATGTTAAGGCTGCTTTTCTTGCCAGTGCCCCGGCCGACGCCTTCACGTTAGGTCTGGATGGCGGTTCTCTTGTCGGAGACTATGGACAGGCAAATGGCCTCAAAGGGAAGATCGCCGACTTCAGACTTTATTGGGGTATTCTTGAGAAGGAAACACTTCAAGCGTGGGTGAACCCTAAATAACCCAACTGAGAAGCCTTAACAATAACCACCTCACCCCCCTTGGGACTTAATTTGCATCGGATCACTCGGCCATGAATCTTAATCGACGACAGGTAATTCAAACTTCTGCGGCCGCGCTAACCACCGCCGGAACCATGCAAACAGTTTCTGCATCCTCGGTGAAGGACCAAGCCAAGCCATTCGGTTACTGCTTCAACACGAGTTGTGTCCGTGGTCAGCAGCTTTCGCTGGACGCACAGGTTGACTTGGTAATCAAAGCCGGATACGAGGGCATTGAACCTTGGATTCGTGATTTGCAGTCATTTCAAGATAAGGGCGGGAGCATTAAAGACCTCGGTAAAAAACTTGCGGACAATAATGTCAAAGTCGTCAGTGCTATCGGATTTGCCCGCTGGATTGTTAATGATGATCAAGAAAGAGCCAAGGGCCTAGAAACCGCTAAACATGACATGGGGCTGCTCAAGGAAATGGGCGGTGTGAGAATTGCAGCACCTCCTGTGGGTGCCACGGACCTCGAAGACTTTGACTTGTTTGCAGCCGCTAAACGTTATTACGATCTATGTGAAGTCGGACGAAACGAAGGCATTACCCCGCAGCTAGAGTTGTGGGGATTCTCTAAAACACTTAGCCGGCTCGGTGAGTTGGCTTTTGTGGCAACCGAAGCTGGCCACCCGGACGCATGTATCCTGCCCGATATTTACCACATCTATAAAGGTGGTTCGTCCTTCAACGGATTAAAAATGCTCAATGGTCAGCACATTCACTGCTTCCACGTCAACGACTACCCGGCCGATCCACCTAGAGCAACGATCGCCGATAAGCATCGAGTCCATGTTGGCGATGGGATTGCTCCGGTGACCCAAATCCTGCAGATGGTTTATAAAGCCGGCTGCCGGGGCATGTTGTCACTAGAGCTGTTTAATCCTGATTACTGGAAGCAGGACCCACTTAAAGTCGCCACCGAAGGCTTAGCTAAAGTTAAAGCTGCCGTTGCCAAGGCCTTTGGATAATTCGGTCTTTCCTAAATTGAGTACACATCGTGTTAGTTGCGAATAAAAAGAAGGTTGTCTTTTCGCTGCTGGCGATATGTGTCGGTCTAATGCCCCTGGCCATACTCGAAGGTATTTTCCGCGCCTTCAACATTGCATCACCGGACCAGGTAGTCGATACTTCCTCCGGTTTCTCGGGACATCAACCACTGTTTTCTCTCAATCGGGATGAAACCACCTATGTCACGACTCGTAACCGGGCCCTCTACTTCGGCGATCAATCCTTTGAGGCAATCAAACCGAAAGACACCTATCGTATGTTTTTCCTTGGCGGATCCACCGTGCGAGGACGCCCCTTTGCTGTCGACACCGCCTTTGCAAAGTGGGTTGAATTGGAATTAAACCACCGCAGCAACTCGACGGCCTATCAATCAGTCAACTGCGGAGGACTTTCTTATGCCAGTTTTCGTCTTCAGCACATTAGCAAAGAAGTTTTGACTTACAAGCCCGATCTTCTAGTATTGGCCAGCGGACATAACGAATTCCTGGAAAACCGTACTTTTGATCAGGCAACCCGGCAAACTGAGGTCCGCAGCGCACTCGAATCCTTAAGGCTCGTCGTTTGGCTACGTTCACTAATCGGTCAGGATGTTGAATCTTTCAAGGAATCAACGGGGCAGGAACTTCCGGAAAACGTGACGGCACGTCTGGATGAGGAAAGTGGCTACGCGTCTTATCATTGGGATCCAGAATGGAAAAGACAGGTTACCAAACAGTATAAAGAATCGCTACAACGCATCATTGAACAATGCAAGTCCTCCAATATCCCACTAGTCTTCGTCTGTTTGGGATCCAACCTCAGAGATTGCCCGCCATTTAAGTCGGAGCTCCCTCCTGATCTGGCGACCAAAGACAAGCAGGACTTCCATAGTCTTTTTGCTCAGGCTACTGAGCTAGCCAACCAACCGGAAGCAGCCTTAAACCGGTATGAGCAATGTCTGGAGATCTCTGATCAGTATGCGCTTCTGCACTTCCGTTTAGGGCGAACTTTAGAGCAGCTCGGAGAATCGCAATCTGCTCGACACCATTATTTGTTAGCAAAAGACCTCGATATCTGCCCGTTACGTCTCTCGGAACAGATGGACAATATTCAAAGGGCACTGGCCCAACAACACAATATTCCTCTGGTCGACGCTAGAAATACTTTGGAAAGCGCCAGTGCCGACAAAATTCCAGGTTATGAAATGTATGTTGACCATGTACACCCGACGTTACACGGCCATCAGATGATCGCCAGAGCTATCGTGAATGAGTTAATGGAACACAAGCTTGTAATTCCTCATCGTAATTTAGACATGCAGGACTATCAGTACCTTTACCATAACTATATTGACTCTTTACCTTTGGCATTTTTTAGTAATGGCTCACGCCGCGTCAATTGGCTTGAAAACTGGGCGCGTCGAGATATGCAGTTATTCGAGCTGGAGCCGTTCGATTTACGCGGTAGTCTGGCCATCGTGCATCGCCAACTTGGCTTTAGCAAGTTTGAGGATGCTTATTACGAGTTAGATAAAACACTAAAGCAATACGGGAACATCAGCCTGTCGGTACTTAAGTTGGCTCTGACATTCCAAAGACATGGCCAATATCAAGTCGCCCGATCACTGCTGGAATGGCTTCGTGAGAATGAGTCCGACGAAGTACTGTTACAACAAATCCAATATGCCCGCATGATCAATGCTGAGTCCATGGACGACCGAGGAGTTGCGATTCTTATCTATGACAGTTACTTTGACCGGCTACCATTTGAAGTGCAGGCGAATGCAGCCTGGCGTGAATTCATCCCGGATATCTGGGAACGAGTTAAACTTGAAAACTAGTAAGCATGAGTGAACGCAACGACTTCAATACAATCGATGCAATTTTGCCACAACTCCAGACAATATTTGGAGACCGCCTATCGCTCGATAAGCATGTACTGCATGAACATGGACATGATGTGTCAAGACATGATATCCAGGCACCTCAGGCAGTGGTCTATCCACTCACAACAGAAGAAGTCTCTTCCGCCGTCAGGCTCTGTCATGAGCACTATGTCCCTGTCATTCCATTTGGTACAGGAACGGCCGTTGAAGGTGGGGTCGTGGCGATCTACGGTGGTGTATCTATCGACCTGACACATATGAATCAGATCCTTGAAATCAATATCATCGACAGCGATGCCACCGTTCAGGCTGGCGTCACCCGTTGCCACCTCAATGAGGCCTTGCTGCATCAAAATAGTGGTTTAGTCTTCACCGTAGATCCTGGCGCGGATGCCTCTATTGGGGGTATGGCGGCGACTCGAGCCTCCGGCAGTTCTGCCGTCAAATACGGAACGATGCGGGATAATACACTGGCGCTCACCGTGGTGCTCGCCAACGGAGAAGTTATCAAAGCCGGCGGAAGAGCTCGGAAATCCTCTGCTGGATACGATCTAGCCCACTTATTTGTTGGAAGTGAAGGCACACTTGGAGTGCTCACAGAAGTCACTGTCAAATTGCACCCGAAACCCGCTCAAATCTCCTCGGCCATCTGCCCATTTGACTCGATTGAAAATGCCATCGATGCCGTTTTACAAATTCTTGCGGCTGGAATCCCTGTCGCCAGAATCGAACTGCTGGATGAAGTCCAAATTGATGCCGTCAATAGATACAGTGGCCTGAACAACCAGCTAAGACCCACGATCTTCTTTGAGTTCCATGGCACAGAAGCCCACGTCGTCGAGCAAACACGTCAAACCAGACAAATCGCGGCGAAATATGGCGGCGTAGAGTTCCAATGGGCCATTGATCAGCAAGATCGAGATCGGCTATGGCAGGCTCGTTATGATTCTTTTCATGCTGTCATGGCTTTAAGAGAGAATGCCGTCGGTTATGTGACCGACGTTTGCGTGCCTATTTCCAAACTGGCAGAATGCTTTCTCGGAGCCAAAGAGATTGTCAAAAATGCGACTCTACCCGCCCCAGTATTTGGTCACGTGGGCGACGGAAACTTTCACGTCGTCTTCCCACTCGATCCCGATAGCCCAGCTGAATTGGCCGAAGTAACAGGCTATCATCAACAATTAATCGACATGGCGTTGGCTGTTGGGGGTACCTGCACAGGAGAACACGGTATCGGACTAGGTAAACGCAAAGCACTCGAACAAGAACACGGCAAAGCTGTCACTACCATGCGGCAAATCAAACACGCCCTCGATCCACGTAACATCATGAACCCCGGAAAAGTTGTGTAAAATAAACGACTTGCCCAAGCATTACCTACTCCAACTTTGGAAGAAACACTATGAGACTCCACATCCTTCTTCTCGCTGGCCTTCTGCTTACCACCGCCTCTGCTTATGGTGATGGCGAAGGTGATAACAATCCTGCAAAGGTCCGACAGGTTCCACGAGTCGGAGTTGAAATTTCGGACGAGGACCGGTCCCGCCTCAATACCGGATTGGAAGAACTGGCTGGACTTGTAGACAAATTAAAAAACTCAAACTCTGATTTGGCGTTAGCACTTCTTCCTGATATTGAGATTTACCATCGAGCTGTCAAAGACAATTTGGAGCATCGGGAATTCTTTAGCGACAAGGACATTATCAAAGCCTTTACAGCGCTGGCTAGTGGAAAAAAACGAGCACAAGAACTGCTCAGTGGAAGAGCTCCCTGGTTAAGTCAAACGGGGCTCGTCGTTCGCGGATACCGTAGTGAACTTGATGGCTCTGCTCAGCCTTATGGTTTGGTAATCCCTACGAACTATCAGGGCGATGGAGAGAAGGCTGTTCGACTGGATATCTGGTTTCATGGTCGCGGAGAAACGTTGAGTGAAACAAATTTTATTGATAAGCAAGCCAAAGTGGTTGGGTATTACGCTCCAAAGGATACCATCGTCCTTCACCCATACGGACGCTATAGCAATGCCTTCAAGTTTGCCGGCGAAATCGATGTGCTCGAAGCCATGGAGCATGTCAAATCACAATATCGCATCGATAACGATTTGATTAGCGTCCGGGGCTTTTCGATGGGTGGAGCCGGTTGCTGGCAATTCGCTCAGCTCTACGCCGATCGCTGGTTTGCAGCCACGCCGGGTGCCGGCTTTTCAGAGACACCTGAATTTCTAAAGTCCTTCCAAAAGGAGACACTGCATCCCTATTGGTGGGAAGAGAAACTTTGGCGTTGGTATGATACCGATGATAATGCCATCAATCTGGGACACGTTCCACTGATTGCCTATAGCGGTGAAGATGATATTCAGAAACAAGCTGCTGATGTGATGGAAATCGCATTGGCCAAAGAAGGCATTAATCTTGTTCATATCATCGGTCCTAAAACCGGCCACCGAATCCATCCCGACTCCCAGGCCCTTATTGAAGACAAAATGTACAGTCTGGCTCGTATCGGCAACGACAAACTCCCGCTTACTATTAACAAAATTACACATTCGCTTAAATACAACCGTCAGTACTGGCTAACAATTACAGGTATGAAGGAACACTGGGAGCCAGCTCGTGTGAGAGCTGAAATCCGAGATAACCGGGTTGTGATCGTGACCACTGACGTGACCGGATTGAAATTTGATATGGCTGCAGGACTAGCACCTTTCGATATAACTAAGAACATAACGATCGAGATCAACAAACAAACACTAACCGCTTCCAAAGCCAAATCTGATCGCAGTTGGTCCTATGAAATCCATTGGGCTGACGGTAACTGGGTGGCAGGCCCAAAATCTCAAAATGGATTGCAAAAAAAACATGGGTTGCAAGGCCCAATCGACGATGCATTCCTTAGCAGTTTTCTAATGGTCACGCCTAGCGGTAAGCCGATCAATGAAGCGATTGGGGCATGGACTGCTTCGGAACAAGTACATGCCATTAAGCATTGGCGACAACATTTTCGCGGACATGCCCGCATAAAAACGGATACCGCTGTGACCGAAGAAGATATTAACAATCACAATCTGATCCTTTGGGGAGACTTTTCGTCTAATGCAGTCCTTGCTGACATCCTTGCCCGTCTGCCGCTCACTTGGAACCAACAGGGTGTCTCCATTGGTGAAAAAGTATTTGATGCAAAAAGCCATGCTCCTATCATGATCTACCCAAACCCACTTAATCCTGAGAAATATGTCGTGATCAACAGTGGATTCACTTATCGCGAATACGCTTATCTAAATAATGCTCGTCAGGTTCCCATGCTACCTGACTGGGCAATCGTCGATGTAGTTAACAAGCCCGAACCAAACGACTCTATTTATCGATTCCCCGGAATCCCTAAAGATGCCAACTTTTTTGACGAAAACTGGGGTGTAAAATAGCGACTAAGATGACTCACGTAAAATCGTTGTGCCTAACGACTTGGACGGCCATCGTACTGGCGGTGCTGAGCTCCTCTCTCTATGGTGCCCCAGGAAAACGCTCTGGCGATGATCAGGGCAAACGTATCTATCTGAAACAATGTGCACACTGCCATGGCATGCAGGGCGAAGGTGTTGTCGGGGTTAACGAAAATCCGCTTTATGGTAATAAGCAGCTATCCGAATTGATTCAGGTGATTGTCGAAACAATGCCTGAAGATAAACCCAATACCTGTAAGGGTGAAAATGCCGTTGCGGTTGGACGTTATATTTTCGAGACGTTTTATACGCCTGAAGCCAGAGCAAGTCAAAAACCTCCCCGAATCGAATTAGCACGACTGACAAATCGCCAGTACAAACAAACCATTAGCGATCTCTTTACTGCCTTTCTTGGTAAACCCGAATTGAACGAAGAACGTGGGATCCACGCCACTTACTACGACACCCGTGGATTCGGTAAACAAGTCGGGCAGGAAGTCGTCGATAGTATCGATTTTGATTTCGACCGAACATTACCGCATGAAAAGATCTCTAAGAAAGAAGAATTCAGTATTCGCTGGCAGGGTGCCGTCATCGCAGAAGAGAGTGGCATTTATGAATTTATCGTTAAAAGCCCCAACAGTATTCGGCTTTATATTAATGATCGAGAAACACGGCTTGTCGACAAATATGTCGCTACCAAAGATAGTGAGGCTGAGCATTCCGGCACAATCTATCTGCAAGGAGGGCTGCCTTATTTTTTTCAGCTGGAGACTTTCCGTTTCAAAGATCCCGCGGCTTCAATGAGCCTAATGTGGGTGCCGCCGGGAGGAACTCGACAAATAATCCCTAAACGTAATTTATACCCTACCACCATCGGTACCGGTATTCTCGTGCAAACTCCATTTCCTCCCGATGACAGCGCCAGTGGCTATGAACGCGGAATTGCCATCAGTGCAGAATGGGATCAAGCAACCACGAATGCCGCTATTGAAGTGGCTGAGCAGGTCCTACCACTTATGGATCAAATGGCTAGAACCAAAAGCGGGGACGCCGATCGGCATGATAAGCTACAGACGTTTTGTCACGCATTGGTTGAATATGCGTTTCGACGCCCGCTTACCGATGATCAAAAATCCATCTACGTTGACAGCTTCTTCTTGGATGATCTCGAAATATCAGATTCCGTCAAACGTGTTATTATCTCCACCTTGAAGTCACCGTTGTTTCTCTATCCGGAATTGAGCCTCAACCCGGAGGATCCCGTAGTGGATAGCTATTTGGTTGCCGGTCGTTTGGCGCTGGCCTTATGGGATTCCGTTCCAGATACAGCTTTGCGAAATGCTGCTGGGCGTGGAGACTTATTAGATCCAATCAAAGTACAGCAACAGATCAAACGAATGCTGAATAATAGTCGGGCAAAGTCTAAGCTCGATTACTTCCTCCTGCACTGGTTGCAGTTAAACGAAAAGGGTGAGTTTTCTAAAGACGATGAGCATTACGCTAACTTTACAGATACTATTAAAGCGGACCTTCGACTGTCTCTGCGTTTGTTCTTTCAGGACGTCGTTTGGAGCGAAGATTCGGACTTCCGCCAACTCTTCCACTCACCAACCATTCCTATGAACCACAATCTAGCACAGTTTTATGGCATCGAAGCCTTTGAAGGAAATGAGTTTCAACCTGGCTCGGTAAGCGAGCACGCTGTCAGCGGGATTTTGACTCATCCCTACATGCTTTCGATGCTGGCCTATCGGGACAACAGCTCTCCAATTCATCGCGGTGTTTTTATTACGCGACGGCTGTTGGGAAGAACTCTTAAGGAACCGCCTCAAGCCACCGAACTTGGTAGTGCTGAGTTTCCCGACGGACTGACAATTCGCGAAAAAGTCACACAGCTCACAGAACCTACCACCTGTGCAGGGTGCCATAATATCATTAATCCTCTGGGTTTCAGTCTCGAGAACTTTGATGCCATTGGCCGATATCGGAATCAGGAAGTTGGTAAAGCCATTAATGCCGTTGCCAACTATACTACAGTGGTTGGTGAGAAGGTCGAGTTGTCCGGGGCCTCCGGACTAGCAGAGTTGATAACCATCAGTCCTCAGGCTCATGGAGCATTCGTCGACCACTTATTCCATCAGGCAATGAAACAACCAATCAACGCCTATGGCGACTCACTCCGCAAGCAATTAATAGAACAATTTCAGGTGTCCGAGTTTAATATTCAGCAACTGCTAACGAACATTGTTAAAGCAGCCGTTTTGTTTGAGCCTGAACAGGAACAATAAACATGACTATTCATCATCGTCGTCAATTCATTCAGGACATGGGTTTTTCAGCAGCAAGCCTGCCATTGCTGATGGGCTTACCAGCTTTTGCTCAGGCTGATGTAAACCATGCGAAGCAGCGAATGATCGTTGTGTTTAGCCCGAACGGGACCATCCCTGGTGACTTTTGGCCTGACGAAGCAGGTGCTGACTTTAAGCTGAAGCGGATTATGGAGTCACTACAGCCCTATCAGGATCAAATGCTGATTCTCAAAGGAATCTGTGATCAAATCAAAGGTGATGGCGACAGCCACATGCGTGGCATGAGTTGCTTGCTGACTGGAATCGAGTTACTCCCCGGAAACATTCAGGGTGGAAGTCATACGCCCGCTGGATGGGCCAGTGGCTTATCGGTGGATCAGGAAGTCAAAAACTACCTCCAGAGTAAACCAGAAACAGAAACTCGATTTGGTTCACTGGAATTTGGAGTGGTCGTTCCGGATCGAGCTGATCCCTGGACTCGTATGATCTACTCAGGCTCCAACAAACCCATCGCTCCCATTGACGATCCCTATGTGATGTTCAATAAGCTATATGGAAAACTGGAAGATCGTAAAAGTGTCGAAAGCGTATTGGACCGTGTTCGCAATGATTTACGTCGAGTCCGTACGCTGGTTGGCAAAGAAGATCGCAAGTTGCTGGAACAACATGAACAGTTCATTCGTGAAATGGAAGCCCGGATCAAGCGTGATGCTGAACACCAGCTCGACATTCCCGCTCCGGCACAAAAGGCAGGCGTAAAGAACGCCAATGAGAACATGCCTGACTTAAGTCGCATGCAGATCGACATGCTGGTAAACAGCTTACAGAATGATATGGCTCGCGTCGCATCGCTACAGTACACTCGAAGTGTTGGTCAGGCAAAGATGACCTGGTTAGATATCAATGAAGGGCATCACGGTTTATCCCATGAACCTGACAGTGATAAAGAAGCTGTCGAGAAGCTGGTTAAAATTAACCAGTGGTATTGTGAAGAGATTGCTTATCTGGCCAGACGACTGGTGAATACTCCAGAGGCCGATGGTTCTGGATCTATGCTCGATAATACGACAATCATCTGGACAAATGAGCTCGGTAAGGGTAATTCACACACACTCAATGACATTCCATTTGTCCTGATCGGTGGTGGATTGCGGTTCAGAATGGGCCGCTCATTGCAGTATGGCCGAGTTTCACATAACCGGCTTTTGATGGCATTTGCTCATGCCTTTGGGCATCATGTGGAGTCGTTCGGCAACAAGAATTACTGTGGAGACGGGCCACTTCACGACCTGACTTAAGCGTGTTAATATAAAATTTCTTGGGGGCGGTTAGCTCAGTTGGTTAGAGCGCCACGTTGACATCGTGGAGGTCGTTGGTTCGAATCCAATATCGCCCACTACCACCCTTGGTGGTTACCCCTTAAAAGGTAGCTACCAAGGGTTTTTTCGTTGGTATATCAGTGTTTGCGTTAACTTCGTTGATCGTCATTGATCCTTGTTGACCTTTACTATGCGTCATTGATGCGTCAATT
>Ga0315315_10003348_pt1 | contig 14732 bp, 26 predicted proteins | sample M140m3416metaG_FD_203699 | JGI IMG/M metagenome (GOLD analysis project Ga0315315, IMG submission 203699) | Ammonia-oxidizing marine archaeal communities from Monterey Bay, California, United States - M1 40m 3416 | ecosystem: Environmental > Aquatic > Marine > Intertidal zone | place: USA...
GGTTGTCTATTGCCATACGTGCATGACCATTCATAATCTTTTGAGAGTCATCCATGTTTTCAGCTACACCTATACCAAAAAAACTATAGGGATTTTTTTCGTATGAAAAAGAATGATAAGGTATTCTATGCGGTGTAAATGGATTTACTACTGCACGTAATACTTTACCATTTGAAACCCACGCATTTATTTGTACTTCATCTAAGTCATCTACGTTATCATCTAGTTCCATTCCAATCTCTCTAGCATACTCAGCATCCATAATGCCCCAGTATTCTAGTACTTCATACTTAGCTGAACTTATATCTGACATTCTGTTATCATCTTTTAGTTCATACTCATAATCTTTTTCTTCGTAGCTTGGCCCCATTTCAAGACAATCACGTATTTGATCTTTGTTGAAATAAGGAAGCTTAGATAAACTTCTAAACTGTGAACGATTAAGTTTGTGTCTATGTACAACATATTCACACTCATTCATAGTAGTAGCATTAGGGTCTGGAAAGAAATCCCAAATACTTACAAACTCAATTCGTGGTACACGTACTTGTAATGGTTCGTATGTTCGTTCTCCATCTTCATTAGACCATCTGTTTAAAGTTTTATTAAAATTAAATGGCCCTTTAACAATACCTGTACCAAATAAAGATGCCTCAAATAAAGCATTTCTTATTTCACTAGAACCATTAGATTCTTCTATTTGATCGTGTATTAGCTTTTCCATTCTCCTTGCTGCTTTTTGAGCAGGTTTCATTTCAGGAATTTGTGGATTAGGTGATGGGCCTGTGGTTAAACTATCAGCAGCTTGTTTGTCTAAAGGCTCTACAGCAGTTAATGTTTCTCCTGCTTTTAAATCTTGATCATCTCCTTTGTAACCTACATCAAAAGGATTTTTAGTTTCTGATACATCATCATATCCAGATGATGCTGTACTTGTTTCAATACCGGGAACAGGATTGTTTGTATCTAGATGTGCAATTTCTGGCACACCTTCAGGTACTTTAGTTTCAGATACACCTATAGGAAACTTATTGCCTCCAAAGATAACATCTACTAGTTGACCAAATGCTGCTAGTACTTTTGTTTTAGTTACTTTTACAAAGACTCTAGATTTTTCTGATTCTCTAAATTTAACATTCTTAGGATAGAGTCCACGATAGTTGTGGTATGCTGTCATCCATCTTCCTTCATCAGCATCTCTAGCCATTTCAGCAGAAGAGAATCTATCTTGAATAAGTCCGGCAAGGCGATTATTTAAATCCTCTTCAAGATTTAAAGACATTCCTTCTTCATTGTCTACTTCTTCAAAATAAATGCCATCAGCATTTTGTATTAAACTATTCTTTTCTTCAGCCATATTAAAACCTTAAAAAACCACGAACGCCACCATAAGCAGCGTCCATGATTAAAGAGTTACAATCTATTGATCAGGTGTTGAACCCATGTGTAAGAACTCAACTAAGTAAGTTACAGTTGTTGCTGCTGTAGCTAGATCAGCCCCTATTGGAGTTAATCGTGCATGAAGTGTTCTTGCAGCAGCAGTATACAAAGTACTTGCTATTACAATAGCTTCACTAGTTGCAGGGCCACCTACAACACCTGCTGTAGTAGATGTACTAACAAACTGATTTGCTGCATGACCATGTGAGTTCTGGATAATGTACAAAGGTGCGTTAGCTGCCCAAGTAACTGCTGAACCGCCATCATCTAGGATAGCTTCTGTTGCTATAATTTGACCGCCACCTGCTGCTGTACCTAAACTAAAGTCAACATCATTACCGCTACTTCCTCCAGTAACAATATTACCTGCGGGTATAGCAATAAGATTACGAATTATTGTATCAGCAGGTTGTGTAAAACTAACATCAGTGTTTGTATCATCTGTTACTGCAATAGTCCCTGTAGTTACAGAAGTCATAGAGGTAAGCATATTCTCTGCCATCTCTCTTACATCACCTGTTCTAGCAGAATTTCTACCTGTATCTCTTACATTATATACTGGATTTGCCATTGGTTATTTCCTCGCTTGAGTTATAAATTATTTTACTAATAGCCAAAATCACTATCAGCCGGGGTATAAGCCTGTTCCAAATGCAGATTTCTTATTCTACTAAAAGAATCTTGTATTCTTGGTCTAGACATTATTAAATAGCGCAGAGCATCATAAGCATGATCTGGCGCATGCGTATCTACATCTTCCGGATTAGTACGATCCAGAGGAATACTTTGTAGCTCACGTATCAGGTTAGGGCAATTGTTAAAGATTTGTAATCGTGGCCTACCGCTTTGTTGCACTTTTAAGTATTCGTGGATTTGTATTTTACCTTGTATCCGATTCTTATCAGCCCTTCGTAGTTTATGACCTGCACGAATTAGGGACTCACCTACTGTTGGGCCTGTTGTTCCTGTTCTAGCCCACGCTGCCGTGTCTAAAACTCCTTGAACAGAATACGGATCGTTTAACTCCATCTCTGTTATCCTACTGCCTAAGTCTACTCCTGTCAAACCTTTTTGATATAACTCTCTATAAATAATTAAAGTTCCATCTGAAGAATCAACTGCTCCCCATATACAGGAGCTTTCAGAAGCATAACCATAGTCAATACCTTTTGTACGCTCCCAAGAGATAGGTATCTCAAAAGGAGTAATAACATGAACATCTGTTTCAAATTCCGTAAAGGCTGCGCCTTCATTAACATCCCAATTACCTTCTAGCAATTGTCTGCGCTGAGTTGGCGGCAATGCCTTTAGCATTTCTTCATACCGACCATCTAAAGCCAAGTATGGGTTATCATCTAACCTAGCAGGAATAAACTTCCTAGTTAAGTTATCTTCTCCTGTAAACGATTCATTAGGAGGATATGGATCAACGTATCTCTTCTTAACCCATGTAGCTCCTACGCCACCCGGATTAGCTGTACACCTCATGTAAGGTGTAATCTCAGGGTCGGTCGTTCTTAGGCGGGAAGCGAGATAATTCCATCCAAACTCAGTAGGTAAGTGAGTGATCTCGTCAAAACCAATCCAAGAATAGGCTTGGCCCTGATACCGATAAACATCAGCATCCCGCTCTAAGAAGCCGAACTCTACTTTAGCTCCACTAGGGAAGTTCCAAAGTTTTTCAACTTCTTTATACTTACAGCCCGGAAAGGCTTTTGGGTATAACTCTCTACTTTTATCTATAAGTTCTCTTAGCTCTGGCATTGAACGCCTAAGTATTAACGCTCTATGTGCTGATCTATGTGCAAAGCGTAATGGGTCTATAAGCATTGCATAAGACTTACCACCACCTGCTGCACCACCATAAAGAACATCTCGTTCTGGTGCTGCTAAGAAGTCTGTTTGTGGCCCGTTGTTAGGCTTAAATATAACATTGTTATTGACTTCTTCTTTTAAAGCTTTTGGAACTTGATCTAATACATCTTCAGTAACAACTTTATTAGTTGTTTTTTTCTCTAGCTTGTTTAATGTTTCTTTAGATGCGTTTAATGAATTTCTTTTTGCATCTAATCTTTGTTTAAGTTTATCTGTTGTTTTTTCTTTAGTGCGTACTGCTCGTCTTGCTTTAATCTTTGCCTTAGTCTCTGAGTGGAAGTTATAGCCTCTACCTTTTGCACCCTTCGGCCTTCCGGTCTTTTTCCGGGGAGTACCATCTTTCTTGAGAACAAAGTTACCATCTTTATCCGTTAGGTAGTTCTCTGGGTTCTGTTTCCAATCTTCCATTTGCTATAATTTTCTTTAGCCCTGTATGGCTTAAAGACCTCCCGGTTTCATTTTCTATCCAAAGACTTCCTTCACGTAGAGATAATACTTCATCTTGTACTAGCTTTGCAATAGTTTTTAAAGTCTCTAATTGATTCTCTATAGGCTTTAAAGTTTTATTGTCTTCTGCTAGTTCATATCCAAAGGGGATAGTACTACTTGATCTCCGCTTTTGCATCTATAATAATCTCTTCTTTGGCCGGGAGTATAAACAATCCTCCTTCTAGTTTGTGATTAACATCAACTCTTTCTTGCTTACCTAGTCCTGTTCTGTCTAATATAGTTTGTGCAGCCTGTAATCTCATGTTAGCTTGGGGAACTGGATTATTGGATTCCATTATATCCACTAGCTTCATTGCTGCTTTAGGTGCGGATTGAGCGAGTATGTTTGAGGCTAAGTCTATAATTTCATTTTTAAGTGCGTGTACAACTTGCCAATGTCCATTCTCAGAATATCCGGCTAACCTTGCAGCTTCCTTGGGATCACCTCCTGTTTCAACAAGATGGTCTAAGAAAGTTTGTTGTTTGATTGTTAATTCTTTTTTCATAATATACAATATTATACAGTTATTTTCTAGGTTTGTCAAGTCCTTTATGTAATAAAGTGTAACATTATCTTGACAAAACCGCATTTCGTGTGTATAATACTATAGAACCCACCGGGGTTCACTACATCCCCACAGCCCCGCTTAACGTGTACTCTTCCTTTAAGACCCTTTAGAGACTTTAAAGTTCCGGCCTAAACTGGTTGACACTCTAAAGCCCTTCAAAATGTATATGTATTAGTATATATACTAGTGGGGGGTAGTGGCCTCCTGCGTACCCTTTACAACTCTGGAGGTCTTTGAATACTATCTAGTCTTTATTACCTGAAGACTATAGAACTCCGTAAGGAATTTAGTAAAAGACTCTGAAGGACTTTAAAGTTCTCAGAGAATTGACATCAGGTTTCCAAAGAATACTGGAAACTCTTGAGTCTCTATAGTAGTTTTTAAACTCTAAAGAACTTTAAAGATTACAACAACATAACCAATTAAGTATTAAATACATAATAATTTAAAAGAGTTTATAAATTTCTACGCACTTGAGGCTAAATCCCCAATATAGATACAGGGATTCTTAGGAGAGTTTTATAATTCTAAGATGGGCGTTAAGCCTATTATAACTCCAGAAGTCTTCCATTTCTTTAGCCTTGAAGGGTTCCGCGTTGAGGTGACACAGCCACAAAAACATCCATCCCCATTTAGAACTCCGCGCCATAATGATTTCTAGATTTCAGGTTGCTCTGAAGTCATTTGTTCGGTTGTATAATTCTGCCCTTGAAATTTAATTTATTGTCGTAATTTAAATACCCCCCAAATTGTGAGGGGTTTAAAATTCCTCTAAAACATAAATTAAATTTCAAAACAGGACACAATTATGACTACACAACCAAACAAAAACTACATGACTTCAGAGCAATTCATTAAGAAATCATTATTAGATAATAATCTGGACAAGAAAGATTCTCCAGATGTATCTATACTAAATGGTTGGGGATGGATTAACAGCGTGGCTTACAACGTCACCTCAACACTACTAGCAGATAATCCTGAGATTCAGCAGAAATATACCGGAAGAATTTATAGCAGGATGCGAGGAACTATAATCAGTAAAGTATCTACTGATGATAATCGCATCTCAGGTAAATCATTCTTCGGTATATTTCTTAATCCCAAGAAGATAAAAGGAAATGAAGTAAGGCTAAAGAAAACTGTTATGGAAGACTTCTGGAGTTACGGAAAGGGCTTAACGCTCAAAGAACTTAGCAAGTAACAGTTCTCCTTACAAAGAATCCCTGCTTTTTTAAGTGGGGATTTTTTTTGTTTATAGAAATTTATAATTTATAATATAAACAAATTATTAAAAAGGATTAAAGAAAAATTATTTTGTTATATAATCTGCTTGACATAAAAAAGCATCTCGTCAGGTGTGAGAGATGTTTTTTATTTTATATTGCAGAGGAACAAAATAATTTTTACTTTTACTTTAATAACTCCACGAACCACCGCAGACGGAGACAAATTTTAAAATTTAAAAGAGCCGTGAAAATTATTATTACAGTTGACCGAAAATTTAATAGGAGAAAATTATGAACAACAATCATCCAACTTGGAAACTTACTGTAGTTAATGGAACTCTAGTTTGGAAAAGAGTTAAATAAATTTTATTAGGAACAAGGATGTTCCAATTATAAAATTCTTGAGGGTTGACAGCGATCTGGAATCCATGCTAGGCTGATTGATACCTGAGACAAGTACTTGATAACAAAAGAGTTTATATGAAACTTAAAACAAAAACTAATAAAAAAGATTACTTAACTTTGAATGGTGTTTGTGATTTAATGTCTGAGTCAACGCAAATTAAAACTAAAAAATTAGAATCCAAGTTGACCGGATTTGAAGATATAAATTCACAGATTGAGAAGTTTTTTAAATCAGGAGGTAAAGTAAAAGAGATTCATTCAGATTCTAGAAGAATTCCTGAATGGTGTTGGTGGCAAGATGATTATCCAAAAAGTTATAGGAGATAAATAAAATGGCTACACCAGTTATATTAATAAAAAAAGTTTATTGGAATGGTTCACTTGAAGGTTATAAACCTATGAATCGTTATGCTATTCAAGTTTTAGATTTACTAGGTAAAAGCCGGAGTAAATTTACTGAACAAAATATGAGAGATTTAGAAGCTCTTGAATTTAAAATTGAAACTGCGGAAGAAGGTTTATATGATTAATTTTAGAGAAATGTTTGATCCAGTTATTTATTCTAAAAATATTTTAGATTATAAAGATCAATTGGTTTCACCTAAAATAGGTGATAAGTTTGCTGTTGATATTAATATTAAAAATGGTCAAAGAATTTATAATGTTACTGTTGGTAGAAAATGGATGTATTTCAAAGAGTTACATACTCAAGGAGTTGTTAAGAAATCTACTGCTGAAGGTAAAAGAATATTAAATAATAAATATTGGCAGTCTGCTAAATGGGATTGGTTTGAAAAGAATTGTACGTTAGAAGCCGGAGATAAAAGAAAGAAATCTATTTATAAAAATTGGAAGAAGGATTATTAACATGAGAGATTTAGAAGTCTTTGGGTTGGCTGTTACTATTATGTTAGTTGGATGGTTAATATGGTGTTTAATTTAGGAGATTATTATGGATGATTTAGATCACGATACTTTTATAAAATTAATGAGAGAAATATATGATTAGTTTAAGACATGGTAGCCCATATGATAGAGGTTCTGCTGATAGTTATTATGGTAGACCTAAAGAACCTCATTATTATGAGGGAGCTACTTATGATTCAGAAAAAATAACAGCTTTAAATACTAAAGAACTTGGTGACTACAATAAAGGTTATGATGACCAAGAAAAATCTGGAGTTAAAAAACAATATTGATAATAGGAAAATTAGATATGTCTAGTAGAAAAACAAAATATTATTATGCTGAAGTTGAAGAACGTCATGGAGAATTTGAGTGCAGAGAATCCGTATTGTTTAGAACTAGGAATTGTCCTGCTAAATACCATGATGGAATTGTAAAGAATTCGTATGAATCTTGTGCTGATGATCTAATTCCAGTTGCAAACAAGGATGGATGGTATTGGAATGACTGCATGATGTATGGAGGAGGTAGGTATGATGAGATTTCTAAAACTACATACATGGAATTAAAAAATAAAACAAATCTAGTGGAGTTATAAGGAGAAATAAAATGGGTAAAGTAATAGATTTTCGCAGCGTTAAACATAAAAACGATAAAGACGAAGCTCAAAAAGTTGTTGATCAAATTCATACTGCTAAAACTGCAATAGCTATGATACTAGGTAAACTTGAAGTTGGTTTGTTAGAAGGCTCTTTAGCTATGCAAATTCTAGTAAATAAAATTATAGAAGATCAAGAATGGGATGAAGAAACATTTAATATGGCTGTTATTGAATATAAACTGGTGATGCCAACAAATGATGATGAGGAGTTACATTAACATGAAGACCTACATCCATGTAAACCAACACAATATTAAAGCTAATGCTAAAGGCGATAATAAATTTGTGTTGACTGTAAAAACTTACAATCAAAACAAAAAATGCAATGAAGTTGAATTTACTAATGGAAGAGTAGTGTATTCACCTGACAATCCATTGTCATGTGGTGCTAAAGTTTGGATAGAAACTAATGATCCAATAAAAATCATAGGAGATTATGATGTATAAAACTGCGATAAATATTGTACCTAACCCAGTACACTATGATACTTTAACTAAAGCATATTCTACTATCAAAGGTCAATTTAATCCTGCTTATGTTTGTCAAGTTAATAAAATAGAAGTTAATAATAAAGAAGTATATTATATTGATGTAAAAGAACAACATACAGGAGACTTTGCAGGTTACTTAGGAGAATATTATGTCTAAAGAAGATGATACTAAATGTAAAATTTGTAAACAAGGAATAGGAGTTGTTACTACAAATGGACTACTGTGGTGCGCTAATTGCTACACAACTTATTTATTAAGAATGTCTAACAAGAGGAGAGTTAAAAGTGTTTAACATACACAATCCAAAAATAAATTCTTTTGCCCAAAGAAATCCAGATAATTTTTTTATGGTTGTTATGATGGTGTCTTTAAGTATCCAACAGAAATGGTTGTTAGTTGGTGAGATGTTGTCAGATATGGCTACAAATAAATCTGAATCTATTTATATTTGGGGTAATAAAAAGAATACATATGACTACATGACAACACATAAACATTTTATGTATGGTCAAATGATGGCAGTAATAAACTCTACAAATCTTACAGACCTTGCAAAATCTTTATCGCTTATGAAAATATTTTTAAAAGTAGATGGATTAGGTTTAGCAAAAGCAGGATTTGTGTGTCAACTTGTAGCAGGATTAGTTGGTTGTATGGATGTACATAATATAAAAACTTATGGTGTTGATGCTAACTCATTGAAACTAAACAAGAATGCTACAGGTAAAAGAGGTAGAGAAAACAATACAAAAAAACTACATGAGTATATTACTCTTTGTCACAATTATGGGACAGAAAATCTTTGGAACTCTTGGTGTTCTATGATAGCAGAAAAGTATCCTAAAGATTTTGTTGACGCTAACCATGTATCAGAAGTACACTACACTTTTTTAACAGGAGAAAATAATGTATAGCAGTAAGCCTCATGTATATAAGAATCTTAAACAAGCATATGATTCTTTGAAGGCTCAATATAATTCTGATTATCTTTATGATATTACTTTAGATGATAATCAAAATGTTGTAATAAAAGTTATGGATAAAAATAATAAGGAAGTTGGTTACTTAGAAGACTATTAATTAAACTTAAACTGGAGTCACACAGATGGACAATATCATTAGATTAGAAACAACTGACAAACGTGCAGCAAACCTAGCATTAAGAAACAGAGGTTATGGCGGTGCTAATTTTGGAGTAAATTACTCATCATTATTTCTTGGTAATTTACATGGTAATATACGTGTACCAAAGAAGTATGCTAGTGTTAGACAAGATACTGGTACTATACTAGGTATTCATAGTGATTCTTATAAACCTTTAGAACATAGAGACATGATAGATAATCAACGTGATGTTATTGTTAGGTCTGGTTTAGCAGATGGTTCTATACAAGAATCTATATCTATAGATAGAACAGGTAAAAAATGTTTTGTTAGACATGAACTACCAAATCATACTATTGTTTCACCTACTGGTGATACAGCTAATTTAACTTTCTTATCTACTAATAGTTTTTGTGGTACTTGGGCTTATATCATTGCTGCCGGAGCTAAGTTGGGGGCTTGTCAAAACAATCAAGTGTTTGTTAATGATGCTGCTACACTCTACAAAGCTAGGCACAATAAGCATTTAGATATTGATCATGCTGCTGATGTAATTACTAATGCTATCCCAGTTTTCCTTCAGCAGTCTGAACTCTGGCATCAATGGCATGGTACAGAATGTAATGATTATAAAGCTATTAATATTTTTGCAGGTCTTTTAAATAATAGTAACATTGCAAATCTTGTAGCTGAACATTTACAAGATGGTGTTTTTAGAAGAACTAATTCTAGCGGTAAAGACTTTTTTATAGATCACGACTCAGTTAGAAAATCTAGAAACTTTATGTATCTCTGGGACAAATGGACTAATCATTACAGGAACGTATTAGGTGCTAACCTTTGGGGAGTTTATAATACTATGACTGATTGGAGTACTCATGTTCAAACTAAATCAGTAAACATAGCAAGCATCCAACATAGCAGAGAGACTAAGGTTCAAAGAGTTATTGATCAAAAGAATTGGGGGTTTGCAGCATAGTTTATTTGTGTGTGGTGTAGTCCTTTAGGGGGTGTAAAAGCCCCCTCTTTTTAATTAAGGAGAAAGACAGTGAAGATTAATGAAGCATTAAAAATAATATATAATGATGAAGAATATGATACTGATGACATAGAATGGCAGAAAGCTTTTAATGAAATTACTGAGTCTCTTGGTGTATATTGGGATGACAAATCAGATAACTTTATAACTAAAGATACAGGTCATGTGATATGAATATCTATACACTAGTAGATCAAAAAGCTAAAAATTTTATACATGATGCACATAAAACGTGCTACATAAATAAAAAAAATGCTACTTCAATACAGAAGCTTATGTTAGAAAAGTATAATACAGCTTTACAGTTAGTAGAATTTGAAGTAGCTGATAGTTTATTATTTGAGATTGATGAGAATATAAACTTTAATGATGATAAATATAAATGGAAGGATGACTAAAATGTTTAGAAAAAAAGGTAGGAATTCAAAAATACATTTAACAATAGAACAAAAGAAAAAATTAAATGAATCAATATCTCAACATATAACTGACTATTTATCAGCCGGGGGTACAATAACTCAATGTGAGCCTTGTACTTATGCACGAAAAAATGATAAAGTAAAATTTACTATATAAAAGGAATACCAACATGGATGCAATAGGTTGGTTACTGTTTTTAATAATCATTGGTATTGATGTAGCTATATATACTATGATCTCTATGCACATGGATGGTACATGGGCTGAGTTACATGAGGATATTTATGATAGACAAGAGTAGTTATATTGATTTAAGATTATTACTAGACACCCTTGAAGGTATGCCTTATGATCGTAAAGAAGACATTGAATATCGTGAGGCAGTTAGGTTGATCGTAGAATCTTATGAAAAACAGGAGGGTATATGCGAAGAAAATCTCCCTATCAATTAAAAAATAAAAGTAATCCTGTAGCAAAAAATGCTAGGAAGTTTAACAAACATATGATACACTCTGATAAATATAAAGAATCCAAAAATGGATACAACAAGCATAAAGGAAGTACTATAGACAAGGATGTCTAACTTAATTAATTATCAACAACATACCTATGGAGGTATATAGCATGGCTGTACTTAAAAACTGCCCACTAGTTTGGGCTTCAATCACTGTTCCTAACACTACATATGAACCAGTTTATTCGGTGAATGTTATTGTAGATGATAAGACAGCAAACGACTTTGAGAGTCGTGGTTTTAAAGTTAAGCAAATGGAAGAAGGCAAAGCGTTAGTAGTTAAGCGCAAAGTCAGTGGCCCTAATGGATTGACTCGCCCCGCACCAAAACTATTTGACAAGTCTAAGAAAGAAATAGATGTGTCAGTTGGCAATGGTTCGGTTGGCAATGTTCAATACAAAGAGTGGGAAGTTACACGGCAGGGTCAGACTTACAAAGGTCTTGATTTACAAGCTGTCCAGATACTTGATCTGGTTACTTATAATCAAGCCGGAGATGAGTTTGATGTAGAAGAATCTCTTGCGGAGGAAGATGAGTTATGAGTATAAATCCTGATGCTCCAACAACAACGGCAGTATTCAGGACTGACGAGGGGGACTTTAATGTCTCCCTTTTCAGTTCTGAAGGTAAGTTAAAATTCAAGTTAGCTCAGAAAGCCTTAAAAGAAATGGGTGATCTAAGTGATAGAGTAATGATTCAACGCGAAGCATTACAATCTTTGAGGTCTGACATTATGGATGATGAATGTAATGAAAAGACTTTGATCAAACCTGAAAGAGCTAGGACAGCTACAGGTCAATATAAATCTGATGATCCTTCAACACCGGATGTTAATGAGGCATATGTTCAGACAGATAAAGAGGATTAGATATGGCATTTGCCAAGTATCATTTGCCTTGTCCTGATTGCGGAGGCGGTGATCCTGTCTCCGTTAATGAAGATGGATCGGGATATTGTTTTAGTTGTACTAAGTATTTTAAAAACTATGAGGAGTCTTGCAGCACTAGCTTCACACCAGAGAATGATTTTTGTAAACAACCTGTGGATATTAAAACTTACAGGAACAATGCTATGAACAATGCAGAAGGAGAATTTATAGAGCTAACAGATCGTGGCATATCTTTAAACTCTGCCAAGACCTATGGTGTAAAAGCTGTAAAAGATTATCAGGGTAAGATAATCAAACACCTCTATCCTTACTATGTGGCTAATGAGATTGTTGGCTACAAAGTTAGAGAACAAAACAAAATGTTTTCATGGAAAGGTAGTGGTCAAGGTAGTGGGTTATTTGGTGAGCAGTTATGCAGATCATCTGGCGGTAAGTATATTACCATTGTAGAAGGTGAGTGTGATGCTATGGCTGCTTATGAATTGCTAGGTTCTAAATGGCCTGTAGTTTCTATAAAGAATGGAGCCACGGCAGCAGTCAGAGATGTCAAACAATCACTAGAGTTTCTTGAGCAGTTTGAAACTGTAGTTATAAATTTTGATAATGATAAGCCGGGGCGAGATGCAGCTAAGAAAGTAGCTACATTATTAACTCCCGGCAAAGCTAAGATAGTACATCTGCCAGAAGAGTTTAAAGATGCCAATGATATGCTGCGTAAGAAGGCTGCTCATTCTTATACTACATCTTGGTGGAACGCTAGGATTTATACTCCTAGTGGGGTGGTCAATGCCAAAGACTTAAAAGAAAAGTATTTTAATAGAGAGACTAAAGAGTCTGTACCTTATCCGTGGGAGGGGCTAAATAAAAAGCTTTATGGTCTTAGAGCCGGAGAGCTTATTACTCTAACGGGTGGTACTGGTCTAGGTAAGTCTAGTATTACTAGAGAGCTAGAGCATTGGTTGATTACAAACACTCAAGATAACGTAGGTATTGTGGCCCTTGAGGAACATGATATGAGGACACTAGATTGCCTCATGTCTATAGAAGCTAACGATAGGCTGTATGTAGATCATGTTAGAGAAGGCTATGATCAACGCTATCTAGATGAGATATATGACAAGATATATAACAATGGTAGGGTATGGATTCATGCTCACTTTGGGGCTAATGACATAGACGCAATCTTTAGTAAGATTAGATTTATGATTATTGGTTGCGATTGTAAATGGATTATAGTTGACCACTTACATATGCTTGTATCAGCCACAACAGATGGAGATGAACGCAGAACTATAGATAGTATTATGACTAGGCTGCGATCTATTGTTGAAGAAACAGGTGCAGGTATGATACTTGTATCTCATCTAAGAAGGGTCGAGGGTAACAGGGGACATGAGAATGGGGTAACTGTAGGTCTTAATCACCTCAGAGGCTCTCAGTCTATCGCTCAGTTATCTGATTGTGTAATAGCTCTAGAACGTAACCAACAATCAGATGATCCTGTAGATGCTCAGACAACTCATATGCGTGTACTTAAATCTAGGTATACTGGTGATGTTGGTATGGCTACTCACTTGCTATATGATCAAGACACTGGTAGGCTCAAAGAACTAGATGCCGCAGACTTTGAGGATGATGGGGAGGAACTATGAGTTCTTTAGTATTTGATATAGAAACTGATGACTTAAATGCTACTAAGATTTGGTGTATTAGTGTATGTGATTCCAAGACAGAAGAGTTGAACTCTTACTATGGAGATACATTACAGCAGGGCATTAAGAAGTTAGAGGATGCCGACAAGCTTATTGGTCACAACATAATAGGTTTTGATATACCTGTGATCCGTAAGCTAACAGGCGTAGACTTATCAAATAAAAAGCTAGTAGATACTTTAGTTCTTTCCCGGTTGTTTAACCCAGTAAGAGAAGGTAATCATGGTCTAGAATCTTGGGGCTTTAGGCTAAACTTTCCTAAAGGAGACTTCACAGATTATGCTAACTTCTCACAAGAGATGATTAAATATTGTGAGAATGATGTGTTACTTAACAAGCGCGTCTATGATGCTCTTAGTAAAGAGAAGCATGGCTTTTCTAGAGACTGTATAGACTTAGAGCAAAGCATAGCGGGTATACTTAACAAGCAAAGAGAGAAAGGTTTCTTACTTGATGTTAAGTTTACAACTCTTCTTCTTGCTACACTAAAAGATAAATTAGATTCTACAGTTGCAGAGGTACATAAGGAGTTCAAGCCAGAAGAACATACTTTGATTTTATATCCTGTCAAAACTGGTGCGGGTAAATTATCTAAGATGGCTGTAGATGCTAATGGTACTAAGTATAGATTAAACTCTGATGAGTATGATGTTCTGAATGAACAAGATCAGATAGCAAGAATCAGCAGGACAGAGTTTAACTTAGGTTCTAGAAAACAAATAGGAGAATACTTAAAGAAGTTTGGATGGGAGCCAACTAAGTTTACACCTACTGGTCAGCCGATTGTAGATGAGTCAACTCTTAAAAGGATAGACAGCATACCCCAAGCAAAACTTATTGCTAACTATCTTATGTATCAGAAGCGTATAGCACAGATCAAATCTTGGTTAGACAATGCAGATGATCAAGATAGAGTACATGGGTTTGTTAATCCTAATGGTACAATTACAGGGCGTATGACTCACAGAGAACCTAACCTTGCTCAAG
>Ga0315315_10003351_pt1 | contig 14721 bp, 15 predicted proteins | sample M140m3416metaG_FD_203699 | JGI IMG/M metagenome (GOLD analysis project Ga0315315, IMG submission 203699) | Ammonia-oxidizing marine archaeal communities from Monterey Bay, California, United States - M1 40m 3416 | ecosystem: Environmental > Aquatic > Marine > Intertidal zone | place: USA...
TGGATAAAATATTAGGTTTCCCCTCTACACTAATTCATGGGGATACACTAGTATTGGATCGGTGGAAGTTGCTAAAGTCCCGGTTACCTAAAATAAAAAAATGGAGAAAAAGTATATGGATAAGTCATTTTTAATTAAAATATTTGGTTTCCTTGCCATGCTAATTCATGGGGATACACTGGTATTGGATCGTTGGAAGTGGCTAAAGGTGCGATTACCTGTAACAAAAAATGGAGAAAAACTAATCGATGTCGGGTGTGGCTCAGGGACATTTTCAATTGGCGCAGCTCGTCGTGGTTATGAAACTTTGGGTGTGGATTGGAATGAACAAGGTCGAATGGTTGCTGAAGAAAGAGCAAAAATATGCAAAGCACAATCAGCAAAATTTGAAGTATTGGACGTTCGAAATTTAGACACAAGAGATGATTTAGTAGGTAAATTTGATATCGTCATCAACCTTGAAAACATTGAACATATTATTGATGACAGAAAGTTGATTCAAGATATCTCCTCATGTCTCAAGCCTGGAGGGTACTTGCTACTTTCTGCTCCTTACCTACATTATCGTCCATTGTCTATTGAAGATAGTGGTCCGTTTCTAAAGATTGAAGATGGTGGTCATGTTAGGCGGGGTTACTCAAAAGCAATGCTTGAAGAGTTATGCAAACAATCAGGTCTGATCCCAGAAGAAATATCATTTTGTAGTGGATACCTCAGCCAAAAAATTACTACGGTTCAAAGAGTCATATCTAGAATACATCCATTGCTTGGGTGGGCTTTTGTATTGCCACTTCGAGCGATTCCTCCATTCTTTGATAAATTAGTGACTAACTTAGTCAGATGGCCATATTATAGTATTTGCCTGAAAGCGTATAAGCCGCGTTTCCCTGAAAAATTATAAACCACGTTTCAATGAAAATTTATAAATATAGTATAATATTTATGGCACTATAGCTTTCAGTTACTTAGAGTTTCCTTCTAATATTAATTGTAAAACATTGGAATAAACTTAGAACTTCTCATCAAAAGTTATGAAAAAAATTGCTGTTATTACAAGCCATCCTATTCAGTATCAATCACCTTTGTTCAGGGCTATTTCTCAGCAGCCCGACATAGATTTAACGGTATATTTCGGTTGTGATTATGGAAGTAACCCTACGAAAGTTCACCCTGGATTCGGCAAGGCGTTTGCATGGGATATTCCCTTACTTGATGGCTATAAACATGTTTTTCTCAAAAACAGTAAAGCTGATGTTGGGGTTAATGATTGGAGGCTCGATGGACCAGAGTTAAAATCCTATTTTGAGTCTAATCAGTATGACGCGGTAATTTTGTTCGGATGGAATAAGGTGCTTTTCTGGCAAGCAATCTGGTGGGCAAAAAAATATAATATATCTCTAATACTTAGAGCAGAGTCCAATTTAAAACATATACAGTCATGGCTTACAAAGTGGATTAAAAAAGTTTTATTTCCAATATTGTTCAAACAGTTCAAAGCTTTTATGTCTATAGGCAGTCATAATTCCGAACTCTACCTTCACTACGGAGTTCAAAAAACAGCAATTCATGATGCACCATATTGTGTTGACAATGATTTTTTTGCTGAGGGTGCTTCGAAGTCTGCTATTAAAGCAAGGCAATTGAGATTGAGTTTGGGTATTCCTGAAAGTGATACAGTTTTTCTTTTTATGGCAAAGTTTGTCGATCGCAAACGTCCGCTTGATTTGATCAACGCTGCGGTGAAGAATAGAGAATGTTGTAATTTTCATGTAATTTTAGTTGGTGGTGGAGAGTTAATGGAGGTGTGTCAAAGTGCAATTACCACTAACCAGTTAGATAATGTTCATTTGGTCGGTTTCATTAATCAGACCGAACTTCCGACGTATTACGCCGCTGCCGATGTTTTCGTGCTTCCTTCTCATTATGAAACCTGGGGGTTGGTTTTAAATGAAGCCATGGCCTGTGGATTACCTGGTATCGTTTCAGATACTTGTGGAGCAACTCAAGATATGATTATTGAAGGAGAGACAGGTTATTCATATCCTATGGGAGATGTCCAACAATTAGCTAAACTTATGATGCTCATGGCTGAAAACTCGGATAATTGCCAACAGATGGGGCTTCGTGCAGCAGATCATGTTCAGAATTTCTCAGTACCAGTTGTAGTATCTGCTTTAAAGAATATATTGCAAGACATCAGTAAGAAATGAGTTCAGCGAAACCTTCCATATTGCTTGTTGGCTCGCCGGTACAGACTTCAATTGAGCGAATGTATTACCGTGCATTTCAGTCAAACGGATATAGTAATATTGATCTTTTGGATGTCGAAGCAAATCTGGAACCCTGGTTCAGAAACAGGTTAATGAACAGATTTCTTCCTGGATTAGGGAACAGCAGAGCTAGCCTAAAGTTATTGCACCATCTTAACAAGAGTAATGATAAGTACACTCATATTATTCTTTTTAAAGGTATGCAGTTTACTCGACAAGTACTTGATGACTGTAGAAGACTTGCACCCTCAGCACTTTGGCTAAACATAAATCCTGATGATCCATACAATAAGGTGTCAAGGGCTGCCACAAATCTGAATGTTGTTGAATCGCTATCTTTTTTTGACGCCTATTTCATCTGGTCTCATTCCATTGCAGAGAAACTGCAAGAGGATGGTTGTAATAAAGTCATATATCTGCCATTCGGATACGATGAGTTGCATCATGTGTCGAACAAAATATCTTTTCAAAATTATCCAATGGATCTTGTATTCATTGGGTCTTGGGATAAGGAAAGGGAAGACTTATTAACCCAACTGGCAGGCATTAATGTCAATGTTAATATTTACGGAAATGGCTGGAGCGGTGCGGCTCGTTCATTTCCATTTAGAAGCAGTATATCTTCTGGTTCGGTATTCGGACAGGATATGTCGGCCATTATGGCTTCTTCAGCCGTTTGTCTGAATCCTTTGCGAGCTCAAAACAAAGGCGCTCACAATATGCGAACTTTTGAGACTCCTGCTATGGGTGGGCTTATGCTGACTAGTAGGACAGAAGAGCAGCAAGGATTTTTCCCGGAGAATGAAGCATGTTATATGTACGGAGATATTGAAGAGCTAAAGAAAAAAATTTTATACATAATTGAAAACAAACAAGAAGCTAAACAAGTTCGCGCACGAGGAATGGAACTTGTTACTGAGCATAGTTATACTAATCGGGTAAGTTATCTACTTGAAGAAATGGCATGCTAGATTTATGAGGAACCTATATCTTTATAGTCTAATACTGATAGCGTTTATAGCTATTGGATCTCTTTATTGGACGATTATATTAGGAATTTCTAAACAAGTTTTTTACTCAGTGACTCTGACAAATACAGTCCTTAGACCAATAACTGAAAAAGTTGCTGTGGTGACTTATAGCAATTCTAAAAATGAAAATGAAGATCCTAAAAGGCAGGTTGATTGGATTTCGTTATTGAGTTTTGACCTGTCAACTTGTCCATTGGCAGCTAATCCTTTCCCTTTATTTAGGCCCTCCAAATAATGGTCATTAGATCTAAACACCTTATTGCGGGGTACATTTTCGCTCTTATTGCATTGGCCTTTATGTTTTTGGGAGACTACACGTATATCGATCAGTTGGATTTACTATATATATTTTTAATATTTATATTAGCATTTCTTCCAACACTTATTTACTTGCTAAGTAAGTCAGAATCTAAGCTAATTCCTTTGATGCCTTTGCACGGTATCTTCTATGGTGCTGTGATGGGTTGGCCAGCATTGTCAAATAAAACACGTTGGTTTTCAGAAAATTCTGATTCAATTACTGATGCCTTAGTAGTAACATGTTTAGGTTTGTTGGCTCTCAATTTAGGTTATTTTTTAACGAAATTTCTCTTAAAAGAAAGAAGATCACCAATCCAATTTTTGCTTAGTATTTCTCCTAGTAAAGAATCCTTTATCGGTTGGACTTTATACTCAGTTTATTTGCTGTTCACCATCTTCCCTCAGTTAAGCGACCTTCCCTCTGTTAAAAACATTGCTCCGGTGGCGATGTATCTTTCTTTGGGAATTTTATTCAATTGTTTGATAAAAAATAAGCTATCTTCAATACAAAAGATTTTGTACTTAATAGCTTTTTCTTATGCTGTCCTTTCTTATATTTTTATAGGTCAACTTGCAGGAGCTGTTTTCCCCTTTATTTTAATAGGGTGCATTTACTGGCAAGAAAACAAAAAATTACCATTGGCACAATGCATTGTAGTTCTACTAATCATAGTTGCATTAAATCCCGTTAAAAGTGTTTTTCGTGCAGTAACGGATAATGACATAGTTGCGGATTTGTCATTTGCTGAGAGATCAGTACTTTTCGTCAATAGTGTTCAGTGGTATTTTAATTCAGGTGGAAATCTCTACTCAATCTTAAGCAGTGACTCTAGCACAGTTAATCGTTTTGCTCACATTTCATCCTTGGCAAAGGTAGTTGAGAAGACTCCAAATGAAGTTCCATATTGGATGGGTGAAACTTATAAGCCATTGTTTACATTTTTTATTCCAAGGTTCATTTGGGCAGATAAGCCTTCAGAAACTTCCGGCCAAACTTTTGGTCATAGATATAGTTTTCTCTGGCCAGATGATGATACTACCTCCTATAATTTGCCATGGATTACAGAGCTTTACGCAAATTTTGGAATTATAGGTGTCATAATAGGCATGCTTCTCATTGGGTTTTTCTTCCGATTACTAGTCAATTATTTAAGTATCGATACGCCAAATCGTATTGAATTTATAATAGGATTATCAGTCACATTTGAATTGTTTTTTGCAGATTCTAATTTTTCTCTGTTGGCTAATGGTGTATTTTTTAAATATATTTTATCTCTCGTATTATTGCGTATATTGTCATTAAAATTTAATTTAGGAGGTCAAAAAATAGCTCTTGATTGAGCGACAGATTTAATCTTTCTGTATTAGAAAAATAATCTCTAACAACCGATGGAAATTGTAAAAATTTAATATACAGATTAGTAAAAATCTAATGATCTTGGAAAACTCATGAAAGTACTACACGTTGTTGAAAACCTAGATGAAAGTTATGGTGGACCAGCCAAATCAGTACCTTTTTTAGTCAGTCATCTTAATGACCTCGGAATTCGGAATACTATTTTTACGTCACAAATACACCTTCAGGAGCAAAATTATTTAGTAGAAAAATATAAACTCGATGTAAGAAAATTTTCTATTTCTGGTTTAAGAAAGGCAAGATTTTGTAAAGATCTCATTGCCTCGATAAAGGATGAGGTTACAGACGATTCAATTATTCATATTCATACACTTTGGACCTATCCAACATATGCAGCATATCATGTTGCAAAAACATTAAATGTACCACTTGTGGTCTCTACAAGGGGTATGCTTTATAAATGGGCAATGGAACAAAATAAATTAGTTAAGAAACTGGCGATGCTTTGCTTTCAGAGAGAATTGCTTCATTTAGCCGACGCTATTCATATCACTGAGCCGGGTGAGCAGGATGCTTTAGACCATCTTGAGATAAATACTAAATCAACTTTGGTTCCTAACGGAATAGATATAGAAGAGTTTACAAGCATGAAAGAGCAAGAAAAAGCTAAAGTAGAATTAGGTCTAGATCCGTCTATTAACTATGTACTCTTCATGTCAAGAATACATCCAAAGAAAGGATTGATTCACTTGATTAATGCTTGGTCTTCATTATCGAAAAAGCATGGAGATTGGAATTTACTTATCGTCGGCCCGGTTGATGATAAAGGTTACTTAAGTGAAATTAAGAGTATCTTGGAAACTCATAACTTGACTGATAGAGTTGTTATGACAGGAATGCTCAATGGCTCTGAGCGGCTTGATGCGTTTGCTGCAAGCAGCTTATTCGTATTACCAAGCTATACTGAAAATTTTGGGATAGTGATATGCGAAGCATTAGCTGCCGGCCTACCGGTGATCACAACTATCGGTACTCCATGGAAAGTAATAAAGGATAATTCAATCGGGTGGTGGGTCAGGCCCAATGATGAAGACATTAAAAAATCTCTCAGCGAGGCATTCAATCTTAGTCCTGAAGATTTGAAATTGAGAGGTCAAAGAGGTTTGGATGTTGCGAAAAACTTTAAATGGTCAAATCAATCAAGAAATTTGTACCAATTATATTGCGAGCTATGCCAAACAGATTAGTTTTAAGTTTTTACACAAGTTAGGTTCATATAGAAATTATTAATTGAGGTTTTATGTCATATATTTTAGGTATTAATGCGTATCATGGTGATGCGTCGGCTTGCATTATTCATAATGGTCAGCTAATCGCTGCAGCTGAGGAGGAAAGGTTCCTTAGAGTAAAACATTGGGCTGGATTCCCAAAAGAGGCGATTAAATTTTGTCTAAGCGAGGCCGATATTTCTCTTTCTGACGTTTCTGTGGTGGCTGTTAATAGTGATCCAAAGTCAAATTTCTTAAAAAAAATAGTTCATGTACTTAAGCACCGAGTAGGTTTTGATCTCATAAAAGAGCGCTTGAATAATGCACAGGCACGTCGATCAATACCTCAATCATTGGAGGATAGTTTTCCAAATGATACGTTCCGAGGTACTATCAAAACCATTGATCATCATTTGGCCCACCTAGCTTCTACTTTTTATGTTTCTCCATATGAGAAATCAGCTATTGTATCTGTTGACGGATTCGGTGATTTTTCGTCAGGCAGCTGGGGAATTGGAGAAGGAGAAAAAATTACAACAAAAGGAAATATATATTATCCGCATTCATTAGGCGTATTTTACCAAGCAATTACTCAGTTTATTGGATTTCCTCATTACGGCGATGAGTACAAGGTTATGGGCTTAGCTCCATACGGAGAACCAAAATACCTGGACAAAATGCGAGATGTTGTGCTTCTTCAAAACGATGGATCATATAAGCTAAATTTGAAATATTTTAAATTTCATAAAGAGAAGGTTGATTATGAATGGGAAAATGGCAGTCCATCTGTTGGAAAATTGTACTCCGATGAGCTACCAAATCTTCTAGGAGCTGTAAGAAATAAGGAAGAAAGTATTACCCAATTCCACAAGGATATTGCCTCCTCAGCCCAGGCTATGTTTGAAGTAGCTCTTTTTCACATGCTTAATTCTATACATGCTAGAACTGGCCTTGATTCGATCTGTATTGCAGGCGGGTGCGGAAATAACTCCGTCGCTAATGGAAAAATAAGGGGAAATACAAAATTTAAAAATGTATATGTAGCTGCTGCATCCGGAGATGCAGGTGGAGCGATAGGCGCTGCCTATTCCGTTTACCACGAAAATAATAATAGGAACATCAACTTAAGCCACATGAAGCATGCTTACATAGGACCTTCCTTTAGTAATAAGAGAATTAAAAAAATGCTTGATAATGAGAATCTATCCGAAAGCAAATTTGGAGTTTTAAAAGTAGATGATTTGAATGAGCTCACAAAGCGCACAGCTATTGCAATAAGTGAAGGCAAGGTCATAGGTTGGTTCCAAGGTCGAATGGAATGGGGCCCGAGAGCTCTTGGTAATCGCTCAATTTTGGGTGATCCAAGGCGGTCTGATATGAAAGAAATATTAAATATTAAAATTAAAAGAAGAGAATCTTTTCGTCCCTTTGCGCCATCTATTCTTCGTGAACATGTCTCTGATTGGTTTCAAGAAGATGATGATGTGCCATTCATGATGAAAGTATTTAAGATAAAAGATAATAAAATGGGCGACATTCCAGCCGTTACCCATGTAGATGGTTCTGGGAGACTTCAGACAGTATTTTCTGAATCCAACCCTCGTTATCACTCTTTGATATCTCATTTTTACTCTATTACAGGGGTTCCCATAGTTTTAAATACTTCATTTAATGAAAATGAACCTGTTGTATGCACACCAAAAGAGGCTTTGGATTGCTTTTTAAGGACTAAAATGGATGTCGTAGTCCTGAACGACTATTATATTTATAGAAAAGAGATTTAATAATTTTTATTAAAATCTGAGGGATTAACTTTTGAGAATTTCAGTTATTACTGTCAGTTATAATGCCGAGAAATCTATAGCCGATACTATAGCTTCGGTAAATAAACAAACTTATCATGATATCGAACACATTTTTATTGACGGTGAATCTGATGACAAGACACTAGAAATTATTTCAGAAACATGTGAGCGTGAAAATATTATTGTTTCTGAACCAGATGGGGGCGTATATAGTGCCATGAATAAAGGATTGGCTAGGGCGACAGGGCATGTTATCTGTTTCTTGAATAGTGATGACTTTTTTATAGATGATAATGTTCTGACAGAAGTTGCACTTGAATTTTTAAATTCTAAAGTAAATTATCTTTGGGGAAATATACTTTTTGTCGATCGAATTAAAGTTGACAAAGTTATAAGACATTGGAAATCCAAATTTCTTGATAAACATGATATCTTTAATACTGAGGTAGCGCCTCATCCTGGTTTTTTTTTCGATAAGAAGGTAGCTAAGAATCATCCCTCATTTGATCTAACTTATACCATAGCGGCCGACTTTGACTATATTAAAAACGTTATTTTAGATGATGACCTCACTGGAAAATATTTAGACAGGTATATGGTTAAAATGCGCGTTGGAGGACTGTCAACGAGCAATAATTCGATTAAGCAAAATAAAGAAGTGTTTCACAGTTTAAAGTCTACATTCCCAAAGTATGGTCAATGTGCTTTTTTATACCGTAGATTAAAGACCAAGCTTCAACAAACAATACTTAGACTCATTTAGTCATCTTTTATTAATTAGTGAGTTGTGTATTTTTCTTTTTCTTTTTCTTTTTTTTGTCTCCCTCCCTCCCTGTCCTCTTTTAGCGAATAATAATAGTTGATAAGCCTGATGGACTAAAGATGATAGTGTTAAGTTATACTTTAGTCTGGAGACGGGATTTATTCACCAAGAAACCAGTAAACATCAAAATTAGAGTATGTGACCTTAAATTAAAATGATTAGATTTATAAATTTAGTATTTAGTTTGTTAATTCTTATTATTCTTGCGCTACCAATTCTTGTTATTTCAATTCTAATATTTTTGAAAGATAGAGAATATCCCCTGTATTTTTCAACCAGAATAGGAAAGAATAATAAAACCTTTTTGATGCCTAAGTTCAGGACTATGCACTCTAATACACCTCAAGAGCCTACTCATTTACTAATGAATCCAGATGATTATCTTCTTTCTACAGGACGTTTTTTAAGGAAATATAGTTTAGATGAGTTCCCCCAGATAATTTCAATCATAAATGGTGATATGGCATTTGTAGGGCCTAGACCAGCTTTATTTAATCAGTATGATTTAATTAGTCAAAGAGATCGGAAAGGAATAAGTCAATTAAAACCAGGCATTACTGGATGGGCTCAAGTTAATGGAAGAGATGAACTATCTATTGAAGAAAAGGTTAAATATGATGAAGAGTATTTAAGAAGGGCTTCCATGAGTTTTGATATCTATATAATTTGGCTAACTATTATAAAAGTAATAAAAAAAGATGGAATTTCTCATTAAAGAAATATGAGCCTCAAGGAAAAATTACTCTCTACCTCTAGATTAAATAAAAAGATAATAGTTCTTTTGTGTGACTATGCTTCTATAACTGTAGCTATCTATTCTGCAGTTCTCATCAGTGAGGTTGACGTCGGCTCCATTGCAAAAAGAGAGTTTATGAGCCTAGTGTGGACATCTTTACTAACTGTTTCCACCTTTTGGTATTTTGGAGTTTATGACTCGGTGGTAAGATATTTAAACCTCTTTGTCATTTATATATTAGCAAAAGCATTGTCAATACTGGTTTTATTAAGCATATTCAGCAAGGTTATAGATGTCTACGTATTAAATTATTTTATATCTAGCAGACAAGATTCAATCATTACCTTTGAGGGGTGGTTGGTAGGCTTTATTACTTTCTCTTTCTTAATTCTTAGCTCAAGACTAATAGCGCAATATTATTTTTCAGAGAGGAAGTTTGAAAAGAGAGTAATCATATACGGAGCTGGAGCAGCGGGTATTCAATTAGCTGAAGCTCTTAGAGTCAGTAAAGAGATGCAACCAATAGCGTTCGTAGATAATAATATATCTCTACACAATACTTATATAGGACATCTAAAGGTTCTTAATCCTATGGTGATCGAGCGTTTTGTTCAAAAGAGGGGAGTTGATGAAGTTCTTATTGCAATGCCTTCTGCTTCAAAAAATACTCTTAGAAACCTTTTAACTGAGATAGAAAAATTTTCAGTTAAGGTTAGGATATTACCGGGCTTTGCTGAATTAGCTCAGGGAAAGATTTCTGTTGCAGAGCTTAAAGAAGTGGATATCTCGGATCTCCTTGAAAGACATGAGGTAGAGGCAAATAAAGAATTGATCTCCAGAAATATAGAAAAAAAAGTAGTTTTGATTACTGGAGCCGGAGGATCTATAGGTTCTGAGATTAGCAGACAAGTTGCTAAAAATAATCCAAAGAAAATTATTCTTTTAGATTCAAGCGAATATGCTTTATATTCTATTAAGTCTGAATTAGATAATTTAGTTACCAACAATATAACTTTTTCTGTTCTTGCAAATGTAACTAATAGAGAAAGGATGATAGAAATTTATAAGGCTTTCAAAGTTGATACTGTCTATCATGCTGCCGCCTATAAACACGTTACCTTGGTTGAAGAAAATCCTTTTGAAGCTGTTACAAATAATATACTAGGTACAAAAATATCGGCCGAATGTGCTATAGACGCAAATGTTGAAACGTTTGTTTTAGTTTCTACCGATAAAGCTGTAAGACCTACAAATATTATGGGGGCAACGAAAAGATTTGCAGAGCTAATCCTTCAAGCTCTGTCTGATCAAGAGAAAACAAGAATGACAATGGTAAGATTTGGAAATGTAATAGGTTCTTCAGGATCTGCTATCCCTCTTTTTCAGCAACAAATTAAAAATGGAGGTCCAGTAACTGTTACACACCCAGACGTAATAAGATATTTCATGACAATACCCGAAGCAGCTGAGCTAGTTATTCAAGCTGGGGCTATGGGCAATGGAGGAGATGTATTTGTTCTTGATATGGGTGAGCCCGTTAAAATAGTTCAACTAGCTAAAAGGTTAATAAGCCTTAGTGGGATGGAAGTTAGAGATGAAAAGAATCCACGCGGAGATATTGAGATTATCTTTACTGGCCTAAAACCAGGAGAGAAACTATTTGAAGAACTTTTAATAGGAGATAACCCAATTTCTACAGAGCATAATAGAATCTTGAAAGCTCAAGAAGAAGCTTTGTCTCTAAATATATTGGAAAAATATCTTGTTAGTTTGAATAAAGCAGAATCTACAGGAGATATATTGGCTTTGAAAGACGTCTTAAAAGAAGTTGTTACAGGGTTTAATGCCGATGAGGAGATTGTAGATGTCCTTTATCTTCAGAAACATTAAGCAGTAGGTCATATTTTGTATACTTTAATTGAATCTATTGATGATTTGGCTTATCTCAATAAGGAGCTTTTAAAGAAACCCTTTCTTGGAGTTGATACAGAATTCAGGAGGACAACCAAGGACAACATGCGGCTGGCTTTACTTCAGGTTAATGATGATGAGGAGATTTTCCTAATAGACACCATAGCAATTGACAATCCAGGACAGGATGCCAGTTTTCTTTTCTCCGAATCTGTATTAAAAATATTTCATTCATGCAAAGAAGATCTTGAAGCAATTTATGCATGGACAAATGAAGAGATGAAAAATATCTTTGATACTCAAATTGCAGATGCATTTCTGGATGGTGATTATTCAATAGGTTATCAGGGGTTAGTAGAAAAACGATTGGAAATAAGTCTAGAGAAAAAAGAAACAAGATCAAATTGGATCAGAAGACCGCTCACAGATGCTCAATTAAAGTATGCTGCTTTAGATGTTGAGTATCTAATCCATCTTTATAAGGAACAAAATGAAGAACTTCGTAGTTCATCTAAGCTCGATTGGCATAATCAGGATATCGAACGACTAATCAAGAATACGTTCAATAAAATATCAAATTTTATAGAATTAGAAAGGACAATAACTAAGGCCCAAGAAATTGAGTTATTGCGTAAGATGAATACATTTGTAGAAGATATCGCTAAGCAAAAAGAAATCAACCCAACTTTATTTTTCTCGAAAAAAGCTCAAAAAGATTTCTTAAGATTAGTTTTTATAAAAGGCCTTGATTCAGCATGCAGAGAAATAACCTCGTGGAGGGAAGATTTGATTAAAAAAGATATATTAAATCTTCTGAGATGATTGAATGTTTTGGTTAATGTACGTATGTTCTTCAGCTATTTTAAGTTTAATAGTTTCAAAGATAAGCAAAAAAAATCATCTTAAAATTTTTACCATTCTTCTTATAATCCTTCTCACACCAGCTCAAATAGAAGTTTCAGAATCTAGCTATGCCCCCTCTTTATTAACATTTATTTTTAATATCCTCTTTCAGCAAGATTTTTCTATACGAGTCCTTAAGCCTTTATTATTAACTTTACCCTTTTGTTTGGGATCTTTATTTTTGTATTCTACAATCAAAAAAAGATTCTTCTAGCTTCAAGATTATTCAAGTCAATGATACCTATGGCATTTTTTCCTTTTTGCATTCCGGCAGACTCACCAGGATTAAAAAGTAAGACATCATTAACTATTTCATACCTGTATCTATGAGTATGCCCATGGATTACAATATCAATATCTTTATTTTCTAATAAAAAATTAGGTATTAAGTCTGGTTCATGAAATATTGCTATATTTTTATCGCACAAGGTTATCAGGCTAGGAGGTTCTTGGAATTGAAAGTTATTTTGAAGAGCTATATCGTTTAAACCCACTTCATTTCTGTCATTATTTCCATAAACACCAATAAGATCAGCATTAAGTGTTGAAAACTTTTCTAATGATTTAGAGTTGGTTATATCACCAGTATGAAATACTAAGGTAATTTCTTCATTATTAAATAAGGAAATTATCTGATCAATATTTTTTAAGTTGTTATGTGTATCGCTTACAACACCTACGCGCATATAAGACTACACTTTTTCTAATATATGAATTCCGCATGCACTACCTAATCCGATAACATGAGTCATACCTATCTTTGCATTTTCTACTTGTCGCTCTCCAGCTTCGCCTCTTAAGTGCGTACAGACTTCATAAATATTAGCTATACCAGTCGCACCTAAGGGATGACCTTTAGAAAGAAGTCCTCCAGAAACATTTACAGGTATTCTTCCTCCTAGCTCCACTTCACCCTCATCTATTAATCTTCCGGCTCCTCCATCTTCACAAAGACCAAGGTTTTCATAATGGAGCATCTCTGCTGTTGCAAAACAGTCATGTAATTCAACAAGGTCTATATCATTAGAATCAAGACCTGCCATTTCATAAGCTTCTGCGGCCGCTTTTCTTGTGCAAGAATTAACATCAGGCATTACTAAATCTCTTTCTTGAAAAGGATCACTTGTCATAACTGATGCTTTAATTCTGACTGCTCTTTGCATGCCAAGCTCTTTAGCTTTCTTTTCAGAAACTAATACTGCTGCTGCTGCACCATCTACATTAACTGAACACATAAGTTTAGTATTAGGATAAGAAATCATTTCAGCATTCATAACCTCGTCTAACGGAGTTTCAATCTGATACCTAGCCTTTGGATTCATTGTTGAATGGTGATGATTTTTCACAGAAATTTTAGCAAATTGTTCGAACGTAGTTCCATATTGTCTAGCATGCTCCATTCCAGCTTCAGCAAAGACTGCTGGCATAGTACCTGAGCCTAATAAACCTTCTTTAGGTATTCCAACCCCTCCACCGGCACCACCTAATAGCCCTGAACCCATTTGCTCAACTCCAACTGCAAGTACAACATCATATAATCCAGCTTTTATCGAAGTCCAAGCCTCTCTGAATGCAGTGGCACCCGTAGCGCATGCATTTGCACAATTAACCACTGGAATTCCAGTTTGCCCAATTTCTTGGAGAATTCTTTGCCCAACCATGGCGTTGGCTTGACCTAAGTTTCCGCAATAAAAAGCTTCCATATTCCCAATATTTAGCCCAGCATCATCTAATGCCATAAGAGCAGCTTCAGCACCTAAATCTGGAACAGTCCTATCTGGAAATCTGCCAAATTTAATCATATCAACACCTAATACATATACATCACTCATAATTTTCTCCCTATGAAACTGGTTTAAAAAAATAACTTATGTAGCTATTTCCATCTTTATCTTTTCTACCAAGAGCGTCATCAAATACAACTTCTACTGGCATATCAAAATCTATTTTTTCTGGATCTGGTTCGCAATCAATTAAGTTTCCCTTGAGTGTGCCGCCACCATCGAGATCTACAATAGCTGAAATATAAGGCACTTCTATCCCGGGAAACGATCTAAAAACTATTGAATAAGAATACAGCTTTCCAGTATTGTTTAACTTTACAGGCTCAATCGTGTCTCTGGAGAAGCAACTCGAACAAACATTTCTTTCTCCTAAAAAAATGGAACCACAATTCTTACATTTATGACCCTCTAGATAAGGATCCTCGCCTTCAGGTAATTTTAGATAATCTACTACAGGTAAACTCATTTTCTCCCCTTTTTCTTTAAAATCTAGTTTTATATAGATTCAACTGAATTACAATACCCCAACAATG
>Ga0315315_10003356_pt1 | contig 14711 bp, 11 predicted proteins | sample M140m3416metaG_FD_203699 | JGI IMG/M metagenome (GOLD analysis project Ga0315315, IMG submission 203699) | Ammonia-oxidizing marine archaeal communities from Monterey Bay, California, United States - M1 40m 3416 | ecosystem: Environmental > Aquatic > Marine > Intertidal zone | place: USA...
AAGATGCATATTCTAAATATATTAAGGAAGAGTTGGTTTTAAACTATAAAGGAGAACTAGTAGATGGTAGCGCATTTGAGATAGATTTGAATAAGGAACTTAAAAAGGATAGGGTTAATCAATTACTTCCTTTGTTTATTAGTAATATTGATGGGGTCAAGCAATACATTATTCCTCTTAGAGGAAAAGGTTTATGGGGACCAATCTGGGGTTTCATTGCTTTAGAGGAAGATGTAAATACTGTTTATGGCGCAGTTTTTGACCATAAAGGAGAAACACCAGGTCTTGGGGCAGAGATTAATCAAGCATTTTTTCAAGAGCCTTTTGTAGGTAAATCTATTTTTGATGATAAAGATTTTACTTCGATCAGAGTAGTGAAAGGTGGTGCTCCTGAAGGAGATAATCATGCTGTAGATGGTATTTCAGGAGGAACGATTACATCTGATGGAGTGACTGATATGCTTTTAGAAAGATTAAATATGTATTTGCCTTATATTATTAAAGTGAAGACTGATTTAGAAGAAAAAAAAATAATGAACAAAATGGATTCTGTTCAAATATTAAATGATTCATTAATAGAATACCGTTATGAGTAAAGATTCCTTATTTTCTAAGAAAAATAGAAAGTTATTGAGTGACCCACTTGATGACAACAATCCAATTACTGTGCAGGTACTTGGTATTTGTTCTGCATTAGCTATCACAGTACAATTAAAACCAGCTGTAGTTATGGCATTATCAGTATTGGTGGTTCTTTCAGTTGCTAATGTAGTAGTTTCATTAATGAGAAAAATGATTCCATCAAGGATTCGGATTATTGTTTTTCTTGTGGTGATTGCAGCACTTGTTATATTAGTAGATCAGGTTCTAAAGGCTTTTGTTTATGATGTTAGTAAAGAACTGTCTGTATTTGTTGGCTTAATTATTACAAATTGTATTATTTGTGGAAGATTAGAAGCTTTTGCAATGGCAAATCCACCAGGAAAAGCTTTTCTTGATGGGTTAGGGAATTCTTTTGGGTATGGAATGATATTAATCGTGGTAGCTTTTTTTCGTGAACTTCTAGGAGCAGGAACATTATATGGATATCCTGTTTTAGAAAATATCGGCCTATATAATCTTGGCTATGAGAATAATGGAATGATGATTTTGCCTCCAATGGCTTTAGTTACAGTAGGAGTCCTGATTTGGTGGCAGAGATCTAGAAATGAGAAACTAATAGAGAAAAATTAATCAATGCAAGAGTTAGCAGATATTTTTATTAAGTCAATATTTATTGATAATATGGTTTTTGCCTACTTCTTAGGTATGTGTTCATATTTGGCAATATCCAAAACAGTTAAAACTTCTGTTGGAATGGGTGCGGCTGTTATTTTTGTTCTAGGTATTACAATTCCCTTTAACTGGTTGTTAGAAAATTATGTATTAAAGGAAGGAGCGCTCGCTTGGATATCTGATGATTTAATAAATGTAGATTTATCTTTTCTTTCATTCATTATGTTTATAGCTGTTATAGCTTCTATTGTTCAATTAGTAGAGATGATTATAGAAAAGTTTTCTCCTGCATTATATAGTTCATTGGGTATTTTTCTGCCACTCATTGCTGTAAATTGTGCAATTTTAGGTGGTTCATTATTTATGCAAGAGCGTGATTATTCTACTATTATTGAAGCTACTGTATTTGGACTTGGATCTGGTGTTGGTTGGTTTTTAGCAATTGTCGGTATTGCTGCTATTAGAGAAAAGATAAGATATTCAAATGTGCCACCAGCGTTAAGAGGGCTTGGTATTACCTATATTATAACTGGTTTAATGGGGATAGCATTTATGAGTTTTATGGGGATTAAATTATAATATCAAAGAAAAATCAAGTATGATATCAGTAGAAACAATAACAATTTTAAGTAGTATAGTAGTATTTCTTTTGGTTATATTTATTCTGGTTGGCCTTCTATTATTTGTCAAAGCCAAATTATCTCCTAGTGGAAAAATAACAATTATGATTAATGGGGAGAAAGAATTGGTTGTTGATGGTGGAGGTACTTTGCTTTCTGTCTTATCAAATGAAGGAATCTTCTTGCCTTCAGCATGTGGAGGAGGTGGGACTTGTGTGCAGTGTACTTGTCAGGTTAATAGTGGTGGTGGTGGCATTCTGCCAACTGAAGAGCCTCATTTTTCTAGAAAAAAAATTGCCGAGAATTGGCGTCTAGGATGTCAGGTGAAGGTTAAAGAAGACATGGACATTACTATTCCTGAAGAAGTCTTTGGCGTAAAAGAATGGGAGGCTACTGTTGTTTCAAATTATAATGTTGCTACTTATATAAAGGAGTTTATTGTTGAGATACCTAAAGATATGGAGTATTTAGCTGGTGGATATATTCAAATCAAAATTCCAGAAGGAGAGGTTCAATATGCTCAGATGGATGTTACTGCTCATCCTACCGATCATCCTGGAGAGCCAGATAAATTTGAGAAGGATTGGTCAGAAGGTCCATATGCTATGAGAAATCTTGTCATGAAAAATGATGAAGAAGTTGTTAGAGCATATTCTATGGCATCATACCCTGCAGAAGGAAGAAGAATTATGCTTAATGTTAGAGTTGCTGCGCCACCTTGGGATAGAGGTAAGAATACTTGGGCAGATATTAACCCCGGTATTGCGTCATCTTATATCTTTGGATTACAGGAAGGGGATAAGGTAACAATTTCGGGGCCATATGGTGAATTTTTTATAAATGATACTGATGCTGAGATGTTATATATAGGAGGAGGAGCTGGAATGGCTCCTATGCGCTCACATTTATATGAGTTATTTAGAACTATTAAGACAGGAAGGAAGGTTACTTTCTTTTATGGAGGAAGGTCAAGAGCAGAACTGTTCTACATACATTATTTTAGAGACCTTGAGAAAGATTTTCCAAATTTTAAATTTCATTTAGTTTTATCTGATGCATTTCCTGAAGATAATTGGGTTGAGAAGAAGCATCTAGATGATACTGAAGGTGATGGATTTTCTGGTTTTGTTCATCAAGTCGTGATTGATAAATTCTTATCTAATCATGAGTCTCCTGAAGATATTGAGCTTTATTTCTGTGGCCCACCACTAATGAATCAGGCGGTTATAAAAATGGCTGATGATTGGGGTATCCCTGATGAGAATGTGCGATTTGATGACTTTGGAGGATAGAGCATCTTTTTATTCTTCTTGTGATATAATTTACCTTCTTGAGAGGGCCATCTATTCTATTGATAGGAGAAAAATTTTCTATTATTTTCTTCCTTTACTTATTTCATGTTCTCATAGTGATAACACTATTTTAGTAACTAATTCGGGAGAGGCACAGGGTAGTTACTATCATATTAAGTATATGTCAAGCTATGGTGAAGATTACCATTTACAAATTGATAGTATATTACAAGAAGTTGATAGTTCTCTTTCTATTTATAAGAATTATTCTTTAATTTCAAGATTGAATAGTGGGCAAAAATTAAGTGTAGACTATTTATTTGAGTCAGTATTTTTGGGTGCTCAGAAGGTTTTTCTAGAGACTGGAGGTAATTTTGATTGTTCAGTTTCTCCTCTAGTGAATGCTTGGGGTTTTTACAATAATAGTTTAAGGGATTCGCTAATACTTGATTCTTTAATGGTATCATCTATTTTAGAAAATATCGGTTTTCAGAGAATTAGAATAATAGAGGATTCATTAGTTATTCCAGTGAAAATGAGTTTGGATTTTAATTCAATAGCACAGGGATTTACAGTTGATTTGATTGCTGAATATCTAGATAATAGAGGTATTGATAACTATTTGATAGAAGTTGGAGGAGAGCTTTTAGCTAAGGGTAGGAATGATGAAGATAATATCTGGCGTATTGGTGTTGATAAGCCTTCGGAATATATTGATTCTTCTAAACGCTTTCAATTTATATTAGATTTAGAGAATAAGGCATTAGCTACTTCTGGTAATTATCGTAAATTTCATGAAAAGGATGGAGTCAAGTATTCTCATGTTATTAATCCTTTTACAGGTTTTCCTGCTCACAATAGATTATTGAGTGTCACTGTCATACATGATAATTGCATGTTAGCTGATGCTTATGCTACTGCATTTATGGTAATGGGTCTAAAGAAAACAAAAGAATTTGTTGAGCAAAATACTGATATCGAGATATATTTGGTCTATACATCTAGAGGTGGGGATTGGAAAACATATATTAGTCCAAGTATGTTAGAAAGGATTATTAACTAGAATTGTTAATTTTTACATTTCTCTTCTGGTTTCGCACCACATATCCCACAGGATTCTCCTTCTGTATTAAGTAAAGGATTCTGGCTAGCACATGTTCCAGAGAATGTGCCATTCTTTTTTGCTAATATTTTTATTCCTATACCGCTAAAAACAAAAGTCAACATACAGATAGTTATAATAAATATTGTTAAGAAGTTCATGTATAATAATTTGTTGTAAAATTAAGATAAAAGCTAGTAATAATTAAGTTTGTTTGGTAAAAATTTAAAATGGAACATAAAATAAAATCATTTGAGAGGCTACTCATTATTATGGATGAGCTGAGAGAGAAATGTCCATGGGATAGGAAACAAACAATGGATAGTCTTCGTTATTTAACTATTGAAGAGTTATATGAACTTTCTGATGCTATCTTAGATAAAGACATGGATGAAATTAAGAAAGAGCTTGGTGATATCTTGTTGCATATTGTCTTTTATTCTAGAATTGCTTCAGAGACTAATAAGTTTGACATATCAGATGTTATTAATTCAGTTTGTGATAAACTTATTCATAGGCATCCGCATATTTATGGAGATGCTAATGTTAAAGATGAGAAGGAGGTGAAGAAAAACTGGGAAAAATTAAAATTAAAAGAAGGTAAAAGTTCTGTTCTGGAAGGCGTTCCAAAGTCTTTACCTGCAATTGTTAAAGCCTTCAGAATTCAGGAGAAGGTAAGGGGTGTTGGTTTTGATTGGAAGGATAAGTCCCAAGTTTGGGATAAGGTGTTGGAAGAGATAGAGGAACTGAAAATTGAATTGATGAAAGGGGATGATGATAAAATAGAAGCAGAATTTGGAGATGTGCTTTTTGCTTTGACTAACTATGCTCGTTTTATCAATGTAAATCCTGAGGATGCATTAGAACGTACTAATAAACGATTCATAAAGCGTTTCCAAATTATGGAAAACAAAATAAAAGAAGAAGGATTAGAGCTATATGATATGAGTCTATCGGAAATGGATGTGTATTGGGAGCAAGCTAAAAAAGTTTATCTTTCTTCTCTTTAGTCTGTCCAATTTTACACTTAAATAATGTATTTTTGTTTTTAATAAATGGCAATGATATCGTAGGAGTTAAAAGAATAAATTGTCTGCAAATAACATATTAATCATAACTTATAAATTTATGAAATTTTTTTCACTTTTTACTCTATTAATAATCTGTATTACGTTTTCTTCTGCTCAGGAGAGATGTGGAACGGAATTATATACTATTCAATTAATGGAAAAATACCCTGAATACAAGAAAGCAAGAGAGAAAGTAGATATGCAGACTCAGGAGTGGATAAAGAAGAATCCTAATCATCGGCCTAAGAGTATTATTACTATTCCTGTTGTCGTACATGTAGTGTATAATACAAGTGCTGAAAACATATCAGATGCTAGGATTTTTTCTCAGATTGATGTTTTAAATGCGGATTTTAGAAGAGCAAATAGTGATGCATCTTCTACTCCTTCAGTATGGCAAGGGATTGCTGCAGATTGTGAGATTGATTTCTGTCTTGCTACTATTGATCCTAATGGGTCTGCTACAAATGGGATAACTAGAACTAGTACATCTCAGACTTCTTTCTCTATTAGTAGTGATAATGTAAAATCAACTTCAAGCGGAGGTATTGATGCATGGCCAAACGAAGATTATCTAAATATATGGGTATGCGACCTAGGTGGAGGACTTTTAGGATATGCAACTCCACCATGGGGTAATTTAAGTGATGAAGATGGAGTTGTAATTGGGTATAAATATTTTGGAATTAATGGTCCAGGAGCAGGAGCATATAATCAGGGAAGAACTGCAACGCATGAGGTTGGTCATTGGCTTAATCTTGAGCATGTATGGGGAGATTCTAATTGCGGAAATGATCAGTGTAATGACACTCCTACCCAACAATCATCTAATTATGGTTGTCCAAATTTCCCTTCTACTTCAAACTGTAGTGGTAATGGAATAAATGGTGATATGTACATGAATTATATGGACTATACTAATGATGCATGTATGAATTTGTTTACCGAGAATCAGAAATCAAGAATGATCTCTGCGATTAATCAATATAGGCCAAATCTATTAAATCACAATCTATGTAGTGGAAGCACTAATCCTAGTTCATGGAATTGTATTAATGATGAATGTGTCGATCCTGGCGATGGAAGTGGTCTTTATAGTTCTTATAATACTTGTTTTTCTGAGTGCGAATGTTCAGGTAATATCTCATCAATAGTTGAAGGTTTTCAAGCAGGGTCATTGCCTAATGGATGGTCAATTGATAATCCTGATGGTAGTGAAACATGGGTAATTAACTCGAATTATGGATATAATAGTAGTAGTTCAATATTTATTGAGAATTCAGTTTATTCAGCTAATGGACAATATGATGATTTTAATTCGCCGATAATGAATTTCACAACTGCAAATAGTATTAGTTTAAGTTTTGATTATGCATATTCTTTATGGACAAATCCTAATTCCTCACAGAATTGGTCTGATACTTTAATTGTTCTAGCTTCTTCTGATTGTGGGTTAACTTGGCAGAAGGTCTGGGAAGAAGCTGGTGCTAATCTAGTTACGACAACTCCAATTTATAATGAATTTGAGTGGTATCCAAATAATAATAATGATTGGCAATCTGTAAATATAAATTTAAATGCTTATTCTAATCTTAATGGGGTGATTATTAAATTTAGAAATGTAAATCAATATGAGAATAATCTTTTCTTGGATAATATTAATATCAGTTCTAATGCTACTACAGAGATAAATGAGCTAAGTTCTGATGAGATATTAATTTATCCAAACCCGGCTAATAAACATATTTATGTTATTAAGAGGGGGCTAAAAGAAATCTATACTGTGCTAGGTAAAAGGTTATTTGATACGCATGAAAATAAAATTGACATCTCGGAATTGCCTAATGGTATCTATTTTTTAAAATTAGAAAATCATATTTTGAGATTTATTAAACATTAATTTAATTAAAAATATAATGAAAACACTAACCTTAATATCTTCTTTATTTTTCTTAGGACAGTTCAGTTTTGCTCAATCTTCCTTTAATGGTTTTGCATTATATAATGCGCAAGGGTCTAATACAACCTATCTAATGGATGAGAGCCAGGAGATTGCTCATGAGTGGGTTATGGATACAGAATGTAATTATACTGTTGCTTTAAAAAAGAATGGCAACCTTATCAGAGGAACCAAAACAAGCACAAGTATTTTTAGTAATGGAAATATTGCTGCATCAGGAGGAAGAGTACAGGAGATTGCTCCAGATGGTTCTATTGTATGGGATTACATTTATACAAGTAGTGAGTATGTAAGTCATCATGACTTAACTTTAATTGGTGATAATGTGTTACTTACTGCTTATGAGAAAAAGAGTTCTTCAGAGTTAAATGCTGCAGGTTATTACAATGCTAATTCAGAAAAGTGGCCCACACATTTTGTTGAGTTGGAGCCAGATGGTAATGGAGGAGCAAATATTGTTTGGGAATGGCATATCTGGGACCACTTGTGTCAAGATGTAGACCCTGCTAAACCTAATTATGTTGCTGATATTTCTAATCATCCAGAGCTTATTGATATCAATATGATAACTGGAGGTGGTGGTCCTGGTGGTGGCGGTGGTGATTGGTTTCATGTAAATGGGGTTGACTATAATGAAGATTTAGATCAGATTGTATTTTCATCACGTTTTGCCTCGGAGATTTATATTATTGATCATTCTACAACAACCGCTGAGGCATCTTCTCATACTGGGGGGAATTCTGGTATGGGTGGAGATATCCTCTATAGATGGGGTAATCCATCAAACTATAATATGTCAGGTGCTCAGATTATTGATAATGCAGTTCATGACCCAAGGTGGATTACAGATGATGGTAGGCCAAATGGTGGTTTTTTACAAATATTTAATAATAGTGGTGTGAGTAATAACACCTCTGCAGTTGATGGTATTGAAACTCCTTGGGATGCTGTAACAAGCAAATACTTGAGAACGCCAGGTCAGGCATTTGAACCTTTCTCATATACCACAAGATATGAATGTGGTTTTGGCTCCTCATCTGGTCAATCAGCTTCTGATAGAATGTCTAATGGGAATATATACGTTAATGCTTCTGGAGGTCAAGGAGGTGCAGGGGTCATGTATGAGGTAGATACTTCAGGGAATCTTGTTTGGGGGCCATATAATGCTGATTCTCAGAAAGGATTTAGATATGAATGTGATTACCCTGGGATTATTGCATTAGAACCTTATATGATGAATACTACAACTACATCTTGTTTTGATCCTGCTTCATTAGATAATCTTCCTTCATATGACTTGAAAGTTTATCCAAACCCAACAAATTCAGATATTATTATTGAGTTAAATTCTTTTAAGTTATCTAATATTACAGTTTCAGTGTACAATTCAATAGGAAAAGAGGTTATTAATAAGTACATAAAAGATAATTCTGGTTTTATTCAAGAAAAACTTAGTTTCTTGAATTACCCGAAAGGAATATATTTTCTTAATATTATAACTGATGATGGCTTGGTGTCTACTAAAAACATATCTTATATTAATTAATGTATAGGCTATTTGTAATATCTCTTATTCTCACATCTTCTTTCAACTTATTTTCTCAGAATAATTTTTATGATATTGATACTATAAGGGAAGTCCGTTTGTATTTTTATGAGGAAAATTGGGATGCCTTGTTGGATAGTTTCTTTATAGTTGGAGATAATGATAGGGCTCTTGCAGATGTAACTATTGATGGTTATAGTTATGATAGCGTAGGAGTTAGGTATAAAGGTTTTAGTTCTGTTAGTATTAATCGTTTAAAAAATCCATTTAATATAAAGTTAGATTATATAATTGAAGGACAGGCTCATCAAGGAATAGATAAACTTAAACTTGCTAATGTTTATCAGGACCCTTCTTTTATTAGAGAGATTCTTACATACGAAATAGCGGCAGATTATATGCCATCACCTAAGGCAAATTATGCTAATGTGTATATTAATGATACACTTTTGGGATTATATACTAATGTGCAAGCAGTAAATAAAGATTTCTTGAATGATCATTTCGGGAATAAATATAATCCTTTTTTTAAGTGTAATCCTGATAATTTAAATGTTAGTATAGGAGGAGAAAATTCAAACTTAAGTGATACTCATGGTATAGATAGTTTAAGCTATGCACAATATTATTCTATAAAGTCAGCTGATGGTTGGGGTCCCCTTTATAACTTTATAGATACTTTAAATAATTATCCTGATAGTATAGGAAAAGTGTTAAATGTAGATAGAACCCTTTGGATGCATGCGCTTAATTATACACTTGTTAATTTTGATTCTTATATTGGTTATGGTCAGAATTATTATATTTATAAAGATTTAACTAGGCAGTTCAATCCTATCCTTTGGGATTTGAATATGTCATTTGGTAGTTTTCGATTAACTGATGCATCCTCAATCTATTATAGTGGTTTTGATATCTCCCAAGCTCAGAGTATGGATCCTTTATTGCATCATTCTCAGATTTCAGTATCGCCAAGACCCTTGTTAAGAAATTTATTTCTAAGTGAGCGTAATCGAAAAATGTATATAGCCCATATTAGAACTATCGTACAAGAACATTTTGTAACACAAAATTATTATGTAAGAGGACAGTACTTCCAGAATTTGATTGATCTTAGTGTGCAGAATGATACAAATAAGTTTTATTCTTATGCTGATTTTATAACTAATCTGACAGGTCCAGTTTCTTTAGTGAATGGTGATTGCCCAGGAATCACACAGCTCATGGATGCTCGAACTAATTATTTGACTACTTATCAAGGGTTCTCTGGAGAACCAGTAATTTCAAATGTTTCGCATAGCCCACAAAGTTTTAGCTTAGGAGATGATATTTTTATTACAGCTGATATTATAGATGAATCAGATGCTCTATTAGTATATCGTTTTGGAGAGAATATGTCTTTTAAGGAAGTTATTATGTTTGATGATGGGAATCATAATGATGGAGCTGCAAATGATGGGAGATATGGTGCTAAAATTACAAACTCAAGTAATATTATTGAGTTTTATTTATATGCTGAGAATGATTCCTCAGGTGTGTTTTCTCCTGAAAGAGCAGCCTATGAGTTCTATAGTATTGAGAGTCAATTAGAAGTTGGTGATATTGTTATTAATGAGATTATGTCTAACAATATAAGTTATGTCTCTGATGATAGTGGAAAATTTGAAGATTGGATTGAATTGTATAATCCAACAAATTCCCCAGTCTCTACATCTGGATTGTTTTTAACAGACACATTTGGGTTATTGCATAAATGGGTACTTCCTAATTTTCTAATTCCACCTCAAGAATATGTGATTATTTGGGCTGATGAAGATGGTGGGCAAGGAGATATGCATGCAAATTTTAAATTGTCAAATTTAGGAGAACCACTTGTTTTGACAAATTCAGATAGTTTAGTTATTGATTCGATTACTTATCTATCTCAGAATGATGACATTTCTTTTGGGAGAAGTCCAAATGGATTAGGTGCATTTGTGATGCTCGTCCCTACTTTTAATGCTAATAATGATTTCCCAAATTCAATTGAATATTTAAGTGAGAGAATAATGGTTTATCCAAATCCTTGCACTGATATTTTATATTTGGAGAGTAAAGAAAGTATTGAAGTTAGGGATATTTTAGGTAAACTTATTTGTTCTTTAGAGGATACACATCAAATCTTAACATCAGAATGGGATTCGGGAGTTTATTTCATATATTTGAAGAATAGAAAACAGATGTTGAAAGTTATAAAAATGTAATGCCACATAGAATATTGCCAATATTATTAATGAGTACTATTATGCTGCAATTAGAAGCTCAGTCAATTACAAATTATACTACTGCTGATGGTCTGGTTAGTGATTTTGTGGAATGTATTGATATAGATATGAATGATAATGTATGGATAGGAACATCAAATGGAGTTCAAATGTTTGATGGATCCAGTTGGACGCTATATAATACTATTTCTAATACTGGAATGGCATCGGATAATATCAAAGAGATTACATGCACTAGTGATGGATATGTTTGGGCTGGCACTGATTATGGAGTAAGTGCATTTTCTCTCATATCTAGTAACTGGGTGACATTTAACTCTGCTAACGGACTTGTTTCTAATCAGGTAAAAAGTATAGATGAAAGTTTAGATGACTCTGATGGTGTCTGGATTGGTACAAGTCAAGGAGTTTCTTTCTATAGTGGATTTAGTTGGTTATCTTATTCTTCTCCTGATTTGCATTGGAGCGGTGTTAATACTACTGCTTTTGATTCTGTTGGCAGTAAGTGGTTTGCTTCTCCTTTAGCTGGTATTACTCATTTTGACGGAACAAATTTTACTAATTATGATACTGCAGATGGCTTGTTATCGCAGAATGTTACTGCATTATTTATAGATGAAGATGATAATAAGTGGATTGGAACAGATCTTGGAATGTCTGTTCTTGATGGTTCAAATACATATTTTGTAGAGCATATAGATATGTATTCTCTGCCACCACCTCATGATTCTATCAATCCTGTAGTAGATATTGCAATGGATGCATATGGAAGAATATGGACTGGTGTTTATGTTGGCTATTTGGCAGAAGGAGGTGTTGCTTATTGGAATGGTGCTGAATGGGAAGATTTCCATGTTTCAGATGGATTAGCAGGGCCAAATGTGAAAGGATTAGCCATTGATTCTGAAAATAATGTTTGGGTAGCTACTAGTACTGGTATTTCTAAGATATCAGATATTCCAAGTTTTAGTAATGAAATGAATATCTCAGAGGTTAATCTTTTTCCCAATCCAAGCAATAATGTTGTCTATTTAGAAAATAAGGATAAATTTATTCAAGGTATTGGTATATATAATAATATAGGAAGTCTAAAATATTCTAATACATCTTCACAAGAGAAGTATAATATTAATGTCTCTTCTTTTTCTAGGGGAGTGTATTATATTTGTCTTTATCATTCTAATGGGATTACTACAAAAAAGCTCATTCTTAAGTAATATTTTTTGATTTTTTATTATATACTATTAGAGATTTATATTTCGTAACTTTACACAGAATTTACACAACTTAATTATGACTAGGATTTTATTTTTTTTGTTTTTAATATCTAATTCGTTTACTTCATTCTCTCAAGATGTTTTTGATGTTGGTGTTCGTCAGATAGAGATTTTTTTTGCTGAGTCCAATTGGGATGATTCACTTGATATTTATTATGCAAATAATATAGGTGAGAGATTGATAGCAGACTCTATAATAATTGATGGAGAAGTTGATCAGGATGTGGGTGTTAAGTATAAGGGTAACAGTTCATATAATGTAAATAATGCTAAGAACCCATTGAATATAAAGTTAGACTATATTAATAATGGACAATCTATAGATGGTTATAATGTTCTGAAACTTTCTAATGGATTTCGAGACCCCTCCTTTATTAGAGAGGTTTTGGCATATGAGATAGCTAGAGAATATATGCCTGCTCCGAAAGCAACTTATGCTAATGTTTGGGTTAATGGAGTGTTGATTGGTTTATATACTTGTGTTCAATCTATTGATAGTGATTTTACTAATGAAAATTTTTATGAACGAAAAGGTCCTTTTTTTAAAGCTGAGAATACTGGTATATCTATTCCAGGCTGTATGGGGCAGCTAGGAATACTAGAATACTATGCTGATACAAATTGTTATCAAAGAGCCTATGAGATGCAATCTAGTGAAGATTGGACTAAGTTGGGTAACTTTTTAGATACATTGAATAATCATTTTACTAATATTGAGAGTGTTATGGATATTGATCGTTCTTTATGGATGATGGCGTTTGAGAATCTTACAGTTTCTCTTGATGGTCCTATTAATTCTATTCCCCATAATTTTTATCTATTTCAGGATAATAATGGCAGATTCTCTCCTGTATTATGGGATATGAATATGGCGTTTGGATGTTTTACTAATGGATTGCCTGGTCCTGTGCAAAATTCTGATTTACAAGAGTTAGATATATTTCATGAGATTTCAAATAATCAAAATAGGTTGCTTGCTCAGATTCTTTCCTCTGAAAGATATAAAAGGATGTATGTTGCACATATGCGTACTATATTGAATGAAAATTTTGCAAACAACTATTATAGTAATCGGGCATTAGCTTTACAGTCAATAATTGACAATGATGTAAGTTCTGATCCAAATACATTTTTTTCTTATGCTGATTTCACAAGCAATATAACTACATCTGTTGGTAGTAGTCCTATTATTGGTATTTCTGAATTAATGTTGTCTAGGGTGCAATATATCCAATCTCTACCTGAATTTACTTCTGCTGCTCCTACTGTAGATATATTAAATTCTAATTCGGTTCTGCCTCATACTACAGTAAATATTACAGCGGAGATTAGTAATGCTAGTTATGCTTATCTAGGATATCGTTTTAAGTTTGCTGATAAGTTCGACAAACTTCAGATGTTTGATGATGGACAACATGGTGATGGTATTGCTGGTGATGGAATCTTCGGCGCTACTATATCTGTTGATGCTCGTGACGTACAATACTATATTTATGCAGAAAATAATGACGCAGGTGTTTTTTCTCCAGAGAGGGCAGAGAAAGAATTTCATCAGATTCCAGTAGTTAGTGGGTTAGTTATTAATGAAATAATGGCAGCTAATCTATCTTCAGTCTCTGATCAGAGTGGTGAATATGATGATTGGGTAGAGCTTTATAATGGAGGTTCCGTGTCAATTAACTTGAATAGTTTTTACCTTTCAGATGATGAGAATGATTTAACTAAATGGAGTTTTCCAAATATCAGTATTCCAGCGGATGGATATCTGATTGTTTGGTGCGATACTGCTGGAACTTCTCAAGCAGGTTTACATACTACCTATCGTTTATCTGCAGATCAAGAAGAGGTCTATCTAAGTGATCCAACAGGTACTATTATAGATGCTGTACATTATGTAAATATGGTTGCTGATCAGGGTTATGCTAGAGTGCCTAATGGCACAGGAGTTATGCAGTATCAAAATCATACTTATAATACAATCAATCAGAATGTCACAGATTTAGATTATCTAAATAGTACTAGTGAAAGATTAAGAGTATATCCAAACCCTTCTAATACTAAGGTGTACATGTTAGGAGAAAACAAGCCTGTTGTTGTGTTTGATATGATGGGGCGGCAGGTTTATTCTAGTACTAATCAGGTGAAGTCGATTGATATTAGTAATTGGGATTCAGGTGTTTATTTTTTCAGTTCAGGGAAAGATGTTGTTAAGATTATAAAGCAATAATTATGAAGAATATATTTTTTATTTTATTTACTCTATTGTGTTTAACTGCTTGCCAAAAAGAATCTGGAGAAGGTGGTA
>Ga0315315_10003357_pt1 | contig 14709 bp, 14 predicted proteins | sample M140m3416metaG_FD_203699 | JGI IMG/M metagenome (GOLD analysis project Ga0315315, IMG submission 203699) | Ammonia-oxidizing marine archaeal communities from Monterey Bay, California, United States - M1 40m 3416 | ecosystem: Environmental > Aquatic > Marine > Intertidal zone | place: USA...
TCTAGAAGAGTAATGAGAGTATTAAAAGGATTTTCAGATAAAATTGAAATTTATTCTATAGACGAAGCATTCATAGATTTATCACATATAAAAGATGAAATGATAGAAGAGTATGGAAAGAAAATTAGAGAAAGAGTTCTCAAATGGACTGGGATTCCAACGAGTGTTGGAATTTCGTGTACAAAAACATTAAGTAAGGTTGCAAATCAAGTTGCTAAAAAAAATAAAGCTGGTGTAATATTTTTAAAAGAAAATATTGATGTAACTTTAAAAAATTTTGAAGTTTCAGATGTGTGGGGAGTTGGCCGACAATTATCGAAATTATATATTAAAAATGGAATAGATAATGCATATAAGTTAAAAAATATATCTAACACTTGGGTAAAAAAAAGCACAAATGTTTTAGGTGCGAAAACAGTAATGGAGCTGAGAGGAATACCGTGTATTAATTTAGTAACAGAGGAAACGAAAAGAAAAAGCTGTTGTGTATCAAGATCTTTTGGAAAAAAAATTGAAAGTTTGGAAAAGCTAAAAGAATCGATAACAACACATTGTTTAAATGCAGCAGCAAAGATTAGAACAGATAAACAAACTACAAGAGCAGTGACAGTATTTATTAGAACAAGTCCTTTTGATAAAAATAGAAAATACTATTCAAATTCCATTACAATCGAGTTGCCAGTAGCTATTAATAACAGTTTGGAGTTGGTCAAAACTGCTATAAATGGATTAAATAAAATTTATAAATATGGATACTTTTATCAAAAAGCTGGAATTATTTTATCAAAACTTAAAGATGCATCAGAAAAAGAATTAAATTTGTTAGCGCCAATTTTAGAAATTAAATCAAAAACATTAATGAAGGCAATAGATTTTACTAATGCAAAATATGGACGTAACGCAATAAGTATAGCTCAAGCAGGAATAAGTAATGATTGGAAAATGCGTAGAGAACATTCATCAAAAATTGACCCATCATCGTTTGACTCTTTACCTAAAATAGTTATATAAAACCAACACGGGGTGTCTACAAGACTGAGATTAAACCCGACGAACCTGACCGGTAATTCAGTGAGGGAACTATGGAAAAAATATATTTATCAGCACAAACATCACTATTAGTAACAATTCTAGTAGGTTTCTTTTTTATAGGCTTAGGATATTTAAATTCAAAAAAAACCTCAAATAATAGCAACTATATAACTGGAAATAGAGATGAGGATATATTTTCTTTAACGACAAGTTTATCTGCATCCGCATTAGGAGCATGGATATTATTCGGCCCCGCTTCAGCGGCTACTTGGGGTGGCCTTGGAGCCGTAATTGGATATGCGTTAGGTGCAGCAACACCAATGATATTTTTGTACAATTTTGGACCTAAAATTAGAAAAGAGTTTCCAAAAGGACTAAGTTTAACAGAATTTATTAAAAAGCGTTTTGGTTTAGGAATACTCAAAATAAGCTTATTTTTAATATTGTTTTATTTAGTGATTTTTTTGATAGCTGAAGTCACAGCAATAGCTTTTCTATTAAACTTTATCTCTAAAACTCCATTGTGGATTACAGCAGGTATAACCTTAATAATATGCTTACTCTATATTTTAAGAGGAGGGTTTAAGCTTTCAATAATTACTGACAAATATCAATTTATTATAATAGTATTTTTAATACTAGCATCTGTAATTTTAATTTTAGGAAACTTAGAGATGAATAGTTTTGATCTAATCAAAAAAAATTCATCGAATCTTGTAAGTAGTAAGTATTTACCAAATTATACAGCTGGTTTAACTTTTTTTATTGCTGTGGCTGCAACAAATTTATTTCACCAAGGAAATTGGCAAAGAATATTTGCTGCAAAAAATAATTTTATATTGAAGAAAAGTTTAATTTATTCTTCTATAATTATTTTTTTAATTGTTTTCTGGATGGGATACACAGGATTAATTTCATTATCATTAAATTCAAAAGTAATACCTGATTTAGCTTTTTTTGATTTAATAATTTCAAAAAACTATTTTATAACTATATCGATATTAATTTTAGCTTTAGCATTAACTTTAAGTACTATTGATACTTTAATAAATGCAATTTCAAGCATTTTGATTGTGAATGGTAGCCAGATAAATAAAGCAATCTCAGGAAAATCTGTTAAAAATAAAACTAATTATATAATTATACTGATCAGTATTTTAGTTTTCGCTTTCGCTTCAAAAGGCTTTAGTATTTTATATTTATTTTTATTAGCAGATTTGTTTTGTTGTGCAGCAGTTATAATAATTTTTTACGGCTTTTTTAATAAAAAAATTAGCTCCAAATTGTCTTATTTTTCAATTTTAAGTGCATTAATTTCAGGAATATTATTTTTTCCAAGTATGGATTTTCAATCAAGTATATTAGTTGGAAATTTATTACCAATAGAATTTTTTAGTACAATTATTACTACTAATTTACTCTTTATTTCTTTTGCTACCGCAATAATAGTGCAAATATTATTAATAGTAGTTTATTCTTTTCGAAGTTCATTTAAATAGATTATTACAGCCAACCAAATAAAAATAAAGGCAATTAACTCATCAAGAACTAAAGGTTCATTAAAATAATATAAACCCAAAAAAAATTGTGCAGTAGGCGTGAGAAAAAATATCATACTCGCTGGTCCAATACCTATTAATTCAAAACCTTTTGTGTACCAAAAAAGGGGTATCAAAGTCATAAAACCTGCCCAAAATAAATAAAAAGAGAGAAGTGGTTCAGTTGGAGAGAAAATATTTAAATTATTGTTAATCAAATAAATGAATAAAATAATTGCGATGGGAGCAAGAAGTAGTGTTTCAGCAAGCAAACCTATATCTGATGAGACTTTAACTTTTTTTCTAATTAAGCCGTATAAACTAAAAGTTAAAGCTACAGTAATTCCAATCCATGGAATTTCACCAAGTTTTATAAGAAAATAAATTAATGCTAAAATAACTAAAATTACTGAGATAATTTTATTCCGATTGTATTTTTCTTTCAAAAAAATTATTCCAAGAAAAACACTAAATATCGGGAAAATGTAATAACCTAAAGCTGAGTCTAATAAATTATTTGTGCTTACTGCATAAAGCCATGTAAACCAATTAATTGAAACAAGGAGACCCGTTAAAAACAAGATAAATATATTTATTCTATGTTTAATTAATTTCTTAAATTCATTCCATTTGGCGTAGTAGGATGTTGTGATAACTAATAATAATGCGGTCCAAATAGTTCTATGAATTGTTAATTCTAGCGGAGATGCGTAAGAGACAAACTTAAAGTATATAACGCCAATTATACCCCACCAAAGCGAGGCACCAACAGTGAAAGAAATTCCTTTAAATAAATTTTTCTTCATTTGACCAATTTTTTGGTTGATTTATAAGGTAATTAATTAATAAATAGTACTAAATTAGCTTAGTAAAATGGAAGAGTGGGTGAGCGGTTTAAACCAGTTGGTTGCTAACTAACCGTACGAGTAACATCGTACCGAGAGTTCGAATCTCTCCTCTTCCGCCATTTAATTAATTAAAATAACTGTCAATTTTAACCGGTTCTTTGCTCAAAATATATTTATAAACATTAATATTTTCTAGAACTCTTTGGACATAGTTTCTAGTTTCTTTAAATCTTATTTGTTCAATCCAGTTAATATATGAGAGCTGTCCTTTGGATGGGTCTCCATTTACTCTTCTCCAAGTTTTGACTCTATTAGGTCCCGCATTGTAAGCTGCTATAGCAAACGGATAAACACCATTATAGTCTTCAATCAAAGAATTAAAATAATATGATCCTAATTTAATATTATATTCTGGATCTCGAGTTAATCCACTTATACTATATGGTAGCTTAGCCTGTTTAGCTACAATTTTAGCAGTGTACTTCATAAGCTGCATCATACCTCTTGCTCCAGCCCAACTATTTGCACTTTTATCAAATTCACTTTCCTGTCTTATTATTGCTAAAATGATTTCAGATTTAGGCATAGTTTTATTGTTAATTTCTTTCGGTGTTGCGATAATCGGGTAATTATATTTATTATAAAATCTTTTTTCATAAGATGCTTTTTTTGAAATTTGTATTGCAAAATCATATCTTTCAACATTTGTAGCTAAATCAGCTGCTAGAACTTCACTACCTTTTTCAATATTTAAATTTGCCAAATGTTTAAAAATATCTTTTCCTAATTGAGTAGCATTAAGTTCTTTTAATAAAATTATATGTTTTATTAATCTATTTTTTTTAAATTCTTTTTCATAATCTTTATCAAAATTACTTTGGTCTTTAAGTTCAAAATTTCCACCTGGATTTATTTTATTAAATGCCAGCTGTCCATAGTAAGTCATTGGAAATTGAGCTGCCTCAGAATAAAATTTTCTTGAAAATTCACTTTCGTTAAGCAATTCGTATGACGCACCCAACCAATAAGCACCTCTTGCTAGACTAATTGGATAACCAACATTATTATAAAAATTTTGAAAATGATTAATTGCATACTCTGGTGAATTTAAAAAAGTCAAAGCAATCCAACCTGATAACCATTCTGCTTCAGCAAAGGATGGACCAGCTGATAAAGCATGCTCACTTGAAATTTTATATGCAGTTTTATATCTTTTTTTATATATTAGACTCCTTACAACACTTTCTCTTTGTTCCCACCATTTATCAGGACGCACCATTTGACTTTCTGTTTTAAGAGAATTACGGTATAAAATTTCTAATGATCCATCCAATCTTCCTCTGCGATTTCTCCATCTAAGTCTATCAAATTCAAGTCCTGGATCTTCTTTAAGATATTGAGGAACTTTTGAGATAGCAGTATCTACCCCGTAAGAGTTGCTCATTAATATTTGTCTCGCGTTATATAAAGCTCTTTGATCTTTGGGCAGATATTTTAACATTCTCTTTAGATCCCAATATTTCCTTTCCCATGCTAAATAATCAGCTCTTTTAATATGATCATCAGAGTCAATAAATTTTTTAAATTTAGCACGATAATATCCCAAATCATTTTTTCGTATCGTAGCTGTAATCCAACCATCTTTAATTAATTCTTTAACTTTTTCAGATTTACCTTGTTCAAGATAAGCCTCTGCTAATTTTATTTTACCTAATCCACCAAGAGGGGGGTATTTTTCAAACCAATTAATTATAGATGTAGGTGAGTTGTTTCTTAAATAAATTTTTTCTTCTGCTAAATACCTTATTCTATTAATTCTAGGGTAATCCCCGTTTTGCTCTATAAATTTTTTGTATTCATTAAATGAAGCACCGTTTCTTGATGTTTTAAGATACATCCATGTGATTAGATTTCTGAATTCTTTATCCTTAACTTTTGAAGCACTTTTTAAAGCACTATTCCATTTTTTATCCTTTATAAATTGAATAGTTTCTTTGGCCCTTTCAAAATCTTTTTGATTTAAAATAGATGATTTTTTTGCAGTTACAGTTTTAGCTTTATAAACCGACGGTTTTTTTTGTGGAAATATGAAAGAACTTTTTTTCTTAATTTGTACAGTATTTTTTACTTCTTTTTTTTCTTTAATATCTCCCTTCTTTTTCTGAATAACTTTTTTTTTTGGATCTTCTTCCAAATTAGTTAAAGGTTTTTTTTGAGGAAGATTACTTGAAAAATTTTTATCTTCACTCTTGATAATTTTTTTAAATATTGATGGTTTTTCTTTAGGAAACAGGAACTGATCGTCTGAATAACTATGACCAATTGATAAAATTAACACTAATATTACTAGACTAATTAATTTATTGGTCATAAGTTAAGACTTATTTATCTTATTTTGTTTTATGCTTAAAGGATCAATTGTAGCTTTAATTACCCCATTTGACGGTGAGAACCTAAGTGAGGACAAATATGTAAAACTTATAAGCTACCATTTGAATAGTGGAACTAATGGAGTTGTACCTGGTGGAACAACTGGTGAGTCGCCAACATTATCTCATAATGAACATAAAAAAATAATCGAAATTGCAGTTAAGGAATGTAAAGGAAAGATTCCAGTTGTAGCAGGAACAGGATCTAATTCTACAGATGAAGCAATAGAGCTGTCTAAATTTGCTGAAAAAGCAGGATCTGATGCATTACTTATAGTAACACCTTATTATAACAAGCCAACCCAAGAGGGTTTGTATCAACATTATAAAAAAATTAATGACAATGTAGGAATTCCAATTGTAATATACAATATTCCCTCAAGATCGGTCATTGATATGGAGGTAGATACAATGGCAAAGCTTTACGAATTAAAAAACATTATAGGTGTGAAAGATGCCACCGGAGATCTGAGTAGAGTTGATAAACAATTAAAAGCAATGGGAAAAGAATTTATACAACTTACAGGAAATGATGATAACGCTTTAGAATTTAATAAACGTGGTGGTGTAGGAGCAATAGGAGTCACAGCAAATGTTGCTGCAAAACTCGCTTCTGATTTTCAAAAAGCTTGTAAAGAAGATTTAAACGAAGCATCAAAATTGGACAAAATACTTCAACCATTACATTCATCACTTTTCATTGAAAGTAATCCTTCACCAGTTAAATACGCTGCATCTTTATTAGGAATGTGTAATCCAACTGTAAGGTTACCACTCGTTGAAATTAGAGAAGAAACCAAAAAAAAAGTTTCTGAAGCACTTAAAGTTGCTAAGTTACTTTAATGAAACAAAAATTAGTTCCTGGACATAAAATTATTTGTCTTAATCGTAAAGCAAGTTTTAATTATTTTTTTATCGAGTTATTAGAAGCAGGACTAGTTTTAAAAGGGTCTGAGGTAAAATCACTTAGAGATGGAAAAGGTAGTATTGCAGACTCTTATGCTTTAGATAACAACGGTGAGTTATATTTAATTAACTCTCATATTCCCCTTTATAGACAATCTTCATATAACAACCATGATCCTAAAGGTGATAGAAAATTATTATTAAAGAAAAAAGAAATAAACAAACTTATTGGAAGAATTAATCAAGAAGGATTAACTTTAATTCCAACAAAATTATATTTTTTAAAAGGAAAAGTTAAAGTTGAAATTGCTGTAGCTAAAGGAAAAAAATTGTATGATAAAAGACAAGTAAAGAAGACGAGAGATTGGAATAGAGAAAAAGCAAGATTATTAAGCAAAAATAATAAATGATACATTTAAATTTAGGGTCAAATTTAGATTCAAAATACGGATCTAGATTTGAGAATATCTCCATAGCAATAAATCTTTTAACCGAGACTAAAATAAGTATTAAGAAAGCTTCAAATTTTTACGAGACTCCTTCATATCCAAATAAAAATTTTCCTAAATTTTTAAATATTGGGTTAATGATAGATTATGATGATGACCATTACAATTTGTTAAAAGATATTAAACTTATTGAAAAAAAATTAGGTCGAATCAGACGAAATAAAAATGATCCAAGAATAATTGATATAGATATAATTGATTTTAAAAAAGAAATAAAAAAAGATATCGAACTAATATTGCCTCATCCAAAATGTCATTTAAGAAATTTTGTCCTTTACCCGATTTTAGAAATTGATCCTAATTGGTCTCACCCAATATTAAAGAAAAATGCGCAATATTTGATAAATAAGCTTAATCGAAAATTAAGGATTGAGATTACAAGGTTGAAGAAAAATGTTAATATTCAAACATGATTAATAACATTGAACTAATTGATCAAATTAAGTCATATAATAGATTTTTAAATTCTGAGTCATTAAATAAAGCATACAATTTTGCTCTTGAAGCTCATCAAAATCAAAAAAGAGATGAAGGGGTGCCATACATAATTCATCCAGTAGCTGTTGCTAAAATTTTAACAGAATTAAAATTAGATAGTGCCACCATCACCACAGGCTTATTGCACGATACTATTGAGGATACTAACGTAACTTATGAAACTGTAAAAAAAGAATTTGGTGAAGAAGTTGCAAATTTAGTTGAGGGCGTTACAAAAATTTCTGCGCTTGAAGATAAAGCATCAGGTGACTCAAAAGCAGAAAATTTTAGAAAACTTATATTAGCAACATCAAAAGATATTAGAGTCTTGTTGGTTAAATTAGCAGACAGATTACATAATATGAGAACTATTCAGTTTGTAAAAGATAAAGATAAAATAATTAGAAAAGCTAAAGAAACTATGGAAATTTATGCACCTTTAGCTGATAGAATGGGAATGAATAGAATAAGAGACGAATTAGAGGATTTATCTTTTTCTGTTTTAAATAAACCTGCAAGAGACTTAATTTTAGAGAGGTTAAATTTTATAAAAAATAATACTGAGGATACATTTAAAACAATATCTCATGAATTAATTGAAATATTAAAAAATAATGGCATTACAGCTACCATCACAGGTAGAGAAAAAACACCTTTCTCAATATGGCGTAAAATTCAGAATAAAAAAATTTCTCTAGAACAACTCACAGATATAATTGGATTTAGAGTGATTGTAGGTAATGTTGAAGATTGTTATAAAACTCTAGGAACTTTTCACAGTCGATTTTCAACAATTCCTGGAAAGTTTAAAGATTATATTTCAACGCCAAAAATTAATAAATATAAATCAATTCACACTGCAGTAATAGGGCCAAATAAAAATAGAATTGAAATACAAATCAGAACTCACGACATGCATGAATTTGCACAAAGAGGTATAGCATCTCATTGGAAGTATAAATCATCAGAAAAATTTTCAGAATTATCATGGAAAGAATATGATTGGTTAAGAGATTTAGTTGAAATAATTGAAGCTGGCACTAGTCCAGAACATTATTATGAATTTACTAAATTACAAATGTTTCAAGAAAACGTTTTTTGTTTTACACCCAAAGGTGCAGTTATTAAATTACCAAAAAAAGCAACTCCTATTGATTTTGCTTATGCTGTACATACAAAAATAGGTAATAGCGCAATTGGATGCACTGTTAACGGAAGTCACGCTACTCTTCAAACAATCTTAAAAAATGGTGATCTTGTAAATATTGAAACCTCAAAAAATGCTTCTCCCTCTTTACATTGGCTTTCATCATCAGCTACAGGGAAAGCTCGTTCAGCGATACGTAGATATTGGCAAGACAAATCCTCAGAAAATACAAAAATTGTTGAAAAAAGCTATTCAAGCACAATAGAAGTTGATTTACCTCACAAGCCTGGTGTTTTGGGTCACATAACCTCTTTAATAGGGCTTAATAAAGGAAATATAGTAAATTTAGAAATCATTAAAAGAAAAAAAGAACATTTAACTTTTTCATTCGATTTGCAAATTAAAGATTTGAAAAATTTTACAAACTTGATAAGTCAAATAAAGCAAAGTAATTTGAGATTTAAAATAATTCGACACAAACAGAAAAAAAATGCTTTCATTACAAGAATCTTTGAAAATTTTAAAAGAAACTAATGCTTTAATTGAAGGTCATTTTATACTTTCTTCAGGATTACATAGTTCAAAATATGTTCAATGTGCACAACTATTGAGTAAACCAAATAAAGCATTAAAAATATGTGAGTCTCTTGCTAGTAAAATTAATAATCAATTTAAAGATTTTGATTTGATTTTATCACCGGCGATGGGGGGGATAATTGTTGGCTATGAGTTAGGCAAAATTCTAAATAAAGAAACTATATTTTCAGAAAGAATAAATGGCGAATTTAAATTAAGAAGAGACTTTAAGATTAAAAAAGATAATAAAGTTTTAATAGTTGAAGATGTTATAACAACGGGTAAATCAAGTTTAGAATGTTCAAAATTAGTAAAAGAAAATAATGCAGAAATAGTTGGTTATGCATGCATCATAGATAGATCAAATGGCAAATCAAAAATAAAAGAAAAAATAATTTCACAGGTAGAGCTTGATATACCAACTTATAATAAAGATAATTTACCGAAAGAATTATTATCTATAGAAGCAGTAAAACCTGGAAGCAGAAATCTTTAATGAAAAGAATTAGGTTGGGCGTAAATATAGATCATGTTGCAACTGTTAGAAACGCTAGGGGAGAAGCTTATCCAAGTCCATTAAGAGCAGCAATATTAGCAGAGAGAAATGGCGCTGACTCTGTTACTATTCATTTAAGAGAAGATAGAAGACATATCAATGAATTTGATTTAAAAAAAATTATTAAGAAACTGAGGATTCCACTTAATCTTGAAATTGCAGCCACAAAAGAAATGTTAAAAATAGCATCTAGAAGTAAACCACCTTTTATATGCATAGTTCCAGAAAAAAGAAAAGAAATTACAACTGAAGGCGGACTTAATTTAAATCATAACAAAAATTTTTTAAAATTTTTAATTAAGAAATTAAAAAAAAATAAATCACGTATAAGCCTTTTCATAGAGCCAAGTTTAAAAGATTTAGAAAAAGCAAAAAAATTAAATGCTGATTGTGTAGAAATACATACAGGTAAACTTTGCAATCTTATAAATCAGAAAAAAAATTATAAAAATGAACTCAAAAGAATTCAGAAAGTAGTTTACAAAAGTAATATTTTAGGTCTAGAAGTTCATGCCGGCCATGGTTTGACATACAGGTCTGCTCAAATATTATCTAAGATCAAAGGTATACAAGAATTTAACATAGGGCATTTTTTGGTTGGAGAGTCAATATTTGAGGGCATGCCCTCAATAATAAAAAAATTTAAAAGAATTTTAAAATCATGATTATTTTTGGTATTGGAACTGATATAATAAGTATCAATAGAATTAAAAATTCCTTAAAAAAAAAGAATTTTATTAATCGCATATTTAACGAAAAAGAAATTTTAAAATGTAAAAGAATTAATAATAGCATTAACTGCTATGCTAAAAGATTTGCAGCAAAAGAGGCTTTTTCGAAAGCTTTAGGAACAGGAATATCAAATGGGATAAATTTTAATGAGATTGTTATTTTGAATAAAAATTCTGGTAAACCATATATCAACATTATCGGACAAACTAAAAAAGTGCTTGATAAAAAATTTAAAAGAAAAAAAATAAAAATTTCATTATCGATTTCTGATGAAAAAAAATATGCAGTTGCATTTGTAACAATATCGTTATGAAAACTAAAAAGATTATTTATTCAATTTTTGATAATGCAAAAACTTTAATAGGTGCATTAATAATAGCAATTTTAATAAGATCATTATTATTTCAACCCTTTTATATACCTTCATCTTCAATGGAGCCAACTTTGCTAGTTGGTGATCGTATCTTTGTTTCAAAATATACATATGGTTATAGCAAACATTCATTTCCATTTAGTCCCAATATTACTAATAAAAGGTTTTTTTCAAAATCGCCTAAGAGAGGAGATTTAGTAGTGTTTAAAACACCTGCAGACAACAGAACCGACTACATTAAAAGATTAATCGGCATGCCAGGTGATACAATTCAATTTGTAGGAGGTTCATTAATAATTAATAACAAGGAAATTTTACGAAAAAAAATTGAAAATATAAAAATTATAAGATGTGGAAATTTCTTACTAGAAACAAATACTTTTATTGAAACATTACCTAATGGTGTAGAGCATTTAGTTACTTACAAAAAAAAAGGCTCTTTACAAAACACAAAAATTTTTAAAGTTCCTGCCAATCATTATTTTTTACTTGGAGATAATCGAGATTGTTCTAAAGATAGTAGGTATCTTGATAGTGTTGGTTATGTAAATATCTTAAATTTAGTTGGTGAGGCTAAATTAATATTCTTTTCGAATGACACAAATTTAAGTAGCTTGATAAAATTTTGGAATATAAATAAATCATTTAGAATTGAAAGGTTATTTACGTGGTTGTAATGGAGAAGAAAATTAAAGAATTTGAAAAAATTATAAAATATAATTTTAAAAGATCTTCCTTGTTAGAAAAAGCATTAACTCATAAAAGTTTAGATAATAATATTAACAATGAAAAATTAGAATTTTTAGGAGACAGAGTTTTAGGTTTAGTTATTTCTGAAAAACTCCTTAATAAATTCCCTAATGAAAAAGAAGGAATAATTGATAAAAAATTTGCTAATTTGGTAAATAAAAGAACATGCTTACTTATTGCTAAGAAAATTAATTTGAAAAAATTTATTTTATTAGGATCTTCTCACAAGAAACTTGAAAGATCAGCAGATAAAATTAGCAGTGATTGCTTAGAGGCTATAGTCGGAGCAATATATTTAGACGGTGGTCTCAAGTTTGTTGAAAAATTTATTCTCAATTTTTGGGAAGAATTCTTGATAAAATCTACTGTTACTTTAATTGACTCTAAAACAAAGCTACAAGAATTTAGTTTAAAAAAATTCAAAGAACTTCCTAAATATGTTTTCTTTAAAAAAACTGGTCCACAGCATAGACCATTATTTAAAACTGAAGTTCAAATTCCCAATTCTAAAAAAATTGTTGGCATAGGATCATCAAAAAAAAATGCACAGCAAAATGCCGCTGCTAAACTTTTAAAAATTTTAAATGTATGATTTGGGAAGATGAATGCTATCTATTATCTAAAAGAAAATTCAGAGAAAATGCAAATATCATCAATATTTTTACTCCAAAAAAAGGTAAGTTAGACGGTATAGTTTACGGTGGAACTTCAAGAAAAGTCAGAAATTACTTACAGATTTCTAATAAACTATTTGTTTCTCATAATTCAAAAGGCGAAAATAAAATAGGATATTTTAAAACTGAATTAATCAAACCTATTTCTCCTTTATATTTTAATGATAAAGAGAGAACTTCTGCACTAATTTCTATTTGTTCATTGTTAAATGTTTTATTACCTGACTCCCAGCCTAATAAAAAAATTTATTTATCTTTTGAAAAATTAATTAATTCTATAAATCTAGAGAACTGGATTTTTCTATATATTTTTTTTGAAATTAATCTCATTAAAGATCTAGGTTATGACACAAACCTAGCTGAACATTTAAATGATATTAAAAATGATAAAAATTATCTAAAAATAAAAATTGATGGATATATTTATGAAATACCAAATTATCTGATACAAAAGAAAATACCAAAAAATTTTACAAATTTACTTATTCGAAAATCGCTTTATTTTACTAGGCAAGTAATGCTTAATAAATTTTTCATACCAAATAATTTGCTATTTCCTAAGTCTCGAATAATTCTTGAAAATTATTTTAATTGAGATTTAATTTTTCTAGCAATGTCCAAAGCAAAATATGAAACAATCGCTGAGGCTCCAGCTCTTTTAAAACACATTAAACTCTCAAATATTGCTTCTTCATTAATTAATCTATTATTAATCCCACTTTTGATTAAGCTATATTCTCCTGAAACTTGATATGCTAATACAGGTATTTTAAAATTTTCTTTTACTTTCTGGATAATATCTAAATATGGTAAGCCAGGTTTAACCATTACCATATCAGCGCCTTCTTTAATGTCTAAAGCAACTTCTCTTAAAGACTCGGTACTGTTAGCAAAATTCATTTGATAATTTTTTTTATCACTCTTTAAAGTTTTTTTCGATCCAACAGCATCTCTAAAAGGACCGTAAAAATTAGAAGCATATTTAACTGCATACGAAAGAATTTGTACATCGTGATATTTATTTTTATCGAGATATTTTCTAATTTTTCCAACTCTTCCATCCATCATGTCTGAAGGTGCAATCACATCACAACCCATTTGTGCCTGTATTAATGCTTGTTTTATTAAAACATCGACGGTTGAATCATTAACTACATATTCTTTTTTTAAAAGCCCATCATGTCCATGGGATGTATATGGATCTAATGCAACATCAGCCATTATTCCAATATTATTACTAAATCTTTTTTTTATGAACCTTATAGCTTTGCAGACTAAATTATTTTCATTTAATGCCTCTGTTCCCAATTTATCTTTTTTATTATTAGGTGTTGATGGAAAAAGGGCCACCATTGGAATTTTGTGCTTGATAACGTTATTTATAATCATTCCTAACTGATCTATGGAATATCTATAGATACCTGGCATCGATTTAATAGTTTGTTTTTTATTTTTTCCCTCTATAAGAAAAATTGGATATATTAAATCATTGCTAGACAAGTTGTTTTCTTGAATCAATCTTCTTGACCAGTTGTATTTTCTGGTTCTACGAAGTCTTAAACTAGGATATTTTCCGGTAATCATGCTTTATTTTATGTATTATGCGACAAATGTATTATACAAATATATATTACAAAGATATAAATAACAATAACAGATGACAACTGACACAAAAAATATTGTAAATCTAGATTTAAAAAAAGATCCAAAAATTTTAAATTTTTCAGACTTTCAAAAACAAAGTATTAAATTTGATATTGTTAAACTTCAAGAAGCTTATAATCAAATCGTACAAACAAAAAAATTTGATGATGGTGGTGGAATTTCTCATTTTGGTGCAATATGTTTGACTAGAATACCTGGAGATCCTGATTCAGTTAAAGGTCATAAAGCTAGAGGAGTATATTGGACTAAGCCTGACAAATCAGGAAAAGAAGTTGTTAGAGATATAAAAATTGATGAGTCTGCTTATTCGGAATTTATTCCTGACTATGAAAATACATATTTTAAAGAGGTATTTGATGCTTTATCGTCTAAATACAAGTTAGGTAGAGTAAGAATTTTATTAAAAGAACCTAGATCAACTTTAAGTTGGCACAGAGATCCAGAACCAAGATTGCATATTCCAATTATAACAAATCCAGGATGTATGATGGTTATAG
>Ga0315315_10003358_pt1 | contig 14707 bp, 10 predicted proteins | sample M140m3416metaG_FD_203699 | JGI IMG/M metagenome (GOLD analysis project Ga0315315, IMG submission 203699) | Ammonia-oxidizing marine archaeal communities from Monterey Bay, California, United States - M1 40m 3416 | ecosystem: Environmental > Aquatic > Marine > Intertidal zone | place: USA...
ATGATAACGAACCAGTTCTTTCTGTATTGTTGTAAGTATAAACTGGTTCACCTCTACCTATAAAATTACTTCTATCCCAATTTACAGAGGTTGATTCATTAAAACTGATGTCATATGGTGGAAACCACATAATTCTTCCTCTGAGACCGCTTAATGGGTCTCCTGGACCTTTCTCAGATGGAAGTAAGTTTGATAAATCATCAGCCCAAGCTAAATTCTCTATTGAGAACATAAATCTTTTTATATCATTAACATTACCCTCGTCATCTGTGGTTGGTCCTATATTTACAAAACCAGTACTATCTAATACTGATGCGTCTAAGCTAGCTCTACCAAATGGTCTATTTGGAAATTGTCCATTTTCACCACCTATTAGCCCAGAGCTTTTTTGTAAATCTAGATTATTATCATATCTATCAAAAGTTGTCCATGTTCTACAAAAAACTTCATGTGGTTCTAAGTTTCCACCTAATAAAGCATCAGCGCTTAATACACCAGAACCTTTAGATAATAACCCCTTTCTATCTCTTTGGATTTGTGTTGTAGTTTCGTTTTTAACTCCCTGTCCAGATACAAGAGTTTTCATTCTACCACTTTTAAATAACTCTTGTGTTTTGTATAATAGTGTATTTTTATTTTTAAAATTATTAGGTGAGTCTATAATACCAAAGTCATTACCTTCTTCATCATTTAGACTAACAAATGTAGTTGCTTCGTAGTTATTATTTTCATCTCCCCATGAAAAAGTACTAAAGTCGATACCTTTTGGGATTACTATTCTTTGTATTGATGCTAAAACATCCCCTTCAAATTCATCATTGAAACCACCTATTAATTGAGCTGGGCCATCGTTTATAATATTACCACCTTCATTTAAAGTTTTACCATATGCGTACACAGTACCGCCACTAATTGGTGCTTCCTCTTGATTAATTCCACCTTCGGAATTATTAGCTTTTTTAAATGGGGGTGTAAAACCATTTCTCCCAGTTCCAATTAATTCTACATCGGTATTAGCATTTAAATTACTAAACATTTGTAAGATTTGACCCTTACCAGTGTTTTCAAGCATTGAGTTAGCTCTAGCTATGTTTCCTGTTTGCCATTTATCATCAGATGCAAATATTGATGTTTTAAGTAAACTGAAAGGTACCTTAGCACCTGTCATTCTCTCTAATAAGTCTCCAGCGGTACCTAATACCCCACTACCAACAGTGATTTTATAGTTTGGTATTATTATATTACCACCCTTTATAAGACTAGTTATATTTGTATTAACTCTACCAATTGTATTTTCTTGTAACTCAAATGCTATATTATTACCAAGTGCTGTTGCTAAATATCCAGCTGATAATTGACCTAATCTTGTGTCGTTAATAATTCCAGTAGCTGTAAGTATTCTACCTCCTAATGAACTTCTAACATCAGAATTGGATACTAATCCACCACCGTTAGGGTCGAAACCTACACCACCACCATTCAATAAACTACTAGCAATATCAAAAGGTTGTGTATCTGGACCACCAACATTAACATTATTATTTTCATCCAAATAAGAACCCATTTGAAATGTTGATGCTTTATATTCAATACTAACAGGAACTTGTTTATCAACATCTAAATATATATTCTTAGATGTTTGTAGTTGTAAAAAACCATCATTAGCATCTATTAAATCAGCTGCTGGGTCACCATAAGGTTCATTATTCCATACATTACCACCAATAGTTGAATTAGTATTACCAGGTAAATAATTAACACTATATTGTTCATAATCAGTTGCGGTTCCTTGATATTTATTTGTTACAATGTCTAAACCTCTATGAAAAACACCATCAACTTCAATATCTGGAGATGATTGAACAACCTCTGGTTGAGTTGAGGGGTCTGCTGGTAAACCTATACCATTTAATAGTGTAGATAATCCATTATTAGTTATGGTATCTGTTATCGAATTCCTATTAAGTAGTAAATCTCTAAAGTTAGGTGATAAACTATTTATACTGTTTGGCATACTAAATCTTTTATTATAAATATTAAAGTACTGAAAATTTTATGAAAATAAACAATATAAAATATTATAATTGATTTACCTATATGTAAATTGAACCCTATTTTTAATAAAAAAAATAGAATTAAATAAAATTTTGTGAAAAGTAATGAAAAATTATAATATATTAACTATATTATAATATTAATTATATATTAACTATATTATAATATTAATTATATATTAACTATATTATATTATTTATATTATTAATTATATTATTATAGTTATATACTATATATTATATATATAATACGAAAATAATAACATTTTAGTAGAAAAGCAACTATTACACCATTTTTTTTTTAAAAACTTTTAAGCTATGAATGGTTGGGGTGTTTCTTTACCTTCATTTCTACTACCACTCATAGCCATTTGAACAGCCATAGCTATACTTTCTGTCATATTAGGAATATCTAAAAATTTACTAGCTGTATTTTCGGTTATATTACCTTTAAAGTTTAGATTTACATCTACTTTATCAAATTTATGTTTAACCTCACCTGATTCACTAGAGTTATTAACCAATGTATTTAATTGATTTTTACTTGTCGAAGCAGCAACTACATTACTTACTTTAGCAAATTTATCATCAGGGTTAAATTCAATAATACCGTCATTCATGTACATACTTTTACCAGAACCAGGAACTGAACCACCATATTTAACATGTTCATCACCAAACATAGCATCAGTAAGACCTTCACCAGCAGAACTACCTAAAAAGGAACCAATACCCGCACCGACTATACCACCAATAGCTGCAACAATTGGACCACCAGCCGCACCAATAGAAGCACCTAAAGCGGCACCACCGTAAGCACCAACGCCAGTACTAACACCTTTAATTCCAGACCTACCTATATTTTCACCAGTAGACATACCCATAGCTGAATTCTCACTATATTCATCATAAGCAGCAAACCCACCAGCAGCAACACCTCCCAATCTTGCAGCCGCACTACCCCTTGCGCCCTTGAAGTTTTTAGAAAAACCAGCATTTTTAGCGGTATTAAACATACCTCCAGGCTGCATTCCTGGTGCCATTTGAGGACCGTAAGGAACTCCTCCACCACCTGGCATACCACCAGGACCTCCCATAGGTCCACCCATATTAAATCCCATTCTAAGCATCCTTCCGTTGAATATCCAAGTAGCAGCTTTTAAAGCTCCCCATGTAGCTAAGGCTCCTATTAATGATTTTATTGGGTTTTCTATAATAAACTTAGCTACACTACCAGCTAAAGAAACTGCACCTTCAGCAAAACCCTTTAACTTATCGTAAAATCCAGCAGCTCTCCATTCTTTTTGTAACTTAATTAATGGGTCACCAACATATTTTTTAAGACCTTGAGCTACAGGTAAAAGTATTTGCTGAAGTGACATCTTTAAATCATTAACAGTTTCATCAAAACTTCTAGCAGCTTCAGCTCTTTCTTGAAGTGTTTGTTCTTGATTCCTTACAGACTCTAACTCACTAGACTTTAATTTGCTAATTAATTTTTCTTGACCATCTAAATTAATAGTAAAACCTTTTTTCTTCTCACTGTATTTAGCTATACTAGCTAAAAATTCTTTATCCTTCTCTTCAAAATTTACTGGTGTTACACTACCAATAGATTCCAATTTCTTTTGCTGGACCGCCATCTCTTGCATCTTATCAACACTAATGCCAGTAATTTTAGATAATTCTCTCATCCTATCTCTACCAAGACCACCCATAACCTCAAAAGAGCCCGTCTCCTTGTTAAACTCAACAAATTCGGATGTAGCCTTACCAATATCCTTAGCGAAGCCCTCAAAGTCATTTCTAGCCTTAAACATAAGTGTCATAGGGTCACCAAGTTTAGCGAACTCCCCACCCATTACAGATAACTGTGCAGCCATTTCTATAGCACCTTCTGGTCTAAATACTTTATCAGCTAAACCAGCAATACCATCCATATCTAACTTAAGTCTAAGAGCATCTGCTGACATCTTACCTAGAGCCTTAACACCACCCTTAAAGTTATACCTTTGAGCTAATTTTAAATTCTTCTGTAATGCTTGAGCGGCTGCTTGTCCATTAACACCCATTTCAGCTGAAACATTCATTGTATCTTCAACCAACTGAGCACTAGCTTCGGCACCAACACCAAAGTTATCCATTGCGGAAACCATACCTATAGCAAACTGTTCTCCTAAACCAGTACCTTGGGCTAATCCAGCCATAGCTTTAAGTCCATCCTCTGTAAGTCTAACACTTCTACCGATTTCCTTACTGTAACCCTCTTGCATTTTTGCTAACTGACTTACATTAACACCCATCATTACGGTGCTGTCAGCAGCTGTAGATAAATTTTTAGAGAAGGACTCAAACTGATTATTACCAAGAGCCATACTACGAGATGCGCTACGTATAGCTTTATCCATCTCAAATACACCGTATGATTTTAATTTATCCCAACCCCATTTCTTAACAAAGTTACCAGTAGACCTAGCAATAGCTTTTAACTTATTAGCTTCTTTAACAGATTCTTTTTGTAATTTTAAAGACTTTTCTAGTTGTTTAACTTCTTTCTCTATAGACTCTACTTGACCATCTCTTGCTGCTTTTTGAAGTAACAAAACTTTTAATCTTTCCTTGTCTTTAGTTGTTAACTTTTTGGTTTTAGATTGTAACTTATCTAATTCTTTACCATTCTCTTTATTCCATTTAACTATTTCTTGCTGAGCTTTAGCAAGTTCACCGTTAATATGGTTAATATCTTTTTGAGTTTGATGTATATCATAACTAGCTTTAGCCCAACCACCAAGACTTTTTTCAACCTCTTTGGTACCCTGACGTATTGCATCAAGGTCAGCTTTGTTCTTACCGAACATGTCATTAAATTTATCGAAACTATCAGCCATAACGAATTACTCTTTAAATATTATCTTTCTTTTCTTTTGGTTTATTAACCTTAATCTTACCCTCACCGATATCTTTAAAGTTTTTATCAACACTCTCTCTATACTTTAATAATACCTTGTATATTTTAAAATTATCACCATTTTCTAACTCTTCTTTAATATCTATTGAATACTTAAAAAAGTCATTATCTTTACTATCAGTAAAATTAGTACCTAAAGTAGGGTAAACATCACCTTTACCTCTTTTTCTAACTTTTGATTTATATTTCTTATTTTGAATCATTGGTAATTTCTTAATGTCACGATTTGTTAAATTAAATTGTGTAAATTCAAATACCTTTTCAGAACCAGTTTTAAAATCTTTAAGTATTTTTGAATTGTTAGTAGCAGTTCTTAACCACTTACCTAATCTTTCTTCAGCTGGTAATATACCTCTTTCTTTAGCTACACCAAATAATTCTAAAAACATATTAGGTTTTTTCCATAAAGCGTTTCTAATTATAGAACTATTATTTATGAATTTTTTAAAATATTCTTCTATTTCATCATCCGATAAACCTTCAAAACCATTACCAGAATCTTTTAAGCTTGAAAGTTCAAAATCAACAACATCATATATAATAAAATCTTCAGATTTAGTTTTAGCTTCTTCACTATCCTCGGCTCCACCTAAATACCTTTTAAATTTAATATCCATATTTTTTATTACACCTTCACCTTCACTACCCTCTTCAAACTTAACATTAATGTTTTTAGGGTCACCTTTAAATTCTATAGTATCACCTATAAGTTCTTTATATCTATCACCCTCAGTACCACCAGCATCCATAATCTCAAAAGAAATGGTATCACCACCTTTACCAGTAACTAATAAATCTAAGTCAGAACCATCCTCTAACTCAAAATTATAATTTGTATCCCTTTTTAGATTTAATAAGTCAGACATAAGTCCACTTACTGTAGATTCTTCATTGTTTTTAGGTTCTGACGTTTCATCTTCTTCTGGCTCTTTAATAGCTCCACTATCTAAATCAACATCAAACTTAGGTTTTACGGACGGACTAATACTACAAGTTAAATCCTTACCAGCACCTTCAAAAACCTTAAAACTTTTAATTTCTTTAAAAGTCGTATTAGCCCAATCCTTACGGTCAGCCATAATACCCTTTACAGTACTTGAATCTTTTATATTTTTTAAATGTCTAAATTGTACTTGTAAATTATTTTTATTTAAACTATTACTAGTCATAAAATAAAAGTTATTTTTCATGACACCGTCATTACAATTAACCATTAGTATATGTCCACTAAAAGCGTCTAATACTTTAAAAAATAATTCATTACCACTTTTATCTATTAGTTTAATAGCATCACCATCAGTAATTTTACTAATAGTACTAGTCATGTTAGATTCTAACAATAACTTATTATACTGAGACTCAGTAATAACTAACTTAGTTTTAGTCTTATTAAAGACTCTATCATACTGTGATTCTGTAATAACTAATTTCATAGATATATCTTTTTATAATAAATATCTAAAATAAAAAAATATCTAGCTATTTTACTAACTAGATATTAATTTCTCCACTTTTTAATTTAGATTTTAATTGCTCACCACCAACTCTAGAAGTTCTAGAGCCCTTTGCATTACTATTTTTAGACTGTTCCATTTGTTTTTCCATATTTTCACTCTTCTTAGTATTCTCATTAATTAGAGTTATCAAGAAAAACTTTCTCTCATGGGTTGGGGTTGATAAAGCATCTTGATACGTCATACCTAGATGCTTTATACATATATAGATTTCCTCCAGTAAACCTGGTTTATATTCTGGCGTTAGGCCAAAAAAACCTTGGTGTAATGGGAAGAAACATAGTTATGGACTCACCTCCAGGAGTCCGAACTTCAATGTTCATATCAACGCCACATTCAATAGTGGATATATAATCTCTAAGACCCTGAGCATCACCTACTCTCATAGTATTTGCGAACTCTTTTATAAATGCTCTATCTCTACTACCTTCAACTTCAACTAATTGATTTTCTAAAACCAATGTTTGCTCTTCGTTTACTGGGTTATCTTTATTACTTTCTACAATCTTTTCTAAAATTTCTAATTCACCAACGGTTAAAACTTTAAACTTAACTTCTTTTTTACTTAGAGGTAAAGTAAAATCAAATAATCCATCTGAATCTGCTTCAACACTTAAATTAACAGTTTTAAGTTCAGATAAATTAACTTCAGTCTCAAAAGACTCATCCTTTTCATCATAAGCTAATATTGGATACATTTCACCATAGCCAGTAGCTCTAAGCCAAATCATTATTGCATTTCTATCACCTGGAATTAAATCTTTATATCTTAAATCTGGTTCTAGTAACTTTCTATTAATAAGAATCTCTAAAAATTCACCGCTTTCAACTAAGTTAGGTGATGTAAGTATATTTTCATCAGCAGTTGTTAAATAAGCAACTTTAACTGATTTCTTTTTATTTCTATATAACTTACCCTCAGAAGGTAATGGTATAACATCAAAAGGTTGATTAAATTGTGGTTGACTAATAGAATCAATATAAGGGTTATTTTCACCCTTAACTTCATTATTAGTGTTATCACCACCATTATTACCACCATTATCACCACCATTATTACCACCATCATTATTATTATTTACTGGTGGTTTATTAGGTGGTGGGGTATTTTTTACTTTAGGTCTTTTTTCACCCCTTTGTTTAGCCCTTTTTTCATCAATCAACCTAGCCTTTTCTTCTTGCTTAGCTAATTGCTCGTCTCTAATTCTAATTTGTTCTTCAGTTCTTCTTCTCATTTCAGCTGCTGCTGAAGACTCATTGTCAGAACCGTATTTTTCTTGGATATTATTCTCATCAGCTAATTGATTAGCTATTTTTTCACCAGTATCGTTAGCTTTCTCTATCTCTTCCTTACTTGGGAAAACATTTGGTTTTACATCACTCATAATTAAAACGTTTTAATAAAATTTTATAACTTAAATCTACTTAATAAATACCCTAAGTAAAGTTTTTAGTTAGTTTTTTTTATTATATAAAGATTAAATATTAGTTTTATACAAAAAAAAAGACCTTACAATTAAGTAAAGTCTTTTAGTATTTTAAATATTTTAATTCTAATATTAGAAAAGTAATATTGCTCTATCAAATCTTAAATCAGCTGTGATATCAGCAATTGCATCATCATCCATTGATAAATCACCAAAGTTAACGTTTGTTAACATAGTACCTTGTAATACCCATTTCTCAATAACAACACCAGTTGGGTCAAGCATTTCCAATTCAACATCTTTCTTGTAACCAGCAGCATATCCTTGTCTACCAGTAATAGATTCTGATTGTAATCTAACCCACTCCATTATTGCTTGTGCGGCAGAAGGCCCAATAGGGTCTCTAAATGTAACAGAAATTGATTCCCAAGTAAATCTACCAATTACCCAAGTAGATGTATTAAGGAAAGGAATTTCAACTTCATTCTGTGTGATTGATGGTCTTGAGGCAGATGCCAACCACCACTCTTGAATACCCAAATCAGCTGGGAATCTTAAAAGCCATCTATTCTTTTTCTTTGGCTCATACTGAAGAGGCATTTTCATTAATAAATCTGGCATGTTCTATAATTTTTTGTCTTTTTATTATTCTTTATTAATAAATATGTGATTTCTATTTTTTTATTGGTTTTTTTACTTTAAACCTATAAATTTATCACCATTTATTTTTTTTATTTATTTTTAACTATTAAGGCTCAATTAAGAGCCCTAATAATTAAATATTATATCGATTAAACATCATCGAAACTAGCACCAGTGTTCATTATGTTGAATTCAACACAAATAAACTCTAAAGCTCTTGTTGGTTTCAAGAATATTCTACCACACAACTCATTTCTATCTCTAGACTCTGGAGAATCATCAAGAACAACTCTAAAGTCAGTAAGACCTCTCTCACTTCTAATGTTATCTAGTATTGGATTAACTAAACCTAAGAACTGATTTCTTACGATATCATCATTTTGTTCAAATAACAATCTGATAGACACAGCAGAAATTAATTTTCTAGCTTGTAATAACAATCTTCTAACATTAATTCTGTTAAGAGCAGTATCTTTAACTTGAAGTGTCTTATTACCCCAAATCTTAATACCTTCTGAAGCGAAAGTTGCAATTGGGTTAACTCTACCATCATAAAGAGTATCTCTTTCCGCAAGTGTTAATTTTTTTCTTGCTTTAATAGCTTGAACGTCTCCTCTATTTACACCAGCAACCGCAAACCATGGGAATGAAATATTATCAGTAAGTGCAATATTTCTTACCACATCTCTTGTAGGTGGAACATAAATGTATTGGTTATTTTCAGTATCATTAATTTGAATCCAAGGCCAGTAAGTAGCAGTATAATTAGAGTCAAATTGACTATCAAGAGTATCAACAACATCTTCTGGTAACATAACATCACCAGCAGCGTCTGTATCTGGAGTAGTAACAATATAAAGCGAATCTGCTCTGTCTTGTTCTACCATTTCAATAGCTTCTTCTACTAAGTTAGTATTATCAAATGTATCAACACCAGGTGTAGAGAATACATTAATATTTGTAGCTTCAGGATTTTTAAATGTCCACATTGCTTCTAAATAAGCATAGTAATCTGAATTAATCCCAGTATCACCATTAGTAAGCGCTCTGTTTTCAAAAACACCAGTTGTTAAACCATCTTGTCCAGAAACACCATTAATAATATATTTATCTCTATTTGTTCTTCTAGTTCTATGAACATCCCATCCATCAAAACCACCATAAGGTGCAAATGTGAATTTTCTAGCATAAACTTTTTCGTAATCAGTACCAACAACTCCAGAATCACTTCTAAATTCAGCATTACCTGTATCAAATTGGTAAATTGGACTGTAAGTACCACCACTATTATTAATAACGATTTCAACGTTATCAATTGTAGCCCCAGTAGCATCAACATCCATATGGAAACCTTTTGTTAATCCAGTCCACATAGTCAAATCACCTTCAGGTACACCCTTATAATCAAAAAAGTCTTGGTCAATACCCTTAGTCTCAGAAAGACCTAAGTAAAATTTTCTTTTGTTTTCAAAAACACCATAACTTTGTTTATATTCTATTGTAGGAGATTCAACTGAAGAATTACTGTTAGTTTGGTAATCTCTAATTGGGAAACCTAAGAATCCAGCTGGGAAAGCATCTGAAGTATCTGACTCCTCTTCTAACTCAACTAATACATAACTAGAACGTGAAGCAAATTCACCACTAATAGTACCAATTCTTTTAGCAATATAGTTATTAGATGCTGGTTGCATACTACATCTTGTAAATCTTTCAAAAACTACAGGGCTAGCATCTGTGTCATCATAAGCTCTGATTTCAACATCAAATTCTTTATCACCCAGTCTAATATTTTTAATAGAAATTTTAAATTGTCTGTTAGCAGCATTACCATCAGAAATTGTGTGCAATCTAAAAAGTCTTAATAATTTATTACCTCTTAATTCAGAAACAACCCATGGAGTAACCGCTGGTTGATATTCTGTTAAGTAATTATCAAAGTCATTATCGTAATTAACAAGAGAATCAATTTTAATACCTCTTACTTGTTCCGCATCAATATAATCTTCTAACATTTTGTCAAATAATTCTTCAACAAATAATGCTGTTTGACCATCTTGAGCAGACCTACCTAAAACTTTAGTTATATAATTGTTTTTTGTTCTATCAAAAGATAGGGAATATGAGAAATTACCTTGAGTTGTTGAACTACCAGTAATTGCAAAATTACCTAAAGCATCAGTTTCAGCTGATGTAATTGATGTGCTATACCCTATATCTGTAGAACCAGTTATTTGCGGTCTAACTATTTCGTCAGAATCAACTGTCGCTCTACTTCTTAATAAAGCTACAACCTTATTTTCAACATTAGAAAAACAACTACCTGAGTAGTGAATTGTAACACCAGAAGTTGTACCCGTTTGGAAAGCTCCAGAAGGTCCTTCAGCAATAACCGCATGGTTAATACTAGCACCCTCAAAAGATGAACCATTTTTTCTAAACACAGCATCTATTAATGTAGGTGTCGAAGCGGTTGGCGCTGTTGCTAAATATGATAAATTATTTATTAACAAACCATCATCCCATAAAGACTGTACTATCGAATCCGAAGAAGTAAGATTAGTAATTGTACTACCATCGGCAGTATATGAAATTAATGATGCACTTGTAATACCACCACTAGTAGCACCAGTAGTAGAACCATCACATGCAGCATCAAGAGTTATACCCCATGCAAAACCAGCATCATATCCAGAAAAACCAAGAACTCTAGTTACGAATAATTGGTTAGCTTGAGATAGATACGATTTAGCAATATACGGTAACTCATACTTAGGAGCACCTGTATCTTTTATTTTTGTAGCGTTGAGCCCACCGAAAAACGATGTAAACTCATCATAGTTTGACACGAAAATCGGTTGGAAAGCTGGGCCTTTAGTTGTCTCACCAACTAAACCCAAAGTTGTTACACCAACTTGTCGTGTTACGAAAGTTAAGTCTCTTTCTGAAGTATAAACTCCAGGACTTACAAATACCATATCAGCCATTCTTTACTTATTTTAAATTTTTATTATTTTCAGTTATTTAATTATAAATATGTAGTAAAAAACCAAAAGAATTCTTATGGTCTTAAAAAGACCATAATTAGTATACCTTTTTTCTTACTTTTGTCATACTTATATATAAACACCTTATATTATGCCGATAAAACGTACTAAAAATCTTAAAATAACCCCAACAACACATAAGATGTTAAAAGAGTACTGTCAAGAAAACGGTCTTAAAATGTTTGCCTTTGTAGAAAAAATAATCAAGGAAACTTGTAAAAAACCAACTGACATTTACGGTGAATAATTTAGATTTTTAGTTTAATACCACCATATTTATAAATATGTCAGATAAACTCAAACAACTAGAAATTAAAAAATTACTAAGTGAGTATGAAACCACCATGGTTCATAAGGAAATAAAAGAAGAGTTCCTAAACCAAAATGAAAAATCATTTAAAGAAGCGATAGCTAATTATTTAGGTGATACTATTAAAGACAGTACAAAAACAAAAGACAACCCCACTAATACTAACAACCCTAAAGTAGAAAAAATCATTGAGGATGATGATATGTTAGATGGAACAAAGAGTAATTTAAAAAAAATGTTTAGGCAAATAGTTAAAAAAACTCATCCAGATAAAGTAAACTCGGAAGAATTAATTGACATTTACATTAAATCAAAGGAAGCTTATGATAAAAATGATATATTAACTATAGCCCATTATTCAAAAATATTAAATATTGATGTTGAGTTAGATGATGATGATATTAATATATTAAAAACATGTATTAATAACATTAATAAAAAATTAATTGAATTTCAAAAATCATGGATTTATATCTGGGGTAATTTAGAAACTGAAGAAAAAAAAGAAAAGGTAATACAATTATATTGTACCCAATTCCATAATTATAACATAGTAGAAAAAAAATATGAAAAAATGTTAGATGAAATATATAAAATAAGTCCATATAATAAAGACTATATTAATAAAACTGACCTAAATAGAAACAGTCCAACATACGGTGAAACAACACAAGAAGGTGTTGATGAAATTGTAAAACATTTTAATGATTACTTTAATGAAAAAACAGTATTCTATGACCTTGGTTGTGGACTTGGTAAAATGGTTGCACATATAGGTATTCAATATAATGTTAAAAAATCTTGTGGTATAGAACTAAGTAAAGAAAGGTTGAAATGTGCGCATGATATTAAAGAAAAGTATTGTAAAGACATAACAAACGTTAGTTTTATAGAAAGTGATTTTTTTAAAACAGACTTATCAGATGCGACAGTTGTATATTTTGATAACACAGCTATGTACGAATCAAAATATTTAATTGAATTAGTTAATAAACTACCTAAAGGTTGTCTAGTACTAACTAGAAGTTTTTTTATAAGAGCTGAAGAACGTAAAAAATACAACCAAAAATCAGTTAAAGAAACTAAATTTACCACAACATACGGTAGAACAGATTTACATTACTTAATCACTCAATAAAGATATATGAAAAATAAAGAGTTATTAAAAAAATTAAACAACTACATTAGTACCTATATTGTAGAAGATGTTAAATCTTCAAACGATTTAACAAAGATATACGGTGCTAATGCTTTCGCATATGGGACAACCCCATATGACACCTTTAAGGAAATATACGATAATATAACTACCAATATAGAAAGATTTATTGTGGTTGGTTGTAGTATAGGTTGGATGAATTTTTATTTTAATGAATTAAACCCTAATATTAAAACAATAGGTATAGATATACATAACACTAGAGTAGATTATGCAAAATCTTTAGTTAAAGAATATAACTTAAATAATATAAGTTTTACTTTAGAATCATTTGAAGATTTTAAATTTAAAGATGGTGACCTAATATGGCAAAGTAATTTATGTTTCCCAAATGAATTAATTAATAAATGTAATAACAATTTAATTGATAAGGTTAATGACATATCTATTATATCATATAAAGATTTAAGAAATGTAGAAAAATTAAATGACTTTAATCATTTAAAATTAGAATTACCAGTTAGTTGGATGGATAATCAAAAATTCCACATATATGAAAAAACCAAGTAAAGCGTGGCAATTTGGTCTTGATTTTATAGTAGACGAAGAAGATAATATTTATTTTATTGAAATAAATAATAATTCTTATGCTGTATTAGATAAAACAAATATTTTAAAAAATATTTCATACGATGAAAATATTAATGGAATAAATAATCATGAAATGGAGGCAATTAGACAAGCCAATAGAATTTCAGATTATTTAGACAAATTTAATATAAAAGAATTTTCATATAAACATATGTATAATTTACCATCAGCGTTAAGAATATCTAGAGAGGTTTTTAAAAAAAGAGGTATAAATCTAAATTATGGTAGCGATATATATACGATATATTGTGGTAGCGATTCAGAGACAAATCAAAATAATGATTGGTTTTCCTGTAACAAAATAATTTTAACTGAAAATATAAATCTATTTAAAAGTGCTGGTATTAAACCTATAACTAATAGAATTAATTATGATATGAATACAATACACCCAACATTTTTAACAAAACCAATAAATGGTTCTAATGGTAACGGGGTTGTATTTTATAAACAAAAAGAAATTATAGTAAAAGAAAATAATATAACACAAGAGTATATTTTTGCAAGACCATCAACAGAAAGTTATAACTGGGTAAATAGTACCCTAATTAAAAAAACTCACCCACCAAGATTATGTGATTATAGATTAAAATTAATAATAGATGATTTAGGTAACACACAACTAGTAACTTGTCATAGAAGAACCTCATCACTTGACCTACCAAATAAATTAAGTGATGGTATTATAGATTTTAATCACCCACATTATAATGCATTCTTATGTAACGCATCTAAAAACGCTTACAGAACAATAATACCTGAAGATAAATTAACTAAATGGGAAATACTATCTAGTAAGGTAGGTAAAATAATATTTGATAATTTCATCAATAAAAAAAATGAATGATATAAAATATACTATAACCAAAGATATTGGTAATTATTTAAATGATGCTATTGATTTAATAATTAGTGGTGAGCAATGGTCTAATAAA
>Ga0315315_10003359_pt1 | contig 14706 bp, 9 predicted proteins | sample M140m3416metaG_FD_203699 | JGI IMG/M metagenome (GOLD analysis project Ga0315315, IMG submission 203699) | Ammonia-oxidizing marine archaeal communities from Monterey Bay, California, United States - M1 40m 3416 | ecosystem: Environmental > Aquatic > Marine > Intertidal zone | place: USA...
CGAAAAGCGGGTTTCGACATTGAAATTGCTTTGAAAACACGATACTTTTTTTCATCAAATGATGCGGGTCCGTCTGGAGAAGCTGAAATATTGGAGCTTCTAGAAACACATGGATTATACGATCGTATGACTGAACAAATTTACGATAATATTTCAACTGACACCCCTGAAATTGACGTTATGACACAATATATGACACAGCCTATCTTCAACAATGAATATATTCGTGATAACTATCTTAATATTGACACTAAAAACCGATCTGAAATTGAAAAACTAAATTCAGACCATGGTCTATCACTTACAGAATACGATATTGAATTCATTATGAAACATGGACACACCTGGAATGATCCTATATTGACTATCTATGATATTGCACAATCGAATAGTGAACATTGTCGCCATCACTATTTTAATGGCGAAATTGTTATAGATGGAGATGAAACAGAAAATGTATTACAAGACTCTCTATTTGATCTGGTGAAACGACCATATAAATTTAATCGTATGAAACATGAACAAAGCAGTTTAGTTGATAGTAGTTTAATTGCATTCCATGATAACTCAAGTGCAATTCGTGGTTATACATCTAAACCTATGCAATCTTATAAAGAAGATATAGTTAAAACGGATCATTCTGATGTAGAAACACATAGCACACAATATAGATATGAGGTACATGAACCAACTGATGTACATTTTGTTTGTACTGCTGAAACACACAATTTCCCAACTGCTGTATCTCCATTTCCCGGTGCCGCTACAGGTATAGGTGGGCGAATTCGTGATGTTCAAGCAACTGGACGCGGTGCACAGCCTGTATGTAGTTCTGCAGGTTATTGTGTAGGTAAATTATTCTTAGATAAAGAAGTTGTCAATACACAATACCCATATAATATGGCTGAACCAACTAAAGTATTGGTCGAAGCAAGTAACGGAGCATCTGACTACGGAAATAAATTTGGAGAGCCTGTTGTATACGGGTTTACCCGTTCTTTTAGAGAAGTTGTAGATAATGAACGTCGTGAATGGGTTAAGCCAATTATGTTTACAAGCGGATTAGGTCTTATTAGAGATGAACATCTTAAAAAAGAAGAACCATCAAAGGATATGTATATCTGCAAAATTGGTGGTCCTGTATATAAAATCGGCTTAGGAGGTTCTACTGCATCTAGTCGTGTTCAAAGTACAGAAAATGCAAGCCTTGATTATAATGCTGTTCAGCGTGGAGACCCACAAATGGAACAAAAAATGAATAAAGTTATTCGTGAATGTACTGAAATGGGTGAACATAATCCTATATTAAGTATTCATGACCAAGGTGCAGGTGGTAATGGCAATGTATTAAAAGAATTAATTGATGGATTAGGTGCAAATATCAATTTAAGTTGTCTGGATTACGGGTCAAAAAATAATACTATAATTGATGTGTGGCTGTCTGAATATCAAGAATCAAATGCATTATTAACAAATGCAAAAGGATTTAATATTTTAACTGAATTATGTGAACGCGAAGGTGTATCAATTAGTCATTTAGGAAATATTACAGGTGATGGTAAATTAACATTAGTTGCATATAATGAAAAAGAAAATAATAATGAACCCGTTTATACTACTACACTTGATTATGAAAAAGAATATAATGTTAGTGGACAACGTAGATATAAAGTATGTCACAAAAACCCTAATAAAAATACATTGTCAACTTCACAAATAACTGGATTTGAAACACATCATTATGGCTTTAGCGGAAGTGGCAATGGGTCACAAGATGTGCGTGATATATTTAATAACATTTTATCCAGTGTTGATGTAGGATCTAAGCGCTTTTTGACGAATAAAGTTGATCGTAGTGTAACAGGGTTAATTGCACAACAGCAATGTGTTGGACCACTTCACACTCCTCTAAGTAACTATTGTCTATATACATCATCTCATTTTCCAAATGATAAAGGTCTATATTCTGGGTGTGCGAGTGCTATAGGAGAAAGACCATATTTCCAATTTCATTCAAAATCAGCTGACCATATACTTGACCCAATTGAAATAATGGTTATGAAAACAATTGAAGAAATGCTTTTTAATTTAGTATGGGTTGCAATTGATAGTTTTACAGGTATCCGTATGTCTGCAAATTGGATGTGGCCATGTCCAAAAACAGATCAACACGAAGGATTCCTAATGTATAAAGCTATGCAAACATTATGTGATATATGTTGTCAATTAGAAATTGCAATTGACGGTGGTAAAGATAGCCTGTCTATGATTGCAAAACATAAAATCAAGACACATGATAACACCGCGACTGAGAAAGTTGAGGAACAAGTAGAAGTAATTAAATCACCTGGTTCATTGGTTCTTACAGGTTATGCTGCTGTACCAAATATTTATCTAAAAACAACACCTGATATGAAACCAGCTTTCAAAAACAGTACTCTCCTCTTAGTAGAACGTGAAATGCCAACTTGTAACACCAATTTGAAAGAATACATAAGTGAAATGCGTGATCTGTTTAATTTAGTTCAATACTTTATTAAGAAACAAAAGATTATTGCTGGTCATGATTGTAGTGATGGCGGTATATTTGGATGTGTAATGGAGATGGCATTTGCAGGTAATACCGGTGTGTGTATTAATATTCCTCATCAAATTAAAGAAGAAGACGCAAATACCTTTTTGATTCGTGAAGTATCTGGGTTCATTATTCAAGTTCCAAATTCAGAACTTCCAATTGTCTATAATACATTAGAAAAACATGCAAATAAACATGTTCATGTTAACTTATATCCAATTGGTGTTCCATTATGGTATGATAAGGTTATTATACAGCATGGTGTAGAACCAAACATGAGAAATTTCAATCAACAATCAAAAAAGAAAGTTTATTACACTCATGATATGACATATCTCAGAAATAGGTGGGAGAGTACTAGTCGTCGTTTAGAGCTTTTACAATGTAACCCAAAATGTGTAAAACAGGAATATGATACGTATGGTGAGTTTGACATATTTGGATTAGAAACATATCAAATGCCTATTAATGGTTTACTTGGAGAACCTGAAATTCTACAACGTATTAAAGTAAATAGCAACCGTAAAATTGGTGTTATTCGTGGAGAAGGAAGTAATAGCGAACGTGAACTTGCAGCAGCATTTAAACATGCTGGTTTCCAAGTATATGATATTCATATGAATGATCTTGCTAGAGGCAAAATAAGATTGAATGATATGGAAGGTATTGCGTTTGCAGGTGGTTTTACTGATTCGGATGTTCTCGGAGCTGGAACAGGTTGGCGCAGTATGATTCAATATAATGGAAATATTCGCAAACAATTTGAAGAATTTTATAACAGACAAGATACATTTTCAATTGGTATCTGTAATGGCTGTCAATTAATGGCACAATTAGGATGGATAGATGGTGTTCGCAAATTGAGGCTAAAAGAAAATGAATCAGGAAGATTTGAATCACGCTGGTCTACAGTAAGAATAAATAAAATTAGACATGAACAGCAACAACACGGCTATAAACAAAATGTATTTCTGAAAAATATGGAAGGTTTGCGATTCGGTATATGGGTTGCTCACAAAGAAGGACGTTTTGATTATATGGTAAAGAATGTAAGAAATGATGGAACACGCAACACAACAGACCAATTTTCATATGATCCGGTAATGCAGTATATTGATAGTGATTGTCAACCAACTCAGCATTATCCTGAAAATCCAAATGGATCTTATAAAGCAACTGCAGCTTTGAGTAGTAAAAATGGTCGCCATCTTGCAATCATGCCACATCCTGAGCGCTCATTCTTGTTATATCAAGTGCCATTTATGGAATCTAATGAAGGGATTATCAACGTAAATGGTATATTATATAGTCCTTGGTTTATGATGTTCTTGAGTATTTAATATCAAATGGTTATATTTTGCAATTTAAATATCGCAACATTCGATTAGATTAAATATTTTATTTTTATTGTCAACATAAAACTACAACTTATAATTAATTACTTTAATTATTTTAATTAATTACTTTAATTATTTTAATTATAAAATTACTTTATAAATAACACATTAATATGAGTTCTCTTAAACAATTATATAATCGTGCTGTTAGAACTGGTATTGGTGCAGCAAGTATTCCGTGGTGTGGGAGAAGAATTATATTTGATGACGATAGTGAATCAAGTGATGATAATAACATTTTACAAAAAGATAAAAATGACAATGTAATTGATGAGCATGATGAGCATGATGAGCATGGAGAGCATGAAGAACATGATAATATAATTATTATAGAGCTCCCGGATACTGTTACAAAACAATTTCTACGTGACTATGAAGTTACATATTGTATTCCTGTTTATCCAAATAAAAAACCCGGTAAATATGAAACAAGATTTGATAAATTTTTAAATACATTGCAATTATCAATAGATTTTAATTGCAATTCTATTGATGACTATAATATGATAATGAACGATCGTAAACCAAATCATATTAATAAAAATCCTTTTAGACAAATTAAGGAGTTTAAAAATATTAAGACGGGTTCTATTATCGCAATTAGACAAGGTATATATCGTATAAGAGCAATTGTACGTATAATATCATCATTATATTATGATAATTCTAAAAATAAATATAATTTATCTAGAAATGTTGAGATAATTGTACTTGGAAACTCTAAAATTGCGTGGGGAAGAATGCAGTCAAAAACAGTTGGTAGATTTAAATAAAACTTCAAAGATACAATCAACATTTTAATAACATTATAATATGACTTTAACTTTTACTACATTATTTTTTATAAACATAATTTTTGTTGTACTTATTTAATTTTATCACCAACATAGCGCTTTTAAATTTAGTCGTCGCATATTTCTTAGTTGAATACGTTCTTCTGGTTCACAAATTGATAAATAGAAATATACCCGCCATACCATTCGAATTCCATATATACTCATCACAAACAGGAAAAATGTCAACGTAATATTCAAACTTCCATATATATTATCTCCTGCGTCAAATTGATTTACACAATCATATACACTAATGCTGGTTCTAATTACAAGATTCAACAGCAAATACACAAAATATGATAATGAAAAATATGGTTTATATTGAAGTGTAGTATAATATCCCCATAGAGCACATAGACTAAAGAACACATAATATGAATTAAACAATACAAGTGATAAATTCATAAAAAAAGCTATGATTGTGCTATATTTAACACCTTTAGAATATTTATATGCTACTAATGCATTATGTCCTAGTTCATTTTCTTTATTGTCGTGTAGATCAACTTGATACATATATCCATTTTGTGTTGAATCATCATTATCATATGTTCCTTGTAAATTAGTTAGAGTTGTTTTAACAGGTGCAACTGTAGTTTTAGATAAAGCATCACGCTGATTTTCTATATCTCCAGATGTAGTTGGAAATACTTGATTTAAAGAGTCGTCAAATCGCATATTATTTATCAGTAAATAGTATTACTATGAAAATAATAAAATTGAAACAAGACTAATAAAATTGATTTTCTGTAAGTATATATATTTTTGTCGAATATGTTTAAGTAATTTAGTTGATACTACCATATGAAAAAGGTTCCGGACACAGAGCGTGAGTTAATCACGTCCTTCACATTTGTCAGCATGGATAAAGACCCAAGGATACTACTTAAATCCAAAATAAAATGTTATATTATGTTTTTTATTGGGTTGTTTTCTTTTTAGATAGGCCATTCTATTTGCTCTCTCAAATCAACATTTCTTTTTTCTTTCAGTAAAAGTTCCAGTCGGTTTACCTCGTATGTCCATTTGTGGTACAATTGCATTGTTTGTTTATTTTCCCAAGTTTGTATATGTGTTTCTTTCTCTAAGTTCTTCTTTTTCATACTCTTTCCACACTTCACTTCTACAATATACACAAGTTGAATTTCCCATATTAATCCATTTTTTTGCACAGTCTAAATGAAGGATATTTCTACATTTTGGACAAACAGCCATAGTAGTCGATAGATCGAACTCTCCAAAACAAATTGGACAAACGTCACATTTTTCTTTAGCAGCATCTATATCTCCACTATATATGAATTTATTATTATAACAATGAGGTTCAACACTATCTTCAGGTATACTTGAATGGGGACCAATAACATTTTTTTTAGCTTTCATCTCCAGATATTTACTTAACATTGTTTGATCAACTAACACGTCCCCTCTCAAGCTATTTAGTTGAGCACTCATTACTAATGTTGCGAAGCGATGTTTCAAATAATTTATATGTTGGTCCATTAGTATAATTTTTCCATCTCGTTTTAAACACTGAAAGATATCATCTAAAAGTCTTAATACTTTGAATAGAACAAAACAACAATGCTTACAAATTACTTGATACTTTACACATCCACTCTCATAATCAGGACAGTCACATGTAATTGTATTATTTTTGAGTTCTACTGTATAAATATTTTTAGTTGATCCGCAAATTTTAAACACTAAATGGTCATAATTGTATGCTATTTTATCATGTTCATCTGTAGTACCTTCTGTTGATTTATAAAATTTGTCGAGTAAGTACAAAGGCTGTTTCATAGCTCTATCATGACGATTCATCTGTTGACGATAACGTAATAATCCTGTTGAATTTGCCATGGTATAATATTAATAAATTCTATATATTGTCTTAATGTACGTTTACTATTACTTTGTAATACAACGTTTTAAATTTAAATCAAATATCATTGTTTTTTATTTTAAACATAATCTACAATGATTATTTACCTTAATAATTATAAAAATGTATAACTTAATTAATCTTCCAAACAGCTGTTTGTTTAATATATTTTCATATCTAGGCCACAAAGACTATTGGAAACTTACTTATTTATCATCGAAGAAATTTGCTGAAATATCAGAACATGTATCATATCATTTTACAGACAAAGATACATATACATATGAATTTATAAAAAAATATATATTAAACACAACTTATACTAGATTTTATTTCGCAGAAAAAACGAGAATCATTCACACTTATACTGGGCTAAATTCAAATATGTTTGATAATTTTAATTTACAGTTGTTATCACTCAAATATGTACGTAATTTCTATTTAGATAAGAGTAGTTATTACCCGAGTACCAACAATAAACCAAAAATGCATTTATATCGTTTTTCAGGTTATTTGATGGATGTAGATGTTAATTTAAAAAAAATAATTGAATATATGCCATATATTAAATCATTAAATATATCACTTAACATGAAATTATCGTCTGATGAAAATAATATCTTTTCAACACTTTCATCTACAATTCAAAGTGTTGATTTATGTGGAATTCAGGGATTAAATGATGAATCAATTGATTTATTGACTCAATACGCACCTAATATCAAACGATTATACACGAGATATAGCATTATTACTAATAATAGTCTTAAAATGATTAGAGATAGATGTAAACATATTGAACGGACAATTATATATGGGGCAAATCATATAGATAATTCAGGTATGGAATATTTAGGTGAGATTAAAACACTTCGTGTAGTAGATTTAACTATGAACACTACAATAACGAATACAGGTATTAATACACTTGTATCTAAAAATCCAAATTTAACTCATTTATTGTTAAGATGTATGCAACATATTTCACGTAGTTCTGTAGAAAGTATGGAAACACACTTGAAAGCACCTAAATATATTGATATATCTTATACACTTGCGTCATATGTACCTTTAAATAAATTAAGAAAAAAGACGAAATTAGTTATTGCAAATAAGGCAGAAGGAGGTGGAAATATAGATTTAGTTGATTATCATATTGATTAAATTAGTAGATTATTACATTACACACCTTCTTGATATTCGGATTTATAATCTGTTATTAGCTTCTTTAAAATTTCCTCAGTAAATGTGTTATTTGGTTTCCTATTAGAATCTAATGACGTACTAATGATTTTAACAATACTTTTCCTTCATTTGAATATATAGAATATGATTGTAATGTATCAGGGTCTACAATGTTATTAAAACTCATAATATTTGTAAATTTTTATAACAAGCTTGTATATATATATTTATATTTATGTTGAATAACACTGTGTGTTCAGAATCAGAATATGATAAATACCTAATTTTTTTACCAAATCGTTTTAATGTTACAGAACAAATCAATTGTGCCTGTATATGTATTAAAGGAATACCACATTCTATTACATCAGCTCTTGAAGATAAAGGTGTTACAGTTCGCTATAATTCTAATATAGGTGATTACACTCGTAATTTTAATTACTCATTTGATGATTCTAAATTCCCAAAACTAAATGTTTTATATGTACATCTTATAGGTGGGGAATATTATTCAGATGATATATACATGAAAAAACGCAATGAGCGCGAGCGTAATATATTATTTCTATTAGCTGCAAAACTTGGTGTAAAACAAATCAATTATGAAACTAAACTAGTAAATATTGTATTGCGTAAAGCTGATGTATCTACAAATATAAAAAAAGCTAATTTATCTGCTACTTATAGCAAATCTATTACAGAAAAGGATGGACAAAGTGGTCAAGAATTATACTCTAATCGTGGTGCACCTATATATACTCTATCTGATGATGTCACGCAAGTTGAGAATATTATACGTGAACGTTTTTCTGTTTTAGATTGTAAGACATTCTCATACGATTTCTATAAAAATAGTCCAAAATTACGTACATTTGTATATAAACGTTTTAGTGATAAAATGAAAAGTCATGAATATACTAGTGATATAGAATATAATTTAGATCTAAGTATAGGTGTACAAGCTACTTTATTAGACTATGGAATTGGTGTACATTTTGAAGAACAAAATGTAACATGTGAACGTATTACCTATAAATTAGAATTCTATGAAGATAAAGAAATACGGTTGCGTTTAGGTGAGATTATGCATTTTGAACAAGATCCATTTGCTATTATACGTGAAGTTTATGATTCACAGTCAAATAAAGACATTGCAATTTATCATATTACAGAATATGTACGTAAATATTCTAAATCCTGTATATTAGTTTATTACAAGAAACGAAATCCACAAGACATTTTACGCGATAATTATCACGAACGCTTGAATATGTGGATTAAAGATAAAGGTGTTGGTAATTTTGAAATGGAATGTCACAAATTTACAAGTTCATATCAAATACATACATGGTTTAAACAAGAATTAACATATGCAGATGAAGAAATTGAAGAAGTAGATGAAAATACTGCTGATGTTGGTAATTATGGTATGTTGAAATTAAAACAAGATACCTATAGAGATTATAAGACATGCCTATTAAAAACAGATAAATATGTTAATGATGCAATAGATGTAGTAACTAGTGTATCTCAATCACAGATACCAGTACAATATCAGTATAGATCTACTAAAGCATTGATACCTATTCGTGGGTCACCTCCATTAATACGTGGTCCACATACATCCAACCGACCATTAAAAAGAAACGAAACTATTGATATTCCGAACCATGATCTATTTTCTAAAGGTGACGGAACTCCTACATCATTTGATACAGAATTTGAAGAGGATAGATATGACCGTGTACTTAAAAATAAAAATAAAAATAAAAATAAAAATAAAAATAAACATATAAAATAATTTAATATCTCTGTAATTAAATAGCCAAGAATGGGATTTGAACCCACGACCTTCTCGTTACAAGCGAGATGCAATAACCACTATGCTATCCTGGCAAATAAATTGCCGTGTCTTTCTTTTAAATAGAAATTATATTATAATAATTAATTTATTTATTTACTAATTAATTTATTTATTTACTTAAAAAGATCAATAATATTATTTATTATTCATTCTTACATATTTATTCTGTATTTATTCACACAATATCAGATTATAAAATATGACTACCACAATTGCTGAATATATATGGCTTGATAGTAATAAAAGATTTCGTAGTAAAGCTAGAACAATTAAAAATTGTACAGGTGATAATCCAAATATTTTTCCAGACTGGACTTATGATGGTTCATCAACAAATCAGGCAGACGGAACTGATTCAGAGATAATTTTACACCCGGTTGCAGTATATACATGTCCATTTCGTACTAAATCTAAATTTGAAGGAAACTACTATAAAATTGTATTATGTGAAACTTATCATAGAAATGGAGATCTAACAACCATTAACACGCGTTATAATGCAAATAAAGCATTTCTTGGATTAAAAATGCACAAACCATGGTATGGATTAGAACAAGAATATTTTATTATTAATCCTCAAACTGGTAAACCTCTCGGATGGCCTGCAGATGATAGTATGCCAGAAAAACAGGGTAAATATTATTGTGGTGTAGGTACAGGAAACACTTTTGGTCGTGATTTAGTTGATAAACATTATGAATATTGTTTATTTGCAGGTCTTAATGTTTCAGGTATAAATGCCGAAGTTGCACCAGGACAGTGGGAATTCCAAATTGGACCATGTGAAGGAATATCAGCTGGTGATCAATTATGGGTCGCACGTTATATACTTGAGCGTTTGGCTGAAGAATTTGAAGTTGAAATAAGTTATGATCCTAAACCTATTAAAGGAAATTGGAATGGAAGTGGTTGTCATACTAATTTTAGCACTGAATTGATGCGCACAGGTGACAATTCAAAAACAGGACTTGATTACATTAATGACGCCGTACTTAAATTATCACATAAGCATCTTGAACATATGAGAGTGTATGGAGATGGTAATGAACGGCGTATGACAGGTGAACATGAAACATCTAGTTATGATGTATTTTCGAGTGATGTCGCAAATCGTGGATGTTCCATTCGTATTCCTATACAGACTGCAAAAGATGGTAAGGGTTATTTTGAAGATCGTCGTCCATCATCTAATTGTGATCCATATCTTGTTACAAGCAAAATATTGTTGACTGTATGTGGATTCGATAATGTTGAAAAATTAGAACATTCGCTAATGAACAAATAAAATAATATAAACTTATTATATAAGTCACATTTAATATTTGTTTAAAATATTTAATATTTACAAATTTATAATATAACTCTGAATGTTCAACCAAATGATTCATCCTAATACAGGCGAATTTCTTGACACAAATTCTCCTGCAGGACTTAAATTATTAAAACATTATGTAAAACTATGTTTAACCCAAAAAGGTGGTGCTGCTAATTTTTATGATCCTCCCTCTGGAGACGAACTCGAAAATAGGGGAATGAATGAAGATGATTGGTATAATCAACAGGCACAACCAGGGTATTATGCAGAAGATTTAGAAGAATCGGATCCAGAACAACTTGATTTACTCGCTGAAAAATATGAAGCGTTCCCTGCGCCAATTCAAAGTTCACCTAAACAAGTTAAAAAGGTAGTAAAGAAGAAAAAGTCATCTAAAAAGTCAACAAAGAAATCAACTGACAAAAAGAAGAAATCACCATGTCGTGTAAATCCAAAAACAAAAAGATGTTCCAGAAAAGGAACTAAGAATCGTGGAGCATGTAGAGTTTCACCAAAAGGTAGATGTGTTAAACATAAAAAGAAATAAACTCGCTTTTTGAAAAAGCGAATCCAAAATAAACACACTTTTTAAAACGTTTTTTTGTCTAAACTTTTTTAAAAAATTTTTAAAAGTTTGCATTAACTAGTTTATTATCTTTATTCATTTGTACGAAATTAGATCTATCACCTAATACACCATTTATAACAGCTTTGTCAACTGATTTTACATTGCAATTGTGCTCTTTATCATCTCCTAATTTAAAAGCATTGTCAAGAGATACACCAGTTGTTTTAGATGGATTACCGTAAAATGAATCAGTTGGACTCATAAATTGTTTACGAATATCATCTAAAGATTCACCGACAGTTCTTTCATCACATGGACATTCCTTGTTACATATATAATTCTTCTTATCTTTAACATCTGCCTGGTTTAATAATACATGTTCTTTATTATTTGTAGCAGCACGTAATTTAGTATTTGCATCATTCAATTTATCAATATTTACTGCGCGACTACTCTTAAGGAGTTTATTTACAGAATCATCATCTTTTGGACCCTCCATAACAGGTGCAAGTTTTGGCTTTGTGAAATATGTTACAACGAAATAAACTGCTAGACATAAGGCTATAACAATCAATACATCTAGAGCACGGAATTGGAATTGAAATTTTGGCATTGGAATTGTTTTTGAACTTATTCAAACTTACTTCACAGTATAATATATAAGTACATAATATTTTTAACTCAAATTTACTAAATATTACTCGGTGTATTAATATTATTTAATTTTTTCAGGTAGCGTTTATCTCCTTTGGTAATATTTTATTTTCCGACAGCAATTTATAGATATATAACTCTACAGAAATATCATAATATTCATCTAATCTACTACGTTTATCCGTAATTAAAACATTTTTTGCTCCTTGAGATTTACGTGTTGGTTTAGAATAAAACATTATCAAATTATCAGGTTTCTTTTTCATTATACCTTCTATTGATCTAACTAATTCACCCGTTTCTATATTCATATAAACTAAGTCACTTTCACCTGTTAATGTAAATACTAATTCTCCAAGTATGTCTACTTTTACACACGCATAATATGGAATAGGTTCTCTGTATATTCCTTCTTTTGTTTCCATTGCGGCTTTTTTTCGGTTTACAATTAAATTTCTGAAACGTGTAATCTTTTCAGTAACTTTGTTGAAATTTCGCTCATTGCCAACAACTATAATTTTAAGGTGTTCATTAATATTTTCCTTTGTTAAGTTTTGTTTTTTATATGACTCGGTCATCTTTACTATTGCCTCATTAAAGGCTACTTTAATATGATTATATACATCTAATACAGGTGAATAGTATTTTATACCATAGTGATTAAGATAATGAAGAATTAATTGACGATCAAATTCGTTTTTCATGTTAAAAGATGGCGTTTTTAATATGGCAAATGCTGCAATAGTTTCTTCAATTAAATCAATTACACTTGAAGCTACATCTGTCATAGTCATAGAAAAGAACGGTTGATATGGTACTGGTACTTGAAATAAATCATTTAATACTTGTTCCACATTCTTATATTCTTGACTAGTTTCCATTCCTTCTTCACTTTCACTATCTTCTTTAAATATCTGTGCCATTATTCTAGTAACTTCTTCACAATTAGAGTGACGATTGAAAAACATATTAATTAATTTCTGTGGAGACAAAAATGCATTTCTCCATTGAATTGGTATACATGCATTATATATGTGACTAGCATTTATTTCAGGACCAGGTAAAGGTTTAATTAACCCATGTAGTTTAGATGGCAATGGATGATGAGTTTGAGCTAAAAATTTCATGAGTTCAGATCTATCTTTTTTGCTATAAGTATTCATAAATTTAACCATTTCCTCTGGAAGTTCACCTAAACGGAAGTCTTTTGGGATACGTTTATTAAAAAACATACCATTTTCATTTTCTTCCTGTACTACAGGCGATGGGCTACGTGATCTTCTACGTTTTTGTTTTTCTACTTTTTCAGCGTGTCTAATCACTGATTTTTGAATATTTTCGGAGGATTTAACTGTGACTTTTGTGGAACCACCACTTTGAATTGTGTGGTATTTTAGAAATTTGCGTAATAATTCTTTCCCTTCTAAAGAATATAATGGATATGATTCCATTGTTATTGGATCATAAATAATATTCATAATTTTTTATGTTTATTTACTATTTATAGTTATAAATTAATTATAATTCGTTGTATAATAATTAAAGTTTTAAAAAAATATTGTATAAACTTTGTTATTAATATTGTGATTAAATTTAGGTTATATTAAATTCGGGATAAATATTCTCAAAAATGATTATAATTAAACTCTTATTAAATTTATGCTGAACAGTTTTCACATGCCTCCTTCTTGTTTCCTGCAAATCCTTCGATCTGTTCAATTAATGACTTGTTTTCATTTGCCTCAACTACTGATGAATTACTCATTTGACGCTCACGCAACTTACGTTTCTCTTTTTCTTCTAATTCTCTAGCAAACTCTGGATCAATTGTTACTTGTTGAGCTGCTTTTCCACCTTTAGTTCTCAAATAATATAAACCAGTTTTAAGCCCTTGTCTCCATGAATACATATGTAGTGAATAAAGTTCTTTTAATGTTGGATGTGCTATATGAATATTTAAACTTTGTGTTTGACAGATATAAATGCCGCGATCACGAGATTGATCTACTATTACCTTTTGTTTCATATCCCATACTGTCTTATATAATTCACGTAAAACAAGAGGAATTTCATCAATTTCAACTGGCGAACCCTTATAGTAAATCAACATATCTTTCATTCGTTTATCCCAAATACCTAGATTGATTAGATCTTGAATGAAATACTTATTTATAACTACAAATTCACCTGCAAGTGTGCGACGAACATAAACATTACTTGTAAATGCTTCATTTGCCTCATTATTACCTAAAATTTGACTCGTCGATGCTGTAGGCATAGATGCTAAATGTAAACTATTTCGAATACCATGTTCCATAACTTGTGCTCTCAATGTATCCCAATTTAATTCCATATAGTTGTTATATAATCCATGTGTTGTTTCGATATCTTTTGAACCAACGAACACTTCTGGTTTCATTACTGGTC
>Ga0315315_10003362_pt1 | contig 14703 bp, 12 predicted proteins | sample M140m3416metaG_FD_203699 | JGI IMG/M metagenome (GOLD analysis project Ga0315315, IMG submission 203699) | Ammonia-oxidizing marine archaeal communities from Monterey Bay, California, United States - M1 40m 3416 | ecosystem: Environmental > Aquatic > Marine > Intertidal zone | place: USA...
TTAAAATCTACAAATTTTTGTTTAATATTTTCTAAAGAGTTATTGATTGTTGTATCAAAACCATCAATAAATAATATAATATCATTATCAGGTAAAGTAGAGATGTATTCATACATATTTTTTAATTTATCCATATAACCATTCCATTTTTTACCCCACCCTAACACTTTTACATTGATATTAAATTTATTATGTATTAAATCCTTAAAATTACCTTCATCGTGTGTTGCATAAGTTATAATGTGTATATTATCCATTACTATAAATATATTATATATAATATAATTGCTAGATGGAATGTTCCTGATCCAAAATAACGCGAATATTTAATATCTATATTTGGTATGTATTTTATAATGTCATTCATAGAATCTAAAGTAGTTGATTTTGAACTATTTGATATTTTTTCTTGATTATTCATTTGTATCATTGATAACATACTTAAAATAATTAATGGCATAATTACTATAATATTATTATTCGTATAATATAACAAAACTAATAATGAAATAAATCCTATTAGATCTGTTACATGGTCGTACCAATCTCCAAATTCGGTAACCATATTATATTTTCTTGCAATATAACCATCTAAACAATCACAAAAATAATTCATAAACCAATAAAATGCGGCCTGATATCTTTTTCCCTTAAAAAATACATATAATGATAATATATTGAAAAAAACTCCTATTGTTGTAATCATATTTGGCCTTATTTTTAATTTATAGATAACAGGTGATATGATTTCACATATATCAATAAGTATATTATCTATTGGATTTTCATATATCCTGTTTATTTTTCTACCATTTTTCATATTATATATTATATAATATTTAATAACTATTATTTGGCGCAACCTTTCCCAAAGGTTGTTGTTGTTAGCACTTCCAACGGCTTCCGCAATCCAAGCATGTAACAAAAGTCGTCATCGGTTCATCCGCTGACCTAGTCTGCAATTGATAATAGCTACATTTCTTCGATTTACATTTACGGCAAGTGAAATTATCTGTTGACGCTTCTACCTTCGGTGTGTATTTATTCTCATCACGGATTTTCTTTTCTTCAATCAATTTCTTCCAACGCGTCGGTGCCATATCTTGATGCGTCATTTCACCCACATGATGCGATTTAATTTCCTTATTGATTAAGCGTTGCCGGAATTCTTCCGATTGTTTTAGATTAATATAAATCGAGCGGAGACGATCAGTGTATAGTTCAACAAAGAGTGGATTGTCCCATTTTTTCACAATATTATAAATACCTGCTTCTTTAATAGAATGATTGTAAATGCTTTTTTCCATATTATTAATGCCCTGTTCACTCAAAGGACAAATTTTCATTAATTGAACGCAAACATTCTTTCGAAATTCTGCCGAGTTTTTTACAATACGCATTCTAGTATTATTATACCCTACATAGATACATTTATATATTTTTCAATTTTATATTTATATATATGTCATACTTATATATATTTTATAGTTATCTCATATATATAATTCATATCATATATATAATTCATATTCTTCAATCTTCATCCGAAAAAATATATGATTCTTCCTCCAATTCTGACATGGATTCATCCGTTTGGCTTTCTTCTTCCTTTTCGATAACCTTCTTAGTCGCAACCCTTTTCACTTTTGCAGGCGCTGATGTTGTCGATGATGGTTTGGTCGATGCCTTCGCTTTAATCACTTTTTTCATAATAGTATCTGCCTTTTTCAAAGTAATTGGTGTATCTGGAGGACTATCACCCACTTGTTCTTTATCAGAAACCACAAAATCATCCTTCAAATAGCCATGTGAAGTCAGCATCTTGGGGTCTACATGTTCCAATTCATCTTCGCTATATTCATCCTCGTCACCCAAATCTTCAAAACCACCAAACAACTTCTCATAAATTTTTTCCCAGACATTTTTCGTCAAATCAATAAATTCACCTTCTTCGTTTGTTCGCACTAGAGCACACGTACCAAAATACAAATCCTTATCAACTGGTGGCGGAAATTCATATTTATTTTCGAAATTAGCTTTACCGGTCTTTTTCGCCCATAAGGAAACAATATAACGCTCATCATTGCCCTTCAATTTAACTCGCCATGTATGCCTTTTAATAAAATCATCACTTACGCGAAATCCGCATTTTTTATATAAATTTTCATTCGTAATTTCTTTCGATTTTAAAGTTTTAGTTGTTCCGTTTGATTCAATTAAAACCAGTGATGCCATTATGTATTTTATATTATATACATAATAGGTTTAAATAGTTTGTGTAAATACATATAAGAAATCAATCTAATGAAGATTTATATTAGTTCAAATCAACACGTAGAAAAAAATACATTGCCCAAATTAGAACCTTATTTAACATCAACACAATACATTAGTTATATTTGGTCTATTAATGGATTAATTGAAGTCGAAAAACATAAAATTTATAATATAAAAATTAAAGATGAACCTGTTATTAAAACATTGATTGGTGCTTTTCCGGCTACTATTGATAAAAGTGAGTTTATACGTGAAGATGAATGTTATCAAATTGCTCCGCGTTCTTATAATGATTATACTGAACTTGTAGCCTATAAATTATCACATGCTAGCCAATTGGAGTGGATTTTTGAATATAAAGATAATGTATTGTGTGATAATTATTTTAGATTGCCAAATCATGTCAATTATGAATCATATTATAATGAAATCTTAGACTTTTTACAATGCTAAAAAATCACATTATATGATTATATTATATTATATCAATGAATGAATTTATATAAAAGAGGTTTTGTTAACGTTAAAGCTGCTCTTTATATGGCTATTATTTTTACCTTTTTTTTTATATTATATTTCAAAAATTAGTATGGATATAAATACAGCTATACCCCGAAAAATATTTGGTATTTTTACTATAATTTCTGGTATCTATATTTATTGTAAGAATGAATAGTCATTCAAAAAAACAACTATGAGTTATATTTTCTCTTTAGTTTTGTTTTTATATATAAAATAATGTTTTTTTCTATTTGTAAATGGGGACTTATTTCTTTTACCCTTATCTTTTTATTACATTATTTGTACATGTTTTTTTTAAATACTTTAACAATACCTAAAATAAAAGATTTAGTCAATAAACCAAACGAACAATATAGGGATATATTTGAAACATTGCAACAAGGCCAAATTCAACAGGGAGAGAAACAACTGCCTGACTCACCTAATAATATTACCAGCCCAGATACAAAACAAATGACCGAAGAACTTTCTAGTTTTTTAAATGATTTAAAAAAAAATCCACAAGGTTTCCCAAAGAGTGAAAATAATTTTATTTCGGCAAATGAAATGACTGATGGTGGAGCATTTTCGAATTATTAAGCATAAGATACTTTAGTATAATTCATTAAATACATATTTTTCTCTTCGTCTATATTGGAAAATCCTTCTACACCTAAACCTAATTCAATATCGATTGTATCTAAGTTACATTGTAACATATTATTTCCCCATAGAATACAATGTGTATAATAATACATTTCCAAGATTTTCCAAGAAATTGTTGAAAACAAAATCCAAACCAGAAGTGTAATGTAAGTAACCATAATAATTGGTTTCGTCGCTGTATTACCTTCTCTAGATTAGATAAATTAAATTCAATTTATTATTATATAAAGATAAAACACGTATATACAACAATAATAGTAAATGTTCTTTACACCAGAAGAGAAAAAATTTTTATTGAATCGTTTACCATCATTTGAACTTTCCTATGAACCTAAATTACATAAGAAAGTTTATTCTTCTGTTTATTATGTTATACCGAAAGGACCCAAAGCATTAGTGTGGTATACTTACTGGAAAGACCAACATGTTTGCTTGCTTGTTCGAATCAATGAACGTGGAAATTATAGCGATGTGCAAGTATTTCCATCTTCTTTTTCCGATAAAATGGCTTTAGGAACAATTATTTATGGCACTTATTTTATTCATTATAATAAACATTATTTTACTTGTGAACAACTTCATTATTATAAAGGCTTACACGTATACAAAAAACCATACACTGAGAGATTAAATCATTTATTTGAAATGTTTCAAACACATGTAGAACAAATTGCTTATACACCTGATAGTTTAATTGTAGGATTACCGATGATGACAAATACATATGAGAGTGCTTTAGAATTAATGTCATCATTGCCTTACAAAACATATGGTGTTGGTGCGCCACGTGATGCTCCCAAGCATGTGCCTGTTGCTAATGCTAATGCTAATGCTAATGCTAATGCTAATGCTAATGCTAATGCTAATGCTAATGTTACTCTTGCTACTACGCCCGCGCCTTTGAAACGATTTATCAATAAAGCCATTTTTAAAGTTAAAGCTGGTTTAGCTGCAGATAATTATCTTCTTTATACCGCCAATGATTCTTTATACGATACTGCCATTATTTCTTCATACAAATGTAGCGTTATGATGAATGATTTATTTAGAAATATTAAAGAAAATATAAATTTAGATTTATTAGAAGAAAGTGATGATGAAGATGAATTTGAAAATACCGAAATTGATAAATTCGTTGATTTAGAAAAAACATTTCATATGGAATGCGTTTATTCAAAAAAGTTCAAAAAATGGCAACCAGTTAAAATTGTTTCTGAAAAAGTATTGCTTACTTCTTTGAAGGAATTACCTATTATTAAAAAATAAAATCTAGAGAGAATGTATAAAAGAGATGAGTACTATTTTAGCAGGAGGAAAAAAAGGAAAAAAATGTATGAGCGGCGGAAGCGGAATGAAAGGTTTGATGCCTGGAGCTTTTGAAGGTATGAACCACAACGAAGGTATGCTGCTTCCTGAGCCTATGGGAGCTATGGGTGTTACCACTACTCAAGGTGGCGGAGCCCGTCGCCGTCGTCGCCGCGGAACCAAGCGTCGTTGCACAACCAAGCGTCGTGGGTCCAAACGCCGCGGAACGACCAAACGCCGTAAAACGCACAAACGCAAACATTAAATTTTTAAGAGATTTAAATTAAAATAAATAATAATAAAAAAGTATAATTTTATACTATTTTTTATTATTAAAATAAGAGCGTTATATATATAGAATAATGTTAGTTGGTGGTAAAAAAGGTCAAAAAAAAATGAAGGGCGGAACTTCCCTCCCTACTTTAAAACCGGATAATTTTAATGGTGGTTTAAATAATAATTTACCTTCAAATCAAAATTTTGCGAAAATGCCAAATGTGTTTCCCAGTAATCAAACTGGCGGCGCTGGTTATGGTTATTCCAATACCAGTGATGTCGCTGCGTTTGGTGGTAGTTATAGTCCTATTACCAGAATGTGTACTGCCGGTGGTGATGTGAGCCGAGGTGGTAATAATTTTGGTATGACTGGTGGTGGCAAACGCCGCACTATTCGTCGTACCTCACGAAAAAGCCCTACTAGAACTAGTCGTAGGTATAATAAAAGTAAAAAATCGATATTTAGTTTTAGAAATTTATTTAGCCAAAAGTTTAGCAATAACCGCAGCCGCAAGAGCCGGAGCGGTGGAAATGAATATCAACAAAAGGGTTGCAGTAAAAAAAATATAAAAGGTGGTAATGCTATGATAGTTACTGGTGGAAGTAGACAAAATAAAAATAAAAATAAAAAAGGTGGTAATGCTATGATAGTTACTGGTGGAAGCAGAAAAAATAAAAATAAAAATAAAAAAGGTGGTAGTTCATTATTAGTTGGTGGTTCTTGTATTGCTGTTTTGTAAATGACTTTATATACTAAAATGACTTTATATAACAACGTCCTTTTAACATTCCATTACTATCTCCTCCACTACTAATACATAGATCTTCATCTGATTCTGCTTCGCTTGCTTCTGCTTCGCTTGCTTCTGCTTCGCTTGTTTTTGCGTCCGAATATGTATTTATAAACAATGCTGCGGCGGCGGCTCCTTTAGACATTAAATTTGATGTAGTTAAACCCGATGTGTCTGCGCCTGCTGCGCTTGTCTTTTTTCGTCCCTTTTTATCCATATCCGTCGTCGTCGTCCATTTATCTAATGCATACAAATGACTCTTTGTTTGCATTATTTTATACCCATTACTCGTATAATACTTTCGTCGTTTTTGCCATTGACTCAAAAACACATCATGCGAATCTATTATATCCACCACCAGCGGACGCTCATGTTTCACCCGCAGAATTCGTCCGACCGCCTGAACTATATCTGTTTTTGGTGTCGCCAATATCAACGTCGTCAATGTTTTAATATCCAGTGCCTCCGCCGCCATTGCATACGTCGCTACAATAATTTTACAACTCTCACTTTTTTTTAAATTCGCCTCCTTCATTCCTCCTACATAATAACCCACCGAAGCAATTTTCCGATGTTCAATGGCATCATGTAAATACGTCAATAAATTCTTATTATGTGCCAATATCATTACTTGTTGGTCCGGCTTAATTTCTAATTCTTTTTGTATCATATTCAAAATAAATTCACTACGACCATTGAACGCACATAATTTTGATATCATTGTGCTATAAGCCGGATTTCCGCGATAATCATAACACATTTCATTAAAATCATTATCATCGGTCACATATTGGATTGCTTTCACCAATACTTCATCCGTTGATTCACGTTTCTCACTATACACTATATCACCCAAGAACATTTTAAATACTTTCGTCAATCCATCCTTTCGCTGCATGGTCGCACTTAACCCTAGCGTATATTTCGTTATAATTTTCTGTAAAGACCGACAAAAGACTTCCGACGAAATATGATGACATTCATCTACAATAGTTAAGCCAAATACATCAAACATCGTATCAGGATATTCTTTCATTGAAAGCGATTGTAGCATCCCTATCACAATATCCTTTCCTTCAATATCTATAATTTGCCCTTGAATACGCCCGACTTTCGCCTCCGGTAGAAATTGTTGTATGCGCTCAATCCATTGATTTAACAAAAATTCTTTATGAACTACGACTAAGGCCTTCTTTTTCATTTCCGAAATGATTTTTAGCGCAATCACCGTTTTACCGCGTCCGCAGGGAATGTCTAAGAGGCCTCCACCAATCGAATGAGCACTCTTTTTATACACATCCACAATATGATTCTGATAATCGCGTAATTCACCGGCGAACTTAATACCAATATCATCGCCGGATGGTAGGCGGTTTTCTTCTGGCTCGCCGTAATGTTTTAGTCCATAATAACGCGGTAAATAATATTTTTGATGGGATTCGCGGTACACAGGATACGCCGGTGGTTGTATAGGTGATTTCGGCATATATGGTTTCACATTTAATTCATCTTTAATAACACGTTGCTCCTTCCCATCTAAGCATTCTTTATAAATCGTATATCCTTTACTGCCAAGATAGGTACTCGCTTGTTGTACTACTGACGCTTGCTGTGCTGCTGGCGCTTGCTGTGCTGCTGGCGCTTGCGCTTTGGACATCACTATATATCATTACTCTTTTATCTTTATCTCTCTTCAATTTTATATTTATATATACTTTATCTTTCCCTCCCTTTTACTTTTTACTATTTTTACTTTTTACCTTCACTTCCCTTCATACTATTATTTCATTCTGATTTAATTAAAAAAAGATATTCATATGTTATATAAATGAAAAGTGTTAAGAAATCTGTTAATAATTTCGTTTCTGAAAAACCTTCACAATTAATTTTAGGTGTATTTTTCTTTATCTATATTCTCATGAATGTTCAAACGCCAGAATTTTTAGCAACTTTTATTGACAACATTTTCGGTAAGGTCTTAATCGTTGCTTTTGCCGCCGTTATTTTCATGAAAACCAACCCCGTTGTCGGTGTCTTAGGATTTATCGTCGCCTATCAAATCATTAAAACCTCTAGCATCGCCACCGGTACTTATGCGATGAAACATTATTTACCTTCAGAATCCAGCAAAATGAACGACTTGCGTAAATTTAACGAAGAAGAAGTTTCGCCTGTCGTTATGCCCTGCGGATGCCAAGGCAAATGCTCGTGCATGAGCGTCGCCACGGCTACGACCAATAATGCCGGTTCTTTAGAAGCCGAAATGGTCAGCAAAATGGCGCCTTTAGTCATGACGGGCGGAGAATCTAACCTTGAATACAAACCGGTTTTAGATGGTCAGCACTCGGCTGCTCCGCTTGATGAAGCCTAAATTATACTACATATAAATAGAAAAAACTTTATAATTCTTTCTATTTAGAACACTTTTTATTCATTACATACCGCCACTCGCTGCCGCTGCCGCTGCCGATGATGCTGATGTCGCTGCCGATGTTACCGCTGCCGCTGTCGCTCTCATGCCACCACTCGCTGTCGCTCTCATGCCACCCGTCGCTGCTCCTTTCATACCACCCGCCATTCGCGCTGAATTCGACGCTATCCCATCTATGATTTTCACCGCTATCCGCCATATCGCTATCATCACTAAAGCTCCTACTATAATCTTCATCATCGTATAATTCCACATCTTTTTCAATAATTCATTATCCAACATTCCACCTGAATCCATCTTCGCCGGCACTAAAACTTCACCATCAGAACCAGTCGGCTGACAATCAATATATATTTGTCCTTCATTCGCCGGCACTGGTCCATTCGGGTTGAAAAAAAGTCCATCCAGATTTTGTGATGCTGGTATTGTTAAAATACTATGTTCGTATATCAACCCTGTTACCGGCGATAATCCATTTTTACTTTTTCCACTAAGCGCCATATAACCTTGGGCAGACATCGTAATCGCATCCGCAATGTCAAACACCACATAATTATATGAACCATTCTTCGGCGACCATGGTAACGTTCCTATATATGAATAATAGGTTTTACGGGGCACGAACTTCTCTAAACTGAAGCGATAATTCTTGTAATTTGTCTGTTTTCCTTTTGTGGGGGCTGTTCGCTTCACTTCAGCGAAAATAAAATCAAATAATGTCGCGCATTCCGCCGTCGTGGTTGATGACGCTTTAATTGGAATACACACCATCATGCTTTCAGTTGAACGACGATTCGTGTGTATGATGATTAATTCAGCATCCGCATGCTCTTCTCCCGTGCCGTAAGTATGCACCGACGGCGAGTAGATGCGTGCTTCTTTAACCGAAAAATTCTCGTCATTGTAAACTACTGGCGGTATATTCGCTTCATCCATTTTCCAAACTAAATGATCGCCTTTATTTAGTATTTCTAGATTAGTTGGCGCATATGTAAATTTATAGGAACATTTCAAATTACAGATATTGTCGGCTTGACTATTTTTTATAATATTTAATGGTGCTGAAGGTGTTTGAGGCATTATAGTATTATATAATCAGTATAAAAATTTATTACATTACATAATTTAATCATTAATTTACCTTTAGCATTGTAATATTGCTTATTTTAGGATTATATCCTTCTCTTTATGTAGAATTATGTATATGTATATATAAAAATATCATTGTTTTATATAAGAAGGATGAAATTATCCAGAAATAAAATAGCAAAATTGCTAAAAAATGGAAATCAAAGTAGAAAGAATAATAAAAATCCATTGCGAACAAAGAGCTTGAGTAAATTGACTGACGATGATATGGTCTTCCAACAGAAACATAAACGCCGGATTGCGCACTCGGCGCATAAACGTGGGCCGGTGAATTTGCGGCTTAAGACGATGAAACTGAGAAACAAGAATAAGGTTCAAAGTGGTGGAGGTAAAAAAGAAGAAGAGATTGTTAATAAAGTGAAAGCATTTGAGGGTTATAAAACGACGGATGACGTTAAAAAAGGTTTGACGGAATTGGACGCTGCTTCTAGTGGTACACTTTCAGCGAAGGTGACCGCGTTTAAGACGGAGGCGGATAAAGTAAAGGGAACTGGTTCTGATGGAAATACAGACATTACTGGATTAAACGAACTTACAAGTAAGTTAACTATTGCTGCTGCTGATAATGAAACTAAAAATATAAAACAAGGTGATGTTGTTATTAATGATAAAAAGTTTGACCCGACAACCGATATCGACGCAGCTAATATAAAAAAACCCGAGTTTCTTAAAGCATTAAACGAACATATAAATAAAATAAAACAAGGTGATTCTGCTAAGGGCGATGTTGGTGAAATTAGTACATATTTAGAACAAGAAGCAGCAAAATTAGAAAAAGCGAGTGGAGACAAGGACGCAAAAGGAAAAGAACTTCCTACCTCTTATTCGGAGACGATTAAAACCGCCATTGACGCCTTTATGGCGATTCAGGTGACGGCGACAAAGACAGGTGAAACAGGTGGCACTGAAATCGATGGTTTAAAATTAGATAGTTCTTATGCTGACCTTGTGAAAGAATTAGAGCAAAGAAATATGTTTGATAAACGGGCGAATCAGATTAAATTTGGTGATAAGATTTTAACCCCTCCCTACCTAGACACTACTACAAAATTAACAATTCAAGACCCGAAAATGTATGATTATGGTATTGTCGGCGATACTACACCAAGTACCATCACAATAGCCGCTAAAGAACTTACCATTGATTTTAAAGTTAATGGGAAAATTATAAGTGTGCCGTTGGGTACTAAAACGAGATTTTCAGAATTAAAAGAACTCGATGATACATCTAAAATGACATTTTCCGCAAATGGAAAGAAAGTGACTGATGATAAACCTTTTACAGATTTAGGATTAAAAGATCAAGATTTGGTGCTTGTTGAAAATAATCCAGAAAAGACCGACTTTACGTTGACGTTTAAAAACGAAAATGGGGTGGTGATAAAAGATGGTGATACTACTGAAGAAATAAAAATTAAGACCACAGATACGATTGGAACAATAATTACTGGATTAAAAAAATCATCAGAATTTTCTAAGCGAATAAATTGTGGTAATCAACTTAGTGAAAATGCTGAAAAGTTATTAAGACTTTTAGATATTGAGGCTAAATTTAATAGTCTTTCAGAAAGTTTTAGTGATGTTGAAATGAATTTGGCTTTGGTAAAACAAGAGAAAGACTCATTAAATAAAATTAATGAAGAGATGATAGAAGAATTAAAAGAAAAAGGAGAGAAAAAAGAAGTTATAGAACAATTACGTAAAGCTATAGAAAAACGTAATGAAGATGTTATTAAACTTGAACAATCAAATAAAGAGGAAAATGAATTGATAGAGGCACAAAAACAAAGTATAATAGACATGAATACCCAGCATGATGTCGTTCGCAACATGTTGTTAAATGATATTGATGCACAGAGTGTCACTATAGATGAGTATAAAACCAAATTAAAAGAAGCAGGAATAGCTGAAAAAGAATTAAAACAAAAACTTGAAGAACTTAAAAGTATGGCTGACTTGTATAATAATTTTAGTAATCCTGGATTAGATCGTGAAAATGAAGTTGGCTATTTAAGTTCTGACTATGCAGAATTGAAATTTGCCCCAGAGATAAAGACCAGTAATGAACCGAATACACAAGAAGCACCAAACCCAAACGCCCCAACAATAGTTCCGGGCGAACCAGGAGATGGAGGGGTGACTAGGTCACAAGAATTAACTAATGCAAAAGAAAAAGGACTAGCAGCAGCAGCAGCAGCAGCAGCAGCAGGAGAAGATGACGACGGCGGTCAAGATGGCGGCGGCATATCCGATAATCAAAAATTATATGAATTACATAAAGCATATACGGCTAGTAGTGATGATAAAGTAAGAGATATGTTGAAAGTGCAATATAAAATCGTGGCAGAACGAGCTAATAAAGATAAAGATAATATAAAATATTCCCTTTCTTATGATGTGGATAATATTGAACAATATGCAACAATTAGTTCTGATAGATTAAGTAAAAAAGTTGAAAAATACAATTCTGGAAAAGATGCTAAAGATGCCGATAAATATATAAAAGAAGTTACAGATAAAAATTCTAAAAAATGGAGAGCTAAAGGTACGGATAAAAATAAAGATAGAATTAGAGCAAAAAACAAAATCTTAAATACAAATTTAGAAGGCAAGGTCAAAGAAAATTTCGTATTAACCTACACAAATACAGCCGAGGGTAAGGGCAAACGAGAACAACTCATTGAAGGTATTTGTACCGATAACAAATTTGATGTGTTTGCCAAAAATAATGACATTGACTTAGGAAAAGTAGAGGGAGGAAAAATTGAATTCCAATTTCGGACGGAAGCATACTGGTTCTACTATCAACTCTTTAAAGGCGACCTTTATTATTTAATTGATACAGAAGATCTCATTAAATTAGTTCCAGTTTTAGAGGGTGACAAAAAATACAAGGATTTATTTGCAACCATGAAATTATCTGGTGGTGGCAAAAATCTTTTTAGAAATCAAGATGGAAGTACGATTAAAGAAAATATCGCGAAGGGAGGTATTACTGGCGACTCGTTGTATGCTAGTATAACACAATTTGGCTATAAACCATTAGAAAGAAAACAAACATTAAATATAGAAAATATTGTCGATATTCGCATGGCATTTAAAACCGCATTAAAAGAAGTTGGTAAAGCTGGTGAAGCCGCGTCTAGCAGTGTTGTTCGGCGATTAAAAAATAAGAATATCATGAGTAAACTTACCTATTTTTACGAGAATATAAGTAATGCCGATTATGTAACAAGTAAAAAAGGTAGTACACTTACGAAATTTACATTTAATACTTGGAAAAGTGAACCGAATGTATCAGAAACGGATGAAGCATATTTTAAAAACGCGAAAGAATGGATGAAAAAGTTAATGGAAGATTATGTCGCGAATAATGAGGCATTGGGAAAAATTCAAAGTAGACCAGATATTACTCTATTTCATGAATTAGGAAAAACTATACACGATTCAAAAATTTTTGGAACAAACATCTCTACGCAGTTAATGAATGTAGAAAAGACTTTATATGAATTTAGTAAAGGGAAAAAAGGCAAACAAAATTTCTCAACAAAAGATTTTGAAAAAGGAAAGGAACAAACAATTGCTTTATTCAATGAATACCTTTCTAATAGCGATGATATAAGAAAAGCTTACAAATCTGGTGGAGAAAATCTGAAAGTATTTTTGCGTTATGGAACGACCTTGGATAAAATTATTTCTTTGACTTCATTTACCACTTTGAAAATTGTGCCGATTGCGAAAAAGTATTATGAATGGTATAAGAAAACGAACCCCGTAGATGGTGATAAAGAATTATTAATGAAACAATTGGCGAATGCGAATAAAATCGTTAAACATACGGAAGATATAAAGAAAATCTTAGGTGCTGTTGCTGGTGCTCCTGCTCCTGCTGCGGCGGCTGCTCCTGCTGCGGCGGCTGCTCCTGCTCCTGCTGCGGCGGTGGGCGGCAGAGCGAGCGGTGGTGATGGCGCTCAAGACACCAGCGATATTAAAATGAAATTAGAAGACATTAAAGAATTGTCATCCGAGATTGAAAATGCCGGTGAAAATTTATGGAAGGATGAAAATATTGATATCAGAAATTTAACCCAGAAAATTAATTCTACCGCCGAAGAATTACGCATGGAACCTACAAGTAAAGAACACGCTTTAACTCTTAATGCTACCGCCATTGAATTACGTGATTTGATTCAAAAGATATTGCACGACCGATATCCCGCGGCTGCCCCAGCACCATCAAGAGCGGCGGCGGCGGCGGCGGCACCTATCGCTCAACAACCTGTGAATATGGGCGCCGTGCAAAATATTGCCGGTTTACAAGCCCGCGTAGCCGCCTTAGAAGCCGCATTGAAAAATGGGCAAGGCCGCGGCAGTGGAGATAGTGACATTACCGAAGAAGAAGCCGCGATTCGTGCGATTATGACCGGCGAAGATGCCGTAGCCCATAAACTCAAACTTTTGATTGATATTCCCAAATGGCAGCAATTCAAATTTATTGGCGATGTTGGCGGCACCGTAGAAGAACAAATGCGAAATCTGCAAAGCGATACGGACCGGCAACGCATAGCTGAATTAGAAGTTAAATTAAAGGAAATTATGGAACGCCGTGATGTCGACCAAGCCAAATTAGAACAAGTCGTGAAAGCTAATATGGATACATATTTGAAAAACCCGAAAGCCGGGCAAAGTATTTTACAAGTGATTGCAATGTCATTATCGTCTGTGGTCGGCGACAAAACCGAATTAGTTAAGGTTCTGACTGAATTGGAAACATTGAAAGCGAAAGCAAGTGGAAAAGATAAAATGGACCCGAATGCTGATGTTGAGAGCATTTCAAAAGAAATTGAGAATTTAACTAAAATATTAAATACTTATAGAGGACAAGCCTCGGCGAGTGATGATGGTATTAATCCGGAAACGGCTAAACAAGATTCAGAAAAATTAGTAGGATTAAGAAGTGAACAACAAACTCTTGAAAATGAGATGAAAAAATTAACAGAACAAGATAAGAAGGGCGCAGATGATCCTGCGGTTATTGAATTAAGAGCGAAACTTACGAAAGTGGAAGAAGAAATTAAAACATTTGAAAGCAAAAATAAACAAGATGTTCAAACGGAGTTTGTAAAATCTGAAATAGATTCAAAAGCGCAAATAGAAAAAAATAAAGTGTCAGATGCTCAACATCCGGCTGCTCTTGCAGCAGCCCAACAGGGAAGTAAGGATGCTGCTGATGCTGCTGCTGCTGCTGATGCTGCTGCTGCTGCTGATGCTGCTGCTGCTGCTGCTGCTGCTGCTGCTGCTGCTGCT
>Ga0315315_10003364_pt1 | contig 14699 bp, 16 predicted proteins | sample M140m3416metaG_FD_203699 | JGI IMG/M metagenome (GOLD analysis project Ga0315315, IMG submission 203699) | Ammonia-oxidizing marine archaeal communities from Monterey Bay, California, United States - M1 40m 3416 | ecosystem: Environmental > Aquatic > Marine > Intertidal zone | place: USA...
CATGGGGTGGCGGAACGAGCTGATTCAAACGCAGCTGAGTTGTAGTTGTGCGAGTTGAAATCACTCGACATGCGAGAACGTCATGATTGCTTTACGTGTGATTTGTGCATCGCTCATCGGTTTTCGGCATAACAGATCAGCAAGATCATCGACTGGTTTCTTGGCCTCTTTGATGAGCGACGCGGCAGCTTGCTCTAGCATCGCGACCGAAGGAACGGCTCCGCTCAGTGAACTTGCGATTCGAACAGAGCCGATGTCGTTACCGTCGGTGGGCAGTGCAATCGAGGAGTCCCAGTCCAACGGTGATTCTCCGGGAACAGCGAAAAATCCGATGGCGTTGAGGTGGATGATATCGCCGGGATCATGCCTCTTCACATTTTCAAATGCAACGCTTTCTTCGGTTGGCTCTTCTCCGAACCGTTCGATTCTGACATGGCGTATGTCCAAGACAGTGCTGCGTGCTTCAAGTTTCCTGGTGACATAAAAACCGTTGGGTACGTCAACGTGGCGGAGTGCACGGCATGCGCCCAAGGTGAGTGCGTTGGATTCCTCGCTCGTATAATCTTGTGCTGGTGCGACAGCGACTAGTATCCAGCCTGAATCTGCTCGTAAAAGGCCGCAGGCGAGATCGAATACTACGCTTACGTCTGAATGCAAACGACACGATTCAGCTTCCCACGCTTTGACAGCACTCAGCACTGCAGCCGATGCCTTGTTGTTTTCTGCGTTCAGCGTCAAACCGCCCTCAGCGGTGGGGCTGGTTCCGTTGAGTTGCGGTGGTGGACTGTTCAGCGAGGGGGTTTCCATGATGTCACGTTTGAAGTAGCGGTTAAAACGGATTCGCTGGTTGTAGGGACGCGGAGTCCTGCTTCAAAACTTGTCTGTACTTGTGTCTTGCTACGAACGCGATGTAGGACGAACCCCGTCGTGGCTTGGCGGCCTCTAACTCTGGTGCGTCTTCTGAACCCTACATCGCGCACCGTTGCTCAATAGTCAGTGCTAGGTTGTTGGGAATCAAGCTCAGCCTCGATAAATTAAATAGGCTCCGTGCGGGGTGAAACGGTCATGGTGATTGTGTCGAAATTGCACCTCTTAGGCGACGCTGCTGGCTATTGCGTTAACGGCAAGTTCGCAGCAACCCTGTTCCGGTCACTCTCCGATGGGGGGGAGGCACTTGTTTGTCCGACGCAGCAGATCAAGGTGGAACCAAAAGTGCGTTTTGTAGAAGTCGGCTTTAAACGCTAGGGTGCGATTACTCAGGGCCCAGCATGAGTGGAGAGGCTGCGGGGAAAGTGTCGCTGAGGCTTGGTCGTGACTACGTGTTTTTCGGCCGTGGTTTTCCGTACTTTGCCAATAAGCGACGCTGCTCGGTAATGATCACTTTTTGCGTGATGTTCTGCCCCAGAAATACGATCAGTTGATCTTCTTCGGTCCTCGACAGCTTCACGGTGGTAGGAATTTCTATTCCTGTCTTGAGTTTGAGGACGCTGGGTGTCCACTTTTCGTTACACAGCGTGGTGCCATTGGCTTCCAGGCGAGCACTTTTCTCAGCAAGCTCAATGACCTTGTAATCCTCTAGTTCCGTTACCAGTAACGGTTGCTCATCCAGTGGGAACCGGAGGCGGAACAGGGTTCGTCGGTTTGCCTCGGATTCAGACAAGGTTCAATCGATCTAATCAGTGGACGGCAGGATGTTTCTGAGCGAGAGTCGCCAATGACCATTTAGACCGATGGCAAGCAAGCCACCGAAGAACAACTCTATTACTGACCTTCAGTGAATGGGGCCAGTTTGTCAAGTAGATTTTGGCATGGGAACTTCGGTTCCGCACGATGTTGGTCTTGCTTTTAGGAAGAGTCAAGTAGAACTGGGTACCGAGCAACTTGGGTTTAGGGGTGATTGAAGAATTCAAAACTGCGACTTGAATGAGTTTGGAAAATGAGATTGTCGCTTGGGGTTCTGAAATCCACATTTTTGAAAAGCAAGAAATAGGACGACATGGACAGCACGCACGACACGAAGAATGTCATCAGCAATCCGCTGCATAAAACTTGCGACAGTCGCATGTTCTGGTTTGCGTGGTCTTTATGAGGTGACGGTGCTTCGGTGAAGGGAATGTCCCCGCGTTGTGGTACGGTATTGTCAGACAAAGCAGGCAATTCATTTGCAACTTTCATTCTCTTCATTCCTTGGGCTATGTGTTTGGCTATTTCTATCTTGATGGGGTAACAAGACGGTTTCCTCGTCATGGCAGGTGGCTACGAATCAGCGAGCAAGGAAAAAATAGCGGGGGATGTACTTATGATGTTCGAGTCAACGATCAGCATTTTTCTTAGTAATGGTTGCAGGCCGCGTGATGCTTTTGTTTGCTTTGCGATCGGAGCCCTTGTAGCCATCAATCTTCGCCCTGTTCTCGGAAGATGAGGCGATTGAGGGGAATTCGCATCTCTATTGAATCTGCATGAATGCCATGCTGAAAGTTTTACTGCAGCAAGGTTTGCCCAAGTTGCCATGACGCTGGTGGAGCGAGGCGGTTTGCATGAATTTGCGGCAGCGAAGCTAACGTGCAGCGAAGCTAACGTGCCGCGAAGCTAATGTGCCGTGAAGCTAATGTGCCGTGAAGCTAATGTGCCGTGAAGCTAATGTGCTGTGAAGCTAACGTGCGGCTAAGCTGTAGAGTGGTTCAACTAAGAAGCATTGCAGCGAAGAAAGGTTTGCCCCTTGCCACTGCTGATGCGGTGTCGATCAGTGGGCAGATGCTTAATCGTAGGAGCGGGAGTAAGTCGATGTTGGGCCCGGCCTGCCAGTCCGACCTGGGCCTTAGCAAGGTGCCGACGGCCCCAATAGCAGAAGATCGGGATGCACTCGTTCTCCAGGAACTTGTATTCAAGGGTGCCCACAGCCACAATCAAACTCGCGAATATCAGTGGAGTCCAATCCAATGGCTACGTTGGGTCCCGCTTCATCTTTTGGCTTCGCAATTTCAAAGCCCGCCTCGAATGCCGCAACGATCAATGCGCCATTGGATACATTCTGGCCAGCCCAGTTTTCGACCACATGCTTGATCCAGAAACTGCTGAGTTGTGGTGGATTGGCAATTGTAGCCCTGCTAAGCCACTGGTGGCAAAGATCAATCTCTTTTTGATCAATCTGTTTCTGATCAATCTGTTTCTGATCAATCTGTTTCTGATCAAGCGCTGGATGTTGGCCTTCAGCCGATCCATGGCTGAGGATTCCACTTGGGACAATCGTCAATGACCGATGGTCGTTGGTGATGACGGTGTGGGGCACTGGGTTAGGTTCGTTAAGAGGGGCAACGAAAGAAGCTTGCGGTTGTGTCAAGCGGTCACAGGAACGAACGCAACCATAGCGTCTGCGCTACCATTGGGACAGTGTAGTCAGAGCAGACATGAGCTGAGGGCGTTTGTGCATGTATCTCGCGGGTACGTTTCTCGCTTTTTTCTAGTGATCGGGAGCGTGCAAGCGTGGCGAGAGAGTATGACACGTCCAGTTGTTTGCATACTCGACTAAAACGACTTGGGATTATGATCAAAAATACCGGCTTGATCGCGTCGCTGAATCAGTTGGGCAATGATGCTGAAGGAGATTTCCGCCGGCGTGTTATTGCCCAGTGGAAGCCCGATGGGACACACATAGGCCTGTTGTTGTTCTGCTGAGATGCCCGCTGCGGTAAGCTTGCGTTTCAACATTTTGGCTTTTTCTGTACTTCCAATCACTCCAATGTAGGGTGCGTGTCTTGTGGACAGGATCTCCGTAAGCACCGGCAGGTCTGCTGCGTGGCCTCTGTTGATAAGCACAAAGAAAGTGTTCGCTGGAAACTGTGCGACGAGGCTAGATGGATCATCGGGGGTGAGCTTGTTCAACTTGGGGTGATCAGCAAGTTTCGCGATCCACTCAGCACGTGGTTCAACGCAGGTCACGCGACAGTGGAGTCTGACCAGCATCGGTATTAGGGCTTGGGCGACATGGTCAGCACCGAAAACAGCGATATTCCACTCACCTTTGTTATGGATTTCAAAGGAGAGTTTGGCTTCCCCGTCACATTTTATCCCGATGTCGGTACGCAAGTTCCATGTGACTAACTTGCAGGTGGTACCACGATGCGTTTTTAGAGCTTCTCGTGCATATTCGATGGCAATGGCTTCAATTTTTCCTCCTCCAAGGGCTCCCCATTCCAGACCATCAGCGGTGACCAAGGCTTTCACGCCATCAACTCGGGGTGGACTCCCGTCGATGTCGAGTAGCGTTACTGTGACGAACGGGGTGTCAAGCTCGATCAGCTTGTTAACTTTTCGGCTATGTTGGACGACATCGAATGTCATCAGGCTAACACTCTCAGGCTTGGAACCAATTGTATCTTTGACTCTTCGCGATCCTACGCGATTCTACCGGCCGCTGGAAGAAGTCGGCGTATGGAGGCCAATCTATTTCTTCTTTCAGCAGAGTATGCCGTTTTCGAACAGGTTGTGGAGGCGTGGGCTGAAAGCTCGTTGGACCTCGCCGTCGTTGTCGTACGTAGCGGTGACGAAAATCAGAGTTGGGCTTCGAAAAGCGCTTATTTACATATTCACGCGTTAACTTGGTGCAGACGGGACGTAGCAATCCTTGCTTGATTGTGAGCATGTTGTAGGCTACCGCCTCTTGTTTATCAAAATGGAATTACTGGAAAAGTAAAAGGTCAAAGATTGGGTCAAACGAAAAAGCTCTTTGACGTGATCAGTGTTCCGTAATTCAAATTGGAAGAGTGTGCTTCAAAATGGATAAGTATGATGAGTGACACTTTGCCCGAGGTTGGATGTAGTGGCGATGCTCGAGACATGGGGCGTCAGCAGGGCGAGGCTTTGCAAGGAAATATTCGGAGAGCGATTGCGGAAATCGGAAAGCTGGAGGCTTTTCGTCTGATGAAGCCGCGATGGATGCCAATGCGTCTATTTCGGCAGTTGGCGGAGCGTAAGGCACACCGCTTCATGAAAGATGCGTTTCGCGTCGCCGGTGGAGATTCTGAACAACGTTTTGTAGGTATCTGTGAAGGCGCGGAACTGCCTGAATCGAAGCTTGCGTTGTGCTGTTTACTGGAAGCGGTCATGAGTGATCTGACTGGTAGCAGCCGCGCACATCCTAACGGACTTCAGGCTGGGTGCTCGGCTATCGCCGTTACTGGGCCAGCGTCCAAAGATGGAAACGCACGCATCATGCACAATTTCGATCATGTCCCTGTAGTCCAGCAATTTTTTGTGGTGCGACGTTCCAGTCCAACTGGAAAACTGAGGTCAGTCGAATTCACTTTCTCGCCTCTGTTGGGCGCGGTGGATGGTGTGAACGAAGCTGGGTTGGGGGTTACATGCAATTACGCTTATGTAACTGATCAACTATCTGCGGCCCCAACAATCACCATGTTGATCGGACGCGTCCTTGCAGAGGCAACGACGGTCAACGAAGCGATTGAACTTATAGCTCAACAGCCTCGCGCAGGCGGTGGCCTGCTGATGTTGGCTGATGCAGCCGGCGATGTCACTTCGCTTGAGGTTTCTAATAGCCGTGTCGAGGCCCGCGCTGCTGATGAGGGTTTTGTGTTCCATACAAACCGGTTGCAATGCAGGCCGATGGCGGCCCTCGAGATTGTTCCCAATGCCCATTACGACCATCGAGCGCCGACTCTGCTGCGGGGGCGGCGGGTCCACGAATCTGCTGACTTGCGTTCAGATGCTATTCGAGGTGCTGTCGTTGGCAATCTTCCGCTCTCACTTGACGACATGCAGCAAATCATGTCGGGGCATGAGCATGGCGATTCGTGCAACAGCGTGTGCATGCATGGTGACTACTGGTCAACCACTGCGTGTACACAGTTGTTACCGAAGGAGAGAAAACTTAGGGTCGCATTTGAGAATACATGCCAAGCCACGCTGCAGGAATTCGATGTGTGAGTTCATGCTCTCAGGGAATGGTCGGTCTGACAGGTGCTGGCTGGCAATTGCAGCATGGTGTCCTGAGTGGCCTTTCTTGCTGCCCCCTTTCCACTGGTCAATCTCACCCGGGCATGCCCGCTTCTGCAGAAGGAATGTCAGTAACGGTGGCGATGACGGTGGCGATGGCGATGGCGGTGGCGATGGCTGCCGGGTGTGAGCTGGGGCACGGTCATGGCGTGGTTGATTTTGGGATTTGTCTTTAGGCTGCCTGGGTGATTTCAGTCATCCATTGGTTTTGACGATGCCTAAGTACATGGCTGATAACGGTTTGTGAGTCGGCGTGAGCAGAGGTTGTGGGTGCCGAAACGCGGTGTTTTCCACTTGCCAGCCTTGTTTTTCGAGAAGCTGTGGACAAGTGGTGACAATGCGGCGTGTCGAAGTTGCGGGAACAGAACGTGAGTCAGGCGGAAAAGGTCTTCAAAGTGAATGTCTCGAAAGTTCTTGTTTGTGGTGCAACCGGGTATGTGGGGGGGCGTTTAGTTCCGCGTTTACTCGAAGAGGGGTTAGAGGTTCGCTGCCTGGTTCGCAGTCCCGAGAAAATGGCGGACTTCCGGTTTCACGATCACCCCAAATTGAAGATCATCGAAGGCTCGCTGGATGATCTGGAAAAGATCAAAGAAGCGGCAGCGGGAGTTGATGTGGCGTATTACCTCGTGCACGCGATGATTAGTGCGGGTGACGACTATGATTCCCGTGATCGGGAGATGGCTAAAAATTTTCTCGAGGGTTTGGTTGGATCGGGCTGTCAACGCATCATCTATCTTGGTGGTTTGGGAGAGATGGGTCCGGATCTCAGTAAGCATTTACGCAGCCGCCGCGCCGTGGCCGAGATACTTCAGTCCGGTGCGATTCCCGCAACGGTCTTTCGCGCTGCAATGATCATCGGATCCGGGTCCGCATCGTTTGAGATTCTGCGTTATCTGGTTGATCGCTTACCCATCATGATCACGCCGAAATGGGTCAAGGTTGAAACGCAACCGATTGCGATCCGTGACGTGTTGCGATATCTGGTCCAATGTTTGGAAGCACCGGACACAGTCGGGCGTGTGATTGACATTGGAGGGGCAGATATCCTCACTTACCGCGAAATGATGCAAGTGATGGCGGCTGCCAATGGGCTTTCGAGGCGGCTGATCTTACCCGTTCCTGTTCTTACGCCGCGATTGAGCTCGGGCTGGATTTCATGGGTCACTCCTGTAAATGCCAGTATCGCGAGACCGCTGGCTGAAGGTTTGAGGAACCGCACTGTCTGTCGTAACAATGCAGCATCTGAGTTGATGCCGGGCGAGTTGATGGGGGTTGAATCGGCCATTCACGCAGCTCTCGGCAAACTTGCGGCTGGTGAGATTGAAACGCGTTGGTCGACGGCTGGTGAAATGCCGGGTGATCCCACGTGGTCTGGCGGCACGACCTGCCGCGATGAACGGGCGACCGAGGTCGAAGCTTCGGAAGCGGATGCGTTTCAAGCGATATGCCGGATTGGTGGGAAGTATGGCTACTGGGGGGCCGATTGGCTGTGGGCACTTCGAGGCTGGATGGACAAGTTCGTCGGTGGTCCCGGGCTTCGTCGCGGCAGACGCCATCCCACAGAACTCAGGTATGGCGAAGCAGTCGATTTTTGGCGGGTCAATGGATATCACGCTGACGAGTTGTTGCGGCTACATGCTGAAATGAAACTGCCGGGAGAGGCTGAGTTGGAATTTCAAGTTGATGCGATGCCTGGTGGTCGGTGCCGAGTGACCCAAACTGCTCGGTTCAGGCCGCGTGGTCTGTTTGGACTCGCCTATTGGTATTCGGTGCTACCTCTTCATAGTTTTGTGTTTCCCACGATGCTCAACGGAATCAAGAGAGACGCCGAAGCATTGGTCAAAGAAAAAGCCCAAACGGCGTTGGAGGTTGTCGCAGAGCCTGAGAAAATCTCGTAGTTCTCGCACGCCTGCTTGTCATCTACGGCTTGCAGCGGGTTCTGGCTGGTGTTTTCAAGTCTGGTCAGTGCCATCGCTCGTGACCTATCGCAACCGAAGGTTAACGATAGCGAGTGAGTCATAATTATCCCGGAGCTTTCAGGCACGCGAAACGATCTCACGAACGTGCGTTTTGCGAGAAGGGCAGGGTGCACGAGGTGATCCGAATTGGGACGTTTTTAGAGGATCTTAAACCTGTCGTCACTTGGGGAATTCGGCAGTGGATAACGCTAAGCAGTGTAAAACTGCGATGAACGTGGGGCGGCGAATGAGGGCTACGCCTTTTGGATCTTGTTGGTCGGCCGTGTGCGGCTGGTGGAATTGTTCTCTGTGCATTACAAACCTGTTTCACAGGTGGAGTTCAGCGATGGCCGTGCGGGTTTTTTATTTTTACGCATGGTGTTCGTTCTCATGCACATAACCGCTGTGGAATTTCCAGCTTTTAGCACGATAGGAATCACCCATGTCCCAACCGACTCCCGCAACGAATCAGTCTTTTTATGATCGCATCAGCCATGCCTATGACTTGATATCCGATGCTGGAGAGCATAGGGCACGGGAAACAGGTGAGCAGGTACTGGACGTTCAGGCGGGAGAGCGTGTGCTTGAAATTGGATACGGAACGGGAAACACGATGATTCATCTCGCCGAGGCGGTCGGCGAGTCGGGAACGGTTGCGGGGATTGACGTTTCTACCGGCATGCAAGAGGTTGCGACCAAAAAATTGGTGGCCAAAGGTTTTGCAGAACGAGTCGATCTTTGTGTGGGTGACGCGAGAAAGTTGCCTTATGAAGACGACAGCTTCGATGCGGTCTTCGCAAGTTTTACATTGGAACTATTTCCACTTGATGATATTCCTGCGGTGCTGGCTGAGGTTGCTCGCGTGCTGAAGCCAGGCGGAAGAGTGGGGGTTGTGTCCATGGCAACGGTGCAGGACGGCGAGAAGTCGAGTGGACTGGAAAAGACCTATGTCTGGATGCATGAGCATTTTCCACACATCGTTGACTGTCAGCCCATTGACGTGGTTAGCCTCATTGAAAACGCTGGCTTGAGCATTCAACAGAAAGTTGAGATGGCGATTTGGACCATGCCGGTTCGATGTGTCGTTGCGACTGTTTCTTGAACATCGTTGAAAGCCACACCGTGATCGACAGCAAGCCATGGTCGGCGACTACGGTTGGCTATTAAATTGGTATCGCCTGCGCTGCCTGATGCCGTCTCGTTGGTGGACGAAAGTGGGGTTTGGATCACTACAGGTGGGTCTGACTAGCTTCTGAAACGAGGGAAGATCAGAGCGGTTTGTCATCGCGTTGACTTCGCTGTTCTCGTGATCGTGCATACGGTGACCTCGTAATCCCAGCCGCCGCGGTGAAGGGCAGGGGTCCACAGGTTTGTGGTGACGTAGTTGATGAAATCAGCTTCTTCGGGTGGTGTGGGGAATTCATCCACACCACGATCACACATCATGAAGCGGGCGATTTTTTCGGTCTCTTCGTAACTGTTGGTGTGAACAGTCGCTGAGAGTTGCTCCACTTTCAAATCGAAACCTGAAAACGTATTCGCGTTCATGGTCATTTGACGCATCAGGTCGAATCTTTTAGCGCCAAACTGCTCCAGCATTAGATTGCACCCGGAATTACCGCCTTTCAGAATGATCACCAGTTGTCCCTCAGGACTCTGGAAGTCGAGTAGGCGATGCAGGATTTGTGGCCAGTCTTCATCTGGCAGGTGGTACAGAACATGAGCCAGCAAGGCGTAGTCAATCGGAACCGGGGGGCGGGCCGTCAAAAGATCCCCTGCCAAGATTTGCGAGTTTGGAAGTTTCTGTTTCAGGGTCTGCCGCATCGCAGGCGATGGTTCGACCGCGAAGGTAGGGGAGCAATTTTGAACCATTAGTTGGGTCAGGTCGCCTGTGCCGGCACCCCAGTCAACAGCGGCTGAACCAATCGGCAGCTGCTGAATCTGCTGCCTTAGATACGGCGTTAAGACAGATCTTTCCGAGCTACAGCGAAGCAGGCATGCAAAGGCGTCGCTGTATTCTTCGCTGTCCCATTCAAAGCGGCGGAATCGAGGCATGTTTCAGTTTTCCGCCAGAGGCGTGTGAGGGAAAAATTCCTGACTTTCGTGCGCAGTGTTACGCACGGGCAGCGATGGGGCATTCGTGCCTTCATATTGTGCATGGGGTGCCATTGTCCGTGCAACCGCTGCGAGTATGAATCCGGAGCTTTCAATGCAGGAGACGTTTGCCATTTTTTTGCACGGGTCCACGTCCTGCTATCGGCGGCATTGATTCCCTTTGTGGTGCTCAAGGGGCAGCCTGGGGCAATTGCTTACGGACCAACAAATCGGGAGCTGTGGTTTTGATGGATTGCTGCAATGGACGATTTGATCTGGCGCGCCGATTGCGTCAGGCCTCCAAGCAGACAAGCCAAAGCGTTGGCTTGGATTCCTTGGACGAAAGGCAAGCGATTAGCCGTTGGGAGACTACGGATGTTCGAGATTGGTGAATGGGGACGAGGCTCTTTGGAGATGTTGGTCAACGTGGCTTCAAAGTGCATTGTTGGACCGTGCATTGTGGGACCGTGTCTTCTTATGCTCTGCCTTTGTTGTGGTGAATTGATCGGGGCGGAGGCTTCGGTCGCGCAGTTGAACGGCACTGCCGCGACACTGCCGGGCAGCAGGACGCAAGAATTAGACGTAGGTCAGTTGAATGGACAAGGAGACAGGGAAGGGCAAGGTGAACAGCAGTCGGTAGAAAAAACATCGAAAGGGCGGGTTACTTTGGGCCCTTCATGTATCACAGCCATGGCTTACAGTGTCAGCGATGATCTGGTTTACGCAGTGGACGGTAGTTGCGACGGGTTGATCATCATTGATGAGACGCTGCGGTTGCGGATCCACGTTGGTCCACTTGGGTTTCCTGCGGTCTGCGGGCTAACGTTCGATTCTGAGGGGCAGATGTTCGCCGTTGAGGGGCAGGGTGATCAGTTATTGAAGGTTGACCCAATGACGGGGAAAGCCACGTGCATTGGACCGCTGGGATTCAGCAGCGTGCAATCATTGGCATGTGACCGCCTCAATCGACTTTATGGGGTCGACACAGCAACAGACCAGTTAGTACGCATTGACAAGCACACTGGCCAGGCAACTGCAGTTGCGTCACTCGATGCACCGAGTATTTTCAGTCTCGCTTTTGTGAAGGGGCAAGGGTTGTATGGTGTCGATATCGCAAGCAATCTGTTGTACAGAATTGATGTGCAGACTGGTGCTTGCGTTCGACTGAGCCCAACGCGTGAGCGATGTTGTGAGACTCACGGATTGGCTGCTTGTCGTGACGGCCGGTTATTGGCGTATGCAGTCAGACATGATGTGTTGTTTGAATTGAATTGGAGCCACGGGACAGTTGTTAATAAGACTCAGATCAGAGAGCAATCTGTTTCCCGATTTGTCACTCAGGCAATTCCAGACGCGTTACCAACACGCATTCTTCTTGCGCTGTCATTGCTCGCCCTGCTGGTGGCAACGTGCATTCAGGGGGCTCGACTAGCCGCAACGTATGTCAGTGAAGCATGGCAGCAAACACGGGATGTGTTTGCGAATCAGCGAGCTCCAAGTTGAGAATTAGCCAACGTTCCCAATCACCAACTTGGAAACAGCATCAACCCAACTACGAAGTCTTGGGGGCAAAGCCGCTTTTCTGCATCCGCAGCGTCGACTTGCTTGATTGGGTCTGCAGAGGTGAGTCTAAACCTGAGCGATGCTCGCCCCATAGCATGCGGGCTGGAAGACCACGCCACTCCAAACTTGGGTTGAGCACAGATGTTGAGCTAACCAGAACCACTGATGCGATTAAGACAATATACGCTGTTTGTCGAATCCAAACGCTGAGTGGTTGGTGTACTTTGAGCCACTTGGCTGGAAGTGTGACCTGAAATTGCAGGGAGTTCGCGACTGCGTTGGACTGCGGGGCGGCAGCGTGGTTCGATCGGGGAGCATTTGCGGGGGATTGGCCAGGCCCGTTAGAGACAGAAGCTTGCTTCACGAGCTGGATTGAAGGGGCCAGGAAATTCCAAGCACTGAACAGCATCGCTGCGCAGAGTCCAATAAGTGAAGAAGACAGAATTGCTTTCGGGGGGTAGGGGCCTGGTTGCGGATCGCCGATCGAAATTGGGGGACGGGCGTGCAATGCAAGCAAATCTTCTTGCCGTTGTTGTTCTGTCTGTAGAGCTTGTTCCGCTTGCCGTTGAAAGTCGAGCCAATAAGCTTGCTGCTGTTTCAGCTGTGCTGCCTGTTGGGCCGCTACCTCACGTTTCTTTGCGTGGTCGGGGTAGTAGGAAACAGGGAGAATGCGTTTTAGCTCTTCAGTAACCTCAGGCGTTGTACGCTGTGCGTAAAGGCTTCCCAGCTCTGCGTTCCATTTGTTGATCGCGGTTCGAGAGTTGGTCTTGGGGTTGGACCATCGCTGTAGCTTCTGTGTAAGATTTGCTAGCTTGGGGTCGTCGGTAGTGAGTTGGTAAGTTTGTAGGCTTCCATCGTTGCGGCGGACTTCTACTTCGCGGACCGTCGGCCCTGGTGGCCACAGCAAAAGAGCTAAGACGGCGGCAGAGAGGAGGACAAGCAGGAAGTCATGGGCTGCCATTTGGCGAGATTTGGCAATCATGTCTTACTCCGCTAGGTGCTGCGTTGAGCCGTTCGTCCTCGTCATTTATCGGATATTATCGCTCTTTTCGACCAGTCCATTTCCACGAGTTTGTTCTCATGTTCGACATCAAAATCTGCGGTGTTCAAGAGATTGCCGATATTGAGGCGGTTTTCGAGAGTGGGGCGGATGCAATTGGTTTGAATTTTTATCCGCCTAGCTGTCGTTTCATTGATCCAGACGAAACATCAGCGGTACGTCTTGCAAGCAAAGCGGGTGAGCTGGGGCTTGCTCGCATCGGCGTGTTCGTGAACTCGCCTGTTGAGACGATGCTGCGAGCGTCAGAGCGATTGGAGTTGGAGGCGGTCCAGCTGCATGGTGATGAGCAAGTCGGTATCGTCAGCGGGTTGCGTGACAAAGGGATCACCAAGGTCATCAGAGCAATCAAATTGCCGGTGGGACCGTTGACGATTCAAGTGATCGAGAACCGAGTGAACCCTTGGGTCTCGCTCGGAACACATCTGCTACTTGATGCTGATGGGGGCAAAAATCACGGAGGCACTGGAAAGACGCTTGACTGGGGCACCATCCGACAATGGTCTGATCAGTGTGGGGATGTTTCATGGACACTGGCCGGTGGTCTGAATCCCGAGAATGTTGCAGCTGCGATTACGAAAAGTGGTGCTGTCAGCGTTGATACGGCGAGCGGTGTGGAAGCGGATCGCGGGACGAAGTCTGGCAGATTGATCTCTCAATTTTCTAAAAACGCATCGGCCTCGTTGCAGCAGTCGTAACGCGTTCGCATCTTGCCGGAAAATACTTGCGCATCAATCAATCGATGTTTGCGCGGGCATGGTCGTTTTTTCCGGAAACTCATGTCAAATTGTCGCAGAATCAGTGGTCAGACTGGGGGAGTCGCATCGGCCGAGGCCGTAACGCGAATGGGCCCGCGGGACAGAGATTCAACGGCTGGCGGCGGCGGCAGGCCGTTTTTGGGCCGAAAGGGCGGCATTTTCGTTCGGAAAACACCGCTGGTTGAGGGCAGATTACCCCCTGCGAAAACCTTGAAACCTGTCTATCATGTGTGAGGTGAGAGAGGGCAGCCGACGCTGTTCCATTCATGCTCACACCACCCCCACAGGGCGTTCGGGGGATTGTGAACCAGCGGGAGTCCCCGTGTTGGGTTCTTGGCCCCACGAGCGCGCCATGTTCATTCACAACTTATGAGAGAGAAAAAACGTGTCGCAAGTCGCAACAGACAGGCTTCCCTACAAAGTCAAAGATATCGGCTTGGCCGAGTTCGGTCGCAAAGAGATCGAGCTCGCCGAGAACGAAATGCCAGGACTCATGGCACTTCGGGCAAAATACGGTGAAAGCAAGCCTCTAGCCGGAGCCCGCATCGCTGGTTGTTTGCACATGACGATTCAAACTGCAGTCCTCATCGAGACTCTGGTTGAATTGGGTGCCGAGGTGACCTGGAGCAGCTGCAACATCTTCAGCACGCAAGATCACGCTGCTGCGGCAGTGGCTGCCGCTGGTGTGCCAGTTTACGCGTGGAAAGGTGAAACCGACGAAGAATTCGATTGGTGCATCGAGCAGACCTTGATGTTCCCATCGGGCGAACCGTTGAACATGATCCTTGACGATGGCGGTGATTTGACTGCCATGGTGCACGATCGTTACCCAGAATTGCTGACGAACATTTACGGCATCAGCGAAGAGACCACAGCCGGTATCCATCGTTTGGAAGTCTTGAATCGAAGCGGAGCCCTTCAGGTTCCATCGATCAACGTGAATGACAGCGCAACGAAAAGCAAGTTTGACAACTTGTACGGCTGCCGCGAGTCGCTCGCAGACGGTGTCAAGCGAGCAACGGATGTCATGTTGGCCGGAAAGGTTGCCGTGGTTTGCGGCTACGGAGACGTCGGAAAAGGTTGTGCTGCAAGCCTGAAAAGCTATGGCTGCCGCGTAATTGTGACCGAAATCGACCCGATCAACGCGTTGCAGGCTGCGATGGAAGGCTACGAAGTGGTCACCATGGAAGAAGCATGCAAGGAAGGGCGTCTGTTCGTCACCACAACCGGCAACAAAGACATCATCCTCGGCAATCA
>Ga0315315_10003366_pt1 | contig 14696 bp, 10 predicted proteins | sample M140m3416metaG_FD_203699 | JGI IMG/M metagenome (GOLD analysis project Ga0315315, IMG submission 203699) | Ammonia-oxidizing marine archaeal communities from Monterey Bay, California, United States - M1 40m 3416 | ecosystem: Environmental > Aquatic > Marine > Intertidal zone | place: USA...
AGTCTCTCACGATAATCAGGAATGCGATGAAGTCGTAAGTGGTATGAGCTGTAATAGGAATCAGCAGATTGGGGGATGGATCCACCACCAGCAGTGCCGTGAGATACAGTCCGGCAATTGCAGCCAGGAACGCATAGAGTGGGGTTGCCAAATGAGCCAGACCAAAGGCGGCATTGGCGATAATGATTGCGAGACCCTGATCAAACTCAGATATCCAGCCATACAGAAGCCCTCGAAACAGAATTTCTTCACACAAGCCTGCCAGCATTGCCAGAAGCAGTAAATCGACAGTGTGGCATCGTGAGAGAAATGGGCCAAGTGTATCGCGGACGAATTCGCAGAGCTGCTGAATTCCCGAACCCGAATACAGCAAAGCGGCCGCCAGCATGAACAGGATGGGAACTGTTGCCAGTAGACCGTATCCGAAATCGGCCCAATCCCACCACAGGTTCTGTGTAGGACGAAAGTCCATCAACCAGCCCAGAAAAAGGGCAGCCAGCAGAAGTGCTCCCTCCATGACGCCGGCTCCTAAGAGGAACTGGCTGTGCGTGAGTTTCAAAGGAACACGTTGGTCAGACATCTGTTGTTATTTCTTTCCCAGAGCCCGTTGTTGCCGAAAAAACTCCTTGAGAATCGTGCGGCAGTCTTCCTGCATGATTCCTCCCAATACCGCTGCCTGATGGTTCAGTCGTACGTCACCAGTGAGGTTGAACAAAGAATTGCAGGCACCCGCTTTGGGGTCGGTTGTACCGTAGACCACCCAGGGAATCCGCGACTGTACAATCGCTCCTGCGCACATCGGACAAGGTTCCAGTGTCACGTACAGCGTACAATCCAGCAACCGCCATGATCCAAGGGTTTCGGCGGCCTGAGTAATCGCAATCATTTCAGCGTGAGCTGTGGGATCGTTGAGTGTTTCTCGCTGATTGTGAGCAGCAGCAATAATTTGGTTCTGATGAACAACGATTGCTCCGACCGGCACCTCATGCGATTCAAAGGCCGATACTGCCTGATCGAGTGCATGTTTCATCCAGTGGTCGTGCGGATGAAGTGGATCGGTTACTGGAAGCTCAGACACAGATGGTGGTCTTTAACAGAGTCGTAGAAGGGGGCTGCCGGGCGGCGGATCACAGAGTGCTGATTGTAATAATTTCACGGCCGGCCCATTGTAGGTTTTGCAAATGACAGGCGGCGACGTTTCCCTGCATGGAACAGCATAAAAAAAGAAAAGGAAGTGTACGTAGGGAATTCATTGATCAACGCACCGTTGTCGGGCAGTGGCGGATGCACAACAAGCGGTTATCGTCCATGTTTGGCATCAGTGTTGCTTATGTATTCTGATGAGAGAGAGATTAGCCCGGAGTGAGATCCTGGGCAGTGCTGACTTGAGAAATCAGCACCGCCGCTGAAAGAGCGGCGAAATAAGAGAGAGACGGCGGCCTGTCTGAGAAACGGGCCGGCAAGTCAATGTGGGGTCGGCAGCCTGAGAAACTGCCTGACCTTGGCGAATGAGAAAAAGGCCATCGGATTCAGTTGAATTCGGTTGGCCTTTTTTAATGCGCGGAACTTTGGATTGGTCCTCTCTCGTGCTTCATCACGATTGACAGCATAAAACACGCTCCATTTTCTTGCGAAATACAGATGAATCGACCAGTCGCGGGCGGGGAGTCAGTAAGGCTGCGCGGCAGAAAATGCCGATTGCCAAACGAAAGACAGCACCTTGAATTTGGTGATTCGGATCAAATTCAAAGTTTGGCTCAAGTGGTTTCAAACGGTCTTGACCCGATTCAGCAAGATGCGATACATCACCCCTGCACGCGGCACTCATCCCGGCAGTTTCCGCCATATGTCATGTGCATTGTTCGTTTCCACCGTTTGACACATTCTATTGTTAAACACTTTCCGAATTCTCTTCGGACCTATCCAGCTCTCAATTCCAACTCTCAACCATTCCAGCCGGAATCGAAATCCCCATATCATCTTCCCGCACGAAGATGAGGAACCAACAGGGATCTTCAACTCCGGTCGTCTCGTCTGATTCTCAAAGCAGTCGTTCGTAAATTGTGTCGGCCGCTGCGCGAGCAGAAAAGTCCTTTCAGGGAAGAAATCTTATGTTGCCCAGTCAGATGTTTCGTGCCGCTGTTGCCGCGGGCGTCGTTCTGAGTATGTCAGTGGCAAGTGCTCAGTACGGTAGTGGCTGTTCCAGTTGCGGTCCCGTAACCGCCCCGATGGCTAGCTCCTGCGTACCAATCCAGCCGGTGCAGACGACCTGCTATCAGCAGGTGCCGGTCACGACATACCGTAAAGAAAAGCAAACGGTCCGCGAACCGTTCTACAAAACGAGCTACGTAGACCGTGAAGTGACAGTCATGAAACCTGTGACGACTCAGCGAACGGTCGAAGTTCCTACGGTTTCCTATCGCACTGTGACCGAATCCCGGACGGTCAATCGGGATATGGGACGGTGGGTTACGCGCTACACTCCCGCGCACAAAAAATCACCCTGTCAGGTGGATGCTCGACCAGGCGTTATTGGATGGCTGAATCGAACCGGCTACTCGTTTCGATCCGCGTTCCAGCCTAACTACTACACGTCTCGCCAGTACGTTCCGAAGATGATGGCCTGCACCTTTCCAGTCTCAAGGCAGGTGGCGGTTCGGGGGACGAAACGAGTGACCTACAATGAAACGAATATGGTTGCACACAAGGAAACCGAGCGAGTTGCTGTCCAGAAGCTCGATTACCGTGAGCGAGTTGTCACGGTTATGCGTCCACAAACGGCCTATCGTACAGTCCCAATCGGAAGCCAACTGGCCTACGGCTATGGCGGTTACGGAACGAATAGAATGACAGCGTTTGCTCCTGCGATCATTGAGAGCCGAACAGCACTGAATCCGGAACCTGACGACATCGGTAGCAGAACACGGTCTGCTCGACGTGACGATCAAAAGGAACTTTTTCAGGACGACGGTGATCCTGCTGAAGACGATGGACGTTTCCAGCGTTCCAGCCACAGTCACGAAATGGAGCCACTGAAACAACTGGATACGCTGCCTGACTTCTCGTCCAGTACCTCACGAAGTCGCAGCAGCAGTCGGAAGCTGGTTGTTCCGGTTAAGTACAGCAGGCCGACAACAGCGAAAACGGGCGGCTGGTCTCGAACTTCCCGCAAAACCGCTTTGAGAAGCTCGTTAGGGTCATCCGCGACAGTTTCTCAATTGACACTGACGCAAAAATCAGAGAACTGATTTTGGGGACGATCGGTTCTCGATCGACCTGTTGAGACAATCCCTCCCCCCCCCTCACTTTCGTCTCTCCTCCCCTTCCTTCCTCTCCTTACGTCCCCTGACGATGCGTCTTCTTCGCGGCACCGGTATCATACCGGTGCCCTTTTTTATGCGCGGGTGCAGTGCATAGGGTGCCCCGTTCTTAATGTTTGCGACTGGCTTAGCCAGCACCGGGGATCTGAAGCCACTGGCACATTCACGGACTACCTTCACTCTTGACAACGCATTATCGGATTCTTCGCTGATTAACCGGGTGTGTGTCTGCGCATGAAGCGGTTACTTTGGCTCCAAGGCAACACTCAGGACTGCGCACACAGCGCCTTAGCTTGATGCTCGATCGGCTGCTTCAAAATCACAGTCGCGATGAGCTCCGTCACAAAATGGGCGGTTCCTGGTAGCTCCACAGCGACACAGGGCAATCGTTTCCTTACCCCCGGTATCGAAGGCATTGCCGTCAGCGTCTTCCACAACGCCGGCGCCAGTGATGAGCAATGGGCCGTGATCGCGGACAACAATTTTTGGTTCTGCCATAAGGGTGTCTCCTGAAATGAGATGAATGGTGGATAATTGGCCGCACACAGTATCTCAATTCGGGGGGTGACTCCAGGCGTCTTGAAAAGTGAACCCAGCGGCAGATCTTGCCGATTAACTCAGTAGATCACATGCGGCGCGGTAATCTGGGTGAGTTCTACTCCGTGTAACCGGACAGAACCGTATGAGCGGCAGATTCGGATCAAGTCACTGATTTTATGTCTCCGATACCGATTCAATCGGAGCCGGTTAAATTCGGTTCTGAAGACACAGACGCGTTCATGGCCGGATGTCTGTCGAAAGCATACCGGTACCGTACGAAGGAACGTCAGGATGAGACTTCGCAGATTCGTTCAATCGGTTACAGCTGGAATGGTTGCCGCATCGTTGGCAACATCTTCAGTTGCTGCTGAACCATTGCTGACTAATACAACCAGCTTTCGTATTCCGTTCACCGTCGAATCGGCAGGGGAACAGGTGTCTGAAGGATTTGCCGTATTGTTCGGTTCCAGAGATGGTGGGCCAATGCAGCAGTTGCAGCGTGTGCCAATTGAAGCTGGCGGTTTCAGGTTTTCAGCACCTTCCGACGGCGTATGGCAGTTTGCGATTCGAATGACGGATGCTTCTGGCAAGCCGGACAAATCCTCTGGACCCCTCACGTCTGAACTCGAAGTCATCGTTGATACGACGGCTCCGACTATACAGTTGGAACTCGTCGACACGGGCGGTGGGACAGTCCTCGTCAATTGGGTTGGCAAAGATGAATTTGTGCCGGGATCTCTAAGTCTGAAATATGCTGAAGGCACAGACGGTCGCTGGAAATCACTATCAGTGCCTCCATCTTCAGCCGGCCAGGCATCGATTCGTTCTCAACCTGGAACTTCAGTAGCAGTTCGAGCAGAATTGGCAGACCGAGCGGGCAACACTGGCAGCACAAGTCGGGAAATTGTTTTGGCAGCAGGTCTGGTTGCTCCCGTTGCGCCTCAATTCTTACCAAAACTAAACGATAGTGGTGTCTGGAACAATCCGGGCGGACCGCTGCCATCGGCGCCGATCGCTCCTGTGGGGCCATCACCATTCCCACAGTCAGCCAGTCAGCAGACTCCAATAGGTGCCCCCGAATTTCCATCGACAGCGACGTTGCCGCAGTATCCTGCACCGATCCTGACCAACCGAGCAATCAACTCAACGCGGCAGACGTTATCCCCGTCACAGGGGACTCGTGGCATCTCTATGTCAAATCAGCTGTGGCAGTCTGCAGCTCAGCAGCCCGGCGTGCCGGGCCCATCCACCGTACCCGATCAGGCGGTCAGCCAACTTGTAGCTAATTCCGCATTCAACGTGGCCTATGTCTTGGAAGAGGTTGGTCCATCCGGAGTGAGTTCGGTTGAGATGTTCGTCACTGAAGACGATGGCCAGCAGTGGTTTCGCTACGGAAATGATACTGATCTCCAGAGTCCTATGCAGGTGGATGTTGAAGGAGAAGGCAGATTCGGCTTTGCCATTCGAGTGAGAAACGGAGTGGGATTCATCGATTCGCCTCCTCAACCGGGCGACCGACCCGAAATCGTGGTCACTGTCGATCGAACAGCACCTGTTGTGGAAATCAGGATGCCGCAGGTCCACCCGAGTGCCGCGGTAGCTGTTCAGCTGGAATGGAATGTTCACGAAGCACAGCAAACCGCAGTACGGCTTGAATGGGCATCGTCAGCGAATGGTCCATGGGTTCCTGTATTCGACTGGCAGGCCGACCGCGGCCACTACGAGTGGCCAGCGACCCCAAATATGCCACACAATATTTATTTTCGTCTGCTGGCACGCGACGAAGCAGGCAACATTGGTTCAGCGCAAACGGCTCAACCCGTGCTGATCGATCTGAAGCGTCCAAAGGCTCGAATGCTTGGCGTCCAGTCTGTGTCGCGGAACGTCGGCTACTAATTGACCACCAGCTGTCGAAACATCATTGCCGCCCGACAATGATTGGACGGTGAGTGAATTCGACGCCTGGCAGGCTCGGCCGTCGTCTGGTCTGACACCTTGTGCTGCAATTTACTAGACTACCAGCGTTGCCACATTTCCTCCCGAATGTCGCATTTCAGCGGCTTTCTGACTTTCTGCCCTGAGGGATGTCGATGGACATTCGCTTTTACAACACGCTTACCAATTCTGTCGAAGCCTTTGAACCGATTGAGAGCGATTGCGTCCGCATGTACAGTTGCGGCCCAACGGTTTACGACTTCGCACATATCGGCAACTTTCGGTCGTTCCTCTTTGCCGACCTGATTCGCCGTACGCTCGAATTCTTTGGGCACGAAGTTCACCACGTCATGAATATTACAGACGTGGGTCACATGACGGACGATGCTGTCGCTGACGGTGCCGGCGAAGATAAAATGGCAGCCGCTGCCAAGCGTGTCAAAGAAGACAAAAAGTCGGGGAAAGTCCCGGAAGGTGCCGTCGAAAATCCAGACGATCCCTTTCAGATCGCCCAGTACTACACTGATGCTTTCCTGGAAGACGCTCGCCAGCTGGGCATGAAAGTCGCCTTCGAATACGAAGAAAACATCCTGCATGCGACACAGAACATCGATGTCATGCAGGAGATGATCGCTCAACTGATCGAAAAAGATCATGCCTATGTCGGTTCCGATGGTGTTGTTTACTACAGCGTGGAGAGTTTCTCTGAGTATGGGAAACTCAGTGGTAATACGCTCGACCAGCTGCAGACCGGAGCCGGAGGACGTCTGAGTGATTCCGACCAGGTCAACAAACGGCATCCAGCCGACTTCATGCTGTGGAAGGCCGACTCATCTCACATCATGAAGTGGGATTCTCCCTGGGGAACTGGCTATCCTGGCTGGCATATTGAATGTTCGTGTATGGCCCGCAAACGTCTGGCACGGGACGTGATCGATATTCACACGGGCGGAGAAGATTTGATCTTTCCGCACCATGAATGCGAGATCGCTCAGTCACGTGGAGCGACCGGAGCCGATTCGTTTGCGCGGTTCTGGATGCACGCTCGTTTTCTGATGGTGGAAGGCGAGAAAATGTCCAAGAGCAAAGGCAACTTCTGGACAGTGCGTGACGTGTTGGAAGGTCGAGCTACCGGAGTGGAAGTGCATCCGGCAGTGCTGCGACTCGAATTGCTCAAATCGCACTATCGATCGAACATGAACTTTACCAGGAAAGGTCTGCAGGATTCCGCTGGTGTCGTCAAACGACTGCAGGATCTGAGGACTCGTTTGGAAGCCGAAACATTAGAACCTGCTGAGGTTGATCTTACGCATCCGGTACTGGAAGCCTTTGGCCTGGCGATCGCTGATGACCTTAATGTTGCAGGTGCTTTGGGAGCCATTCTGCCATGGGCTTCTGGTGAGCATTCTAACCCCGCTGAATCACTGGGAGTGCTCAACCGAATCAATTCTGTTCTGGCGGTCGCGCCACTGGGCGAGGAATCCGAAGAGGATTCCGCGGGCGAAGACGATATCAATGAGCTGTGTGCTGCATTGGATACTGCTCGAGCCGCTAAGGACTGGGGTAAGGCGGACTCTGTCAGAGATCAGATCATCGCCGCTGGCTATGATGTCAAGACAACGCCCGAAGGGACGGTTGCTGAGAAGAAGCTGGCCTGACAACTTATATGTATTACATTTATATCACTTAACTTAGGTTCCCCCAAATCAGCTACGTTAGTGGGTCGCTATTCGGCAGGTTAACCTGAACCATCCTCCAAATCGCTCTGAACGATCAATGGCTCTTGCTATGTCGTTGCTGAGTCCAGCCTGATTGGCAAGCGGTGCTCTTCGATGTCCGTATCCTATGAGCAGAACGCCGCAGCAGGTGTGACGGGAATCGTCACTCTCATTGTCGTTGTGGACCACCCGTTTACTCAAAAATACGGGAGATTGGCGTCGCCACTGGTACAGAAGTACAGGTGCTGATCCATGATGGCGATCGCCGCAACCAGGTGAAGAATCAACCGCCGTCCCTTGGTTTTCCTGCAGGTACACCGAACAATGCGGAGCCACAGGTCAGCGTAGTGCGCTGACTTGTGGCCACGTCGGACGCGAAAGAGCCGATGCAACGGTATCCCCGCGAAACAGAACCATCAAAGCAATAGGCATACTGCTCTCGACAGAACCATCAGGAAAACGAAGTTATGAATTGGCGTAAGCTGAGTTTTTTGTTTCTGGCATCTTGTACTTGCAGTATTGCTTCAGCCGAAGATACCCCCGACCTTGTTCCTTTGCTGCATAACAATTCAGAATTAAAAACGGATCTGGGTGTCGGACTGTGGGCTCATCCACTGCCGATGGATTTCGATGGCGATGGCGATCTGGACCTGCTCGTTTCGTGTCCGGACAAACCGTACAACGGAACATGGTTTTTTGAAAATACAGATGGCGATGTGGCGATGCCTACGTTCAAGCCACCAGTGAAGGTTGGCCCCGGATCGCACAGCATTCGAGTGTCGTATGTTGGTGATCGAGTTGACGTCATGACACGTGGTGTCGTCTGGGAAGACTTCCCTGTAAACAAATTCGACAATCCAAAGAAGGTGACTTTCAGTGAACCGGTTCAGAAGATCAAGAAGAAGCGAGCCGATCAATGGCTTAGAGTGGACTGGGACAGCGATGGCGACCAGGACCTGCTGATTGGTCAGGGCGCGTGGGATGACTACGGTTGGGATGATGCATGGGATAGCAAAGGTGTCTGGCAAAACGGTCCCTTACATGGCCAGTTATTTGTCGTCACTAACGAAGGAACTGATGCGGAACCAAAATGGGCTAATGATGGTGCTCTGCAAGCTGGTGACGGGCCGGTCGATGTTTATGGCTGGCCAAGCCCCTGTGTTGCAGACTTTGATGGAGATGGCGACCGCGATCTCATCTGCGGCGAATTCCTCAACGAATTCACCTGGTTCGAAAACGTAGGTACCGATTCAGAAATTCATCTGGCAAAAGGCCTTCGCGTCAAAGCTGTCGATGAGTCTGATTTGGCAATGGATTTGCAGATGATTGTGCCCACGCCGATCGACTGGGACAAAGATGGCGACGCAGACCTCATCGTTGGCGATGAAGACGGACGCGTTGCATTCATCGAAAACGTGACGACAAAAAACCAGACCGCTCCCGTGTTTCGTCAACCGGCCTACTTTCAGCAGGAAGCCGATTGGTTGAAGTTTGGAGCACTCGCAACACCATACTGTACCGACTGGGACTGCGATGGGGACACTGACATCCTGTGCGGCAACACCGCTGGATACATTGGCTACTTCGAAAACCAGGGTGGTGATCCGGTTCGCTGGGGAGCTCCCGTACGTCTCAAAGCCGATGGCAAAATAGTCCGCATTCTGGCAGGACCAAACGGTTCGATTCAGGGGCCCTGTGAAGCTCGATGGGGATACACAACACTCAGCGCCGCCGACTGGGACGGAGATGGCCGAATCGACCTGGTTGTGAATTCAATCTGGGGAAAAATCGTTTGGTACCGAAACACGGGACACGATACTCACGGTCAGCCTGAACTTGCGGCATCGCAACCCATCACTGTGGAATGGCCAGGAGAAACCCCCAAACCTGCCTGGACATGGTGGACACCGCAAGGCAAAAACCTCGTCACGCAATGGCGAACAACTCCGGAATGCATTGACTTCAATAAAGACGGCCTGATGGATCTTGTCATGCTCGACCATGAAGGTTACCTGAGTCTGTTCACTCGAACTCAGAATGATGGTAGGTTAGAGGTGCAGCCGCCTCAACGAATTTTCGCAAACGAAGATGGCGAACTGCTACGACTGAACGAACGCCGCGCCGGGAAGAGTGGTCGCGTGAAGCTACATGTCATCGACTGGGATGGTGACGGCGATCTCGATATGTTGACGAACAGCATAAATGCAGATCTCTATGAAAACACGGGAGTAAATTCCGATGGTTTGACTGTATTGGCGCACATCGGTCCGGTTGGAAAACGCAGGCTGGCCGGGCATACCAGTAGCCCGGCTTCGATTGATCTGAACAGGAACGGCATCCCTGATCTCATGATTGGGGCGGAAGACGGACATCTGTATTTAATGTCTCGTTAGCATGGGTTTTTAGGGCACATTTTCATGGTAAATCATTCTCGCGACATCATGCCAGAACTGGTTGAGTCACCGCCGTCAGGATTCACCGGCATACCGCTCCTGCTTACCGCTATCGTACTAACTGCCATGGCGGCGGGAACGGGATGGGGAATTCGAGGGCAGTACGGTCATGAAACAGGAGCGATGATTGCGGGAACATTGGCGGCGCTCACACTGGTCCTTCTTTTTATCCCCAATGCTTTGTCGCTGAACGGAGCTCGTGCTGCTGCGATGATGGCGTCAGCAATTGGCATCGGCGGGTCGATGACCTATGGCCAGACGGTCGGTCTTTCTCATGACCACGAGATCATCGGTAACGTCGAAGCGTGGCGTTGGGGAATGCTTGGTTTGTTTCTCAAGGGAGGCGTCTGGATTGGATTTGGTGGTTTCTTTCTGGGCCTTGGTCTGGGAGGTAAACGCTATCGGGCTCTCGAACTGACGATCATGTTGGCGGCTGCCGTGGCCTTATACGTTTTTGGGGTCTGGTTGATTAATTCTCCCTTTGATCCCGGTAACAAACGTCTTCCATTTCTGTACTTTTCTGATCATTGGCAATTCGAACCGGATCGATTCGCAGCCGGTTTGCTCAAACCACGGTGGGAAATGTTTGGCGGGTATTGGGTGGCGCTGATTGGTCTGGTGTGTTACGCACGCGTCATTCGGGGCGACAAATTGGCTCTGCGAATGGCGATTGTGGGAATCATCGCAGGTGGTCTCGGTTTTTTTGGCGGACAGTGCACTCAGTCTGCCCATGCCTGGCATCCCGAATGGTTTCAGGATGGCGGTATGCTGGGATTCGGTGCTTCGGTCTTCAGCCGCCTCAACTGGTGGAATGTGATGGAAACCAGTTTCGGAGTAATCTGGGGAAGCATTATGGGTTTTGGATTGTGGCTCAACCGCGGTCTGATTGATGTGAAAGAAGCAGACGATCACGTCTCTTTGTCTGCTCCCGTCGAAATGCTGCTGGCCTGTCTGTACGTGTCATTTGTTCTGGTGGGTGATTTCGGGTATCTGAATCCGGATCGGCTGCCGGTTTTTCGTACCGAGTTTGCGTTGAGTCACACGTTCGAATTCATTTCTTATTGGTATGTGGAAGTGGGGATTGTGCTGGCAGCCATCCCATTGATTGGCATCGCCGGCGGGCGAATGTGGCCCTACATGACGCTGTTGCTTATGATCGCAATTCCAATCTGTGGCAAGACGTTGCGCGCCGTCGGGTTCAACCCGGACAACATGTGGCAGCCGGGACTTGCGTGGTTCTGTCTTGTGCAAATGCCGCTGGCCTGGGGAATTGTAATTTCGGCTTGGCTCATTCAGAAAAATCAGCGGCACACAACCGCCACTTTTGCGGGTATCACATTGATATTTACGTCTGTCCTGTATTTCAGTCTGAACAGTGTCTTCTGGGCCATCTGGCCGTTTGGTCCGGATGTGGCGTGGAGTCAGCTGAATCCGAATCAGATATTTAATTTCACTGCGATGGTCTTGTTGGTTGCAACATCGCTTCTGGTGCTTGTAACACATCGAAACATCACCGTACCTATTGGCAAAGAGGCCGATAGTTAGCCACATTACGCCGCGTACTATTCGCTATTCATTATTGAAAAGTAAATTCCATCGATGGCAACTGAAGAATTATCTGCGACCGCTAAGCGTGTCCGGCTTTCGGAGTTCACGACCTCAGAAGACTGGTGGGCTGTGTGGTGTGGTGGCCTGTTGCTGACGATCGCATTCGCAGCAGTCTGGTTTAACAGGCCGACTGATTTTGCGCAACAGTTCGCCGAGTCTGCATACGATGTCAAAGTGACTTCCCCGCTAAAGCCGTTCCTGGCCAAGCCCGGAAAATGGACGGATTCGGCATTGGATGCGTTCTACAGTGTCACTGTTGTTGAAGGTGGCGAGGATAGAATTACAAATAAAGTCCCGGGCATCTTTGGGGTATTTCTGGCGATTGGTATCCTGTTTGCCATTGCACAATGGGTTCGAGGATACTGTCCGGCTGCCTTCCTGAAAGCCTTTCCATTCGTCTTCCTGCTGGCGACTCTTTCCTATGTACTCGCGGCGCACAGCGTCATCAAGGCCTGGAATCTGGAATATGCTTTGTGGGCACTGATGAGTGGGCTCATTGTCAGCAACACCATAGGCACTCCAAAGTTTCTTAAGCATGCAGCGCTCACCGAATTTTACATCAAGACCGGTTTGGTCCTGTTGGGAGCCGGAGTCCTGATGTCGCGTCTAATGGCATTGGGTGTGCCTGGAATCTTCGTCGCCTGGGTCGTAACGCCGATCGTGCTGATCACCACATATCTCTTCGGGCAGAAAGTTTTAAAGATTCCTTCTAAATCTCTGACGATGGTGATTGCGGCCGATATGTCGGTATGTGGTGTCTCTGCGGCCATCGCGACGGCCGGAGCCTGTAAGGCGAAGAAGGAAGAACTTTCTCTTGCCATTGGACTATCGTTGTCCTTCACCGTGATCATGATGGTTGTGATGCCAGCTGTGATTTCCGCGATCGGAATGGATGTAATCCTTGGAGCAGCCTGGATGGGTGGCACGATTGACGCTACGGGAGCGGTTGCAGCCGCGGGAGCAGCTCTGGGAGAAACCGGTCTTCACGTCGCCACGACCGTCAAGATGATTCAGAATATCTTAATTGGCGTCACAGCTTTCGGTGTGGCGGTCTACTGGGCTGCTTTTGTTGAACGCGATTCCTCAGAATCCGGTCCAGGACTTGTTTCGATCTGGCATGGGTTTCCAAAATTCGTGCTCGGTTTTGCTGCTGCTTCAATCATCTTTTCACTGATCCACAGCTCAATCGATGGCGGACCGATGCTGGTTGACGCCATGATTAAAGGATCGACTAAGACATTGCGGGGCTGGTTCTTCTGTCTCGCCTTTGTGAGTATCGGTCTGCAGACCAACTTCAAAGAGCTATTACCCTATCTGAAGGGTGGACGTCCTCTGGTTCTGTACCTGTGCGGTCAAACTCTCAACCTGTGCCTCACACTCTTCATGGCTTGGTTGATGTACTACGTGGTCTTTGATGATCAGTTGGTCGAACTGAGTGGGCCCGAACCCGCAGCAGCTATCCAATCTGCGGAGCCAGTAGAATGAGTGGGCAGCAGTTGAGTGGTCGTTTAGGGCTGGGTTTGACCGTCTGCCTGATGGCTGTCATCTGGCTAAGGGTACTGCCATGGGTTGCGGCCCAGCCGAAAATGGCCGCTCATCTGGAACAACTGGACAAACAGGGCATCGATCCGAGCGCTATGTTTTACACAGACCTCGAGGCGATGGAGCCAATTCTCAGGCGACTGGAATGTCGTTAGAACAATTCCTGGTGTCGTCAATCGTGCCGGCTGGCGGGATTTCCGCATTCACTGACTCATCTGCGTCTGACGCGCCCACAAGTCAGCGCAACATGCAGTCGCGCCCTGCTGCCAGCGCGACCGCTCCATGAACAACCACTTCCTCGTCCAGCGCCGGAGCCACGACCTGCCACGAATCACCGATCGGTGGGAATAGGTACTGCTTCACAGATTCACGCAGTGGACCGTAGAAGAGTTCTTCGCCCATGAGTGAGACTCCACCGCCGACGACAACGATGTCGGGATCGACAATTGCCATCACCTGAGCGATCCCCCAACCGAGCACATCTGTGGATGTTCTGATGATTGCCCGAGCTCCTGCATTTCCATCCGCGGCGGATTGACCGATCATCATCGTGGTCAGTGCGTCCGGATTTTGTCTGCAACGGCTCAATAGTTCTTTCTGGTCTGTACCAGACAAATGAGGTCGACCGTTGGGCAGTATCCGATCCTGAATACGTTCAGCATCGTCTTTCAGACACGCGCGAGCCGTTGCTGAAATCCCCCATCCACTCGACACAGATTCAACAGTTGCATGCGAATCCAGGGCAAGCAGACCCGGTCGAAGGTGGCCAATTTCTGCCGCAGCCGGACGGTCGGTTCCGTGCACCTGGCCGTCAACAACCAAACCACCTCCTACTCCGGTCCCTACGGTGATGTAGTAAACCGTACGGTGCTTTTTACCGGCTCCAAACTTCGCTTCAGCCAAAGCCGCGCAATCGCAGTCGTTGCCTAAGACTGCCGGCAGTTGTAACTGGTCGCACACCCAATTCACAAATGGAAAATCAGTCCAGCCATTGATCTGATGGCTGGTAGTGACACGTCCGCTTACTCCATCAATCGGTCCGCCAAAGCCGATGCCAACATTCTTGAGATCAAACTGCCGGCTTAGTTCTCTACCACATTCGCGAATCTGATTCAGAATACCCTGAGCACCGTCACTCGGATTCACGTCGCGGCGAATGAAGGCTTCAAATTCTGCCCTCTCACCATCGCCGACACCCAACTGCAGCTTCGTGCCACCAATTTCAATTCCAAGGAACATGACCTGCCTCACGGCGTATTACGCTGACCAACGGTAGCGACGAGGTTTCTTCGTCAATGTGATCGTCTTTCTCGTTAGCTTGTCCGCTTCACGGCCAGAGGCAGTTTCCTCTAACCAGCGTAGCGACCTTCGCTGTTAATTCGGGCGAAGACATCGTTGAGCACCCAGTGGAAAAGACACAGGTGAATACTTTCGACCATGCCCATGTCGTCCAGTGCGACATGCAGACCGTCCTGCTGCATGTCCTTAAGTTTGCCGCCCTCGTAACCGGTGAGTCCGAACGTTTTCATTTCGTGCCGGTTAGCCCAGTCGACAGCATTCAGCACGTTGGGACTGTTGCC
>Ga0315315_10003367_pt1 | contig 14694 bp, 8 predicted proteins | sample M140m3416metaG_FD_203699 | JGI IMG/M metagenome (GOLD analysis project Ga0315315, IMG submission 203699) | Ammonia-oxidizing marine archaeal communities from Monterey Bay, California, United States - M1 40m 3416 | ecosystem: Environmental > Aquatic > Marine > Intertidal zone | place: USA...
ATGATCTGACCTGTGTACGATACAGAAGAGCCGTCTTCGAAGCGGCTGTCGAATGCGTAGACTTCAGCGTCGGCATCGGCATCGGCATCGGCGTCAGCGTCGGCATCGGCATCGGCATCGGCATCGGCATCAGCGTCGGCATCGGCATCAGCGTCGGCATCGGCGTCAGCGTCGGCATCGGCGTCAGTATCGGCGTCGGCATCAGAATCGTGATCGTGATCTGCGTGGTCGTCATGACCCGTGTCATCTGATTTATCATCGCAGCCAATTGCGAATGTAGCGAGTGAAAGGGCGAGGGTAATCGGCAAGTATTTGAGACTCATGTTTTCAATTCCAGAGTTAAAATGAAAATGATAATCACTTTCAACGACGGGCTACTAACGAAACTAAATCTCAGAGGCAAGAAATGAATTTGAATGTAGATTTCAAAATTTATTAATTTGATAAGGACAACCCACTCAAATCAGTTCTGTCGTCTTTCGTCGCGAACGGTATGATCGCCTCATAATGACCGCAGAGGACCACATTGACCGACCGGAGATCGGTCCCTACCGCTTGCTTGATGTTGTCGGCCAGGCAGGTATGGGTGTGGTCTGGCGTGCGATCCACGTCGGGCAATCTGTCCCAGTTGCGATCAAGTTTCTGACCCAAGAAGGTGCACGTGATCCGCTCTATCTGGGCTGTCTAAAGAACGAAGTGCGCAAGGTTGCGACGCTCAATCATCCGGCGATCGTGCATGTACACGACCACGGTGCCGTCCCTGCTGGGCTCGAGGAGTATGGCTTGATGGAGGGCAGCCCCTACCTGGTCATGGAGTACGCAGAGGGTGGAACACTCTCTCGACACTGTGGACACCTAGAGTGGGGTCAGGTGTGGCGGGTGCTGGTGAGACTACTGGATGGTCTCGCCCATGCTCATGCGCGAGGTGTCGTTCACAGAGATCTAAAGCCCGGAAATGTTCTGCTCCGCCGAGACTCGGGTGGGGTAATGCTCACGGACTTTGGTCTCGCGCGCGCGGGCGATCAAGACGGTGGAGCGGTTCTCAATGCCGGAACACCCACATATATGGCACCCGAACAGATTCGACAGGTTGGCCATGAGATTGGGCCTTGGACCGACATGTATGCCCTCGGCTGCCTGGCATGGAGCCTGGTCTGCGGTCGACCGCCGTTTACTGGGGACACCATCGAGGATGTGCTTGATGCGCACCTAAATGATCCGGTCCCAAAGCTTGCTGCAGTGACCGCTGTTCCCTCAGGTTTTGAGATGTGGGTGGGCCAACTGCTTCGCAAGTCGCCTCACCATCGCTTTGTCCGTGCCGCAGATGCAGCACATGCCCTCGCTGCTCTCGCGCCTGTTGATCATCAGGACACCTTGTTCATCGAGCCCGTCTTCAAGCAAGACATGTGTACGGATGAGGTCACACGAGGAAATATCGGCGACACCGAGGGCTCGACTCAGACCAGCTCCAGGTGTGACGATACTCAGGTGATGCAGCCGCGTTCATCGATCTCTGTGGGGGGACTCTCGAATCCGGAGCCCCTACCTCAGGTTGGTCGCTCTCTACTGTGGGCCGAGCGCGGTGAGCTGCCCCCGATTCCCGAAGACTGGCGAGAGAAGAATCCACCGCGTGCTTATGGGCACCTGCTGGGTACCGGACTCGGCATGTTCGGTCTTCGCTCGTTTCCGGTTGTCGGTCGTGAAGTGGAGCAGACCCAGCTGTGGTCTGCGCTGAATCGCTGCTGTGAAGAGAAGTGCACGCGCCTCATGGTGGTCGAGGGTGCAGATGGCACGGGCAAGACACACCTCGCCCAGTGGCTGGCTCGGCGAAGCTATGAGGTGGGTACAGCAATAGTCTTGCGGGCTAAATTTCAGCAGACCGACGAAGGTGACCCTCTTGTGGGCCTGATTCACAGCTTGCTCAGCACCACGAATATGGATCGTGCTCAGACCGAGAAACAGATTCGCTCAGCGCTCGATATCCTCGGAACGTTTGACGATGCCGAAGTAGAAGCGCTCCTCGCGGTCTTGGGGCCGTTTCCGGGAGAGCGATACAGTGATGAGCTGATGGAGGAGCGCAACGAGGTTCGCTTCACGGTCATTCGACGCCTGTTGCATCGCTTCTGTGTGCTTCGACCCGTTGTCGTGTTGCTGGATGACGCGCATCTCAGCCACGATGCATTTCGCTTTGTGAAGACCGTTCTTGCTCCTCAAGCCATTGACTACCCGCTCATGGTTCTGATGACGATCAACACGATGTCGGTCGCGCCGTCTACCCGAAGGCGTCTCGATGCTCTCGAGTCCGAAGCCTCAGCGGAGTCGATAGTGCTCGGTCCGCTCGCCCAAGAAAATCGAACGATGTTGGTCAGAACATTACTCGGATTAGCGCCCAGCTTAGCCGCGCTTGTTGAGCGTCGCAGTGGTGGAAACCCTCAATTCGCTGTCCAATTGGTGGGAGACTGGATTCAGAAAAATCTTCTTGTTCCTGGAGACGGTGGGTTCGAGATGAGGCCAGGCATTCAGCCCGAGTTTCCGGCAGATATGCAGGCGATGTGGGAGCGTCGACTGGCTGCTGCCACGCCGATAGACCGAGATACCCGGTCGCTTCAACTCGCGGCAGAGCTCGGGATGGATGTGGACAAGCAGGAGTGGGAGGATGCCTGCTCTGTGCTGAAGATTGATGCGGACTGGGTCCTCATTGATCGCATGATTGATGCCTACCTCCTGGTACCGAATACCAAGGGGACAGGTTGGTCATTTGTTCACTCTTTGGTGCGCGAGTCGCTGAAGCGGCAGGCGGAGTTTGAAGGCCACAGAGGAGCCCATCATCGGGCGGCTGCAGCGATGCTCGAGAGCCGAGATGGTGTCGGTACGCGTCGCGGGCGTCACCTCTATGCTGCGGGCGAGAATCAAGACGCGATTCCTGTCTTGCTCGAGGGAGCTTGGCAGTGCTACCAGTCGGCGAAGAATGCGCTGGCCTGGGATCTTGTGGAGCTCAGAGAGCAAGCAATGAGTGACCTCGGCGTTCGCGATACAGATCTGCGTTGGGCTGAAGGCTGGATGCTGAAAGAACGGATTATTGCCCGACGTAAGGAGTTCCCTGAGGTGATGAAGATCATCGAGAAGGTGCTGGATAAGACCGAGTCCACACCCGGTGCTCGTCGCATTCGAGCAAATGCGTGGGCGCGCAAGGGTGCCATTCATCGCCTGATGAGCGAGCCAGATATGGCGCGAATATGTCTCAATAAGGCCATGCAGTCTGGAGTAGATGATCCGGTAATTATGTCCAATGCGATGGAACAGCTCGGAACGCTCGAGTTGATGTACGGAAATCCCATGCTGTCTGCCCGCTTCTTTGAGGGTGCGCTCGACGCTGCGCGTGAGACCGGGGACTTAGACAAGGAGTTTCAGGTCAGACAAAATATGGCTGCAGTCTATCGCCGCCAGGGAGATCTCGAGACGGCCCGTGGCCACCTTCAGGCTAGCCTCGAGCACTATCGTTCAACCGGCTCAAAGCGACTGCAGTCGAGGAGTCTCAATGACCTCGCTGAGCTCGACCGGTTTACTGGCGACCTTGAGCGCGCTGAAGAGGGATACAGGCGTGCTCTGGGGCTGCTGGAGGCGCTCGGTGACCAGCGCTTCTATGTCGCTGCACTGAACCTGGGCTTGATCTACGCAGAGACCGGCAGACCTGTCGAGGCGAGGGCTCAACTCGAGCAATGCTTGATAGCCCTGAAGATGTCGCGACTGCCAGGCATCGAGGCTGCGACAAAGCTCGCACTCGCCCATGTTCACGCACAGCTCAACTCGATTACCGCATGGCGGAGCTGCTTTGATGCTGGCCGAGGCATTATCGATGAGACCGGCTTTGCGGACATTGATATTGCGCGATCCGCGCAGATGGGCGGTGAGATCTTACTGTCTGGAGGCTTTGATGAAGAGGCGCGTGAGTCGCTTATTTTTGCCCGAGATCACTGGGAACAGCTCGAGCGTGGTGATGATGCGGCGGTGCTAACAGATCTGCTCGAGGAGCTATAGCGACTCAGCCGTCAGTAACCTGGAGAGAGATGCTCTCGGTCTCCTTGGAGCCTGCGTCACTGGTGGAAAAAGAGAAGCTGATTCCGATGGTATAGACGCCTGCGCTGAGGTCGTTGACTGGAGAGACCAGCCGCCTGATTTGCTTACCGCTCTGGAGGGTCCGTGCTTCGGGCTCCGGGCTGCATAAAAAGCTGTAGGTTGTGGGATCAAAGCCACCGCCCTCTATCGACCAACTCTCTACCAAGCACTGTGTATCCGTCTGGTAGTCGATGGTGGTGTCGCAAGGGTTGCCGATCGTTGCCCACAGGTCCGTTCTCGATCCCGCGGGGACAGATGCGACGAGGTCACCACTGCTGTCGCGGAGCTCGATACCGAAGAGCAGTTGGTCCCCATCGCAATTGGGAATGTTGGAGGTGGGGATGTCGTCGAGCTCCGAGACAACGGCTGCAGTGTCGCCTCCCTCATCATTCTTCACGGGGAAGGTGCACCCGGCGAGCGTGAGGGCGAGCAGTAGATTTAAGCGGATCGCGTCCATGAGTACCTCTGACGCTGTCTATGTACCAAGCGGAGGGGTGCCAGCCAAGGCTTCAATTCGGGATCGCCATGTGTGCGGCTCTCCGATTCGAAGTTTGACGACGCCGAGAACTGCATCGATGGGGATTGTGCCCCACCATCTGGAGTCCAGTGGTCCATCTCGGTCGTCAGCCATCACATAGACTTCGCCCTCTGGAATGGTCACTGCATCAGCGCTCCAGCGAGAGATCGGCTCCGCCCGTCTGCGCGTGAGCCACTGAGCTCCGATTGCGGGCTTTTTCGCCCAGAGCGTTTCCTGAGCAACCAAGTGATCTCCCAGATCACCCATTGCTGCTGCACGTAGTCTGCGGTTTCCAACCTTGATGTGGCCCTCAGCGACCGTGATCGACTGGCCGCCAACGGCCATGACTCGGCGAAGAATAGTTTTTTTTCTGTCGAGGGGATCTCGCATTGTGATCACATCACCTGGAACCAATGAGCCGGTAGGCGCCACCAAGATGTAGTCTCCGGACATAATGGAAGGGGACATGTCGTCACCTTCTACAGTTTTGATCACGGAAATTCCGGCCAGGATCACCGCGGTAAGCAGGACAAGAATTGAGTATCGTCGGGCCATTATCTCTCCACCTTCTCGCGGCTTCTCGCAGATCGACAGTCACATCATAAACCCGACTGTCCCCGAAGCGGCTAATATGCGCTTTGAGAAAAGCTATGTTTGTACTTTTTGGACTCCTCTCTGCTGCCCTGGGCTCTTCAGTTTTCATCATAGATGATGGCGACGAGAGCTTGGTCGATCTCGTGTCTGCGCTGGAAAGCAAAGGTCATGATGTCGAGACCTCGGTCTTATATGGCTTTACTGAGATCGATTTTATGGGCTTCGAGCTCGATCTGGATGCCTTTGACGTGGTCATCTGGCTCGATGGTGTTGAGTCTGCTCCAGTCTCGATGCCAGAGCTTGGACAGGAGCGCTTGCTCGACTTTGTCGCTGACGGCGGAGGCATTGTTCTCTTCGGCCAGAATGGCTTCAACCGTATGGCAGGTCGACACCCTCTCTTGGCACCGCTCATTCCGATGCGCTCGTGGATCCTGACGGAAGCGGGCTCATTTGACTGTGTGGACGACGATCATCCGCTGTGTGATGGCTTCGATCCTGGGAGCGCCTACGGAGTGCCAGGCGGTCGGCTGAGTGTGGAAGAACTTGCGCACGGTGAGTTGATCTGGGAGACGGCTTGGTCAGGAGAAGAGCCAGCTGGAGCTGTCTACGAATACGGCGAAGGTCGTGGTGCTCAGTGGGCCCTGTGGGGAAACTCGTACAGTGATTATTGGCAGACTCAGTGGCTCGATACCGTGACCGCTCAGCTGCTTGACAACTCCGTCCGGTGGGTGGGTCAAGGACCGCCAAGACCGGATGCAGGAGGCCCCTACGCTGTGGTGGCAGGTGACACTGTCGTCCTCGACGGGTCAGGCTCCGAGGCGCGAGGTGAGGCGGACATTGTTCTTTATGAGTGGGATGTAGACGGCTACATGTGGGCCACCACAGAGCCGCTCGCGAGCTTCGATACGATTGATGTTGATGGTCCAGCTTTGCTCTCAGTCACGCTGACGGTGCACGACAGTGAGGGCAGGACACGCAGCGCTGATGGGCTGATAGTTGTCGACAATGCCGACCCCATTATCGGTGAGGTGAGCTGTCCGGACTCGTTACTCGAGGGAGAGCTTGGCACCTTCTCGGCCGATGCTGCTGATCCCGAGGCAGTCGATACACTGACCTTCTCCTGGGTCTCCGACGGCGACGAAATTGCCGTCGGCGAGGTGGCTGAACTTGGCTTTGCTCAGAATGGTACGTACAGTGTCTCGATTGTGGTTGAGGACGACGACGGCGGTACAGCTTCACAGGGCTGCATAGACGATGTTCTGGTCGATAATGTTCCGCCTGAGATTGTTGGTGAGCCCATCTTGCTTGTAGATGCGGGCACCGACTATGTCTTTGCCCCTGAGGTAGACGACCCCGGAATCGATGACATCCACGCTTGGGTTCTGGATGGGCCGTCTGGCATGACGGTTGAGCCCAGCTCAGGCTTGGTGATGTGGAGCCCGACGCTCTCGGATATTGGTAGCCACTCAGTCAGGCTGACAGTGACCGATGGGGACGACGACAGCAGTCTGGAGTGGGACATCGAGGTTCAGTGGCCGGATGCGGACATCGATGGTGTCCGGGCCGATACGGACTGCGACGATCTCGATGAGAGCATCTACCCGGGTGCACCTGAGGTCTGTGATGCTGTGGACAGTGACTGCGATGGCAGCCTGGTCGATGACTTCGAAGATCTCGATGGCGACGGAGTACCCAATTGCATCGACCCGGACGCAGACGGTGACGGCTATGACGCGTCAGCAGACTGCGACGATCTGAGTGGCGACTCATACCCCGGTGCATCAGAGTCCTGTGACTCGGTTGACTCTGACTGTGACGGCAGCCTCATCGATGGCTTCTCGGACAGCGATGAAGACGGGCTCCCCGACTGTGTGGACGACGATACTGACGGCGATGGCATGGCCGACGCCTGGGAAGAAGAGTTTGGTCTTGATCCAGAAGATGCCTCGGATGGTACCTCTGATGATGACGGGGACGGACGAACCGCTGCTGAGGAGTACGCGTCAGGAAGCGATCCGACCCTCTATGAGGGCCCGGGTGCACCGGAGGCGCTGGTGCCTGAAGATGGCGGTGAGATCAACGAGACTCCAGGAGTCTTGGTGGTGTCTGACGGCGCGGCACCCTTGGGGCAGGATCTGGTCCACAGCATGACGCTGGCGATGGACCCTACCCTCGAGACTGTCATCGCGATGGCGACAGAACTTGAAGGTGCCGGTGATGGAACGACAGGCTGGATGATCGACATCGAGTTGATGGAGAACACCTGGTATTACTGGACCGCTTCTGCCTCCGACGACTGGACAACTGGTGCATCGATGGCGCCCGCGAGATTCTTCTTCAACCTGATCAATGAAGAACCAGCTGCGCCAGGAATAAACAGCCCGCTGGATGGCTCTGCTGCAGCCGAGGTCATTCTTGTTGCGGACGTGCCGCTCGATCCTGATCTTGATGCCGTCGACTTGGTGTTCACGGTGGAGCTTGAGGATGGTGCCCGTGTAGAGAGCCCGCTGCTTGCTGGAGCTGAGGCTGTGGTGAGCTGGGAGCCTGCAGTCGTCGTCGACGAGGACGCAGTGCTCTGCTGGTGGGTATCAGCAGTTGATGAGCATGGTCTTGAAGGCCCGGTCTCTGAGACAGCTTGCTTCACGGTCGACCGGACAAACCTGCCGCCTGAGGCACCAAGTTTTACGGCTCCCGATGGCGACATCGTCGACACTCTCCAGCCCACCTTGGTGGTCGCCAACGGAGTGGACCCCGAGGGTGTTGCCACGCAGCATCGCTTCCAGGTAGACGTCGATGAGACCTTCGGGTCAGTCGCACTCCAGGAGGCCCTCATTAGCTCTGGAGCGGATGGCCAGACCGAGTGGACCGTAGACGTTGCTTTCGAGGAGGACACCCGTGTCTGGGCCCGAGCACAGTGCTCTGATGGTGAGCAGGACTCTGAGTGGGTGACGACCAGCTTCTTGGTCAGCACCACCAATGATCCGCCTGGTGTGCCCGTCTTGATGGACCCGGCTGATGGCGTGGCCTTTGGTGAGGGACTCGAGTTGGTGGTCAGCAACAGTGTCGACCCCGAGGGTGAGACCGTGAGCCATGACTTCCACATTTTGGATCTTCGTGACGCCCTCGTTGAGGGCGTCGAGGGTGTTGAGCAGGGAGATTCTGTGACCGCCTGGGCACCCGAGCTGCTCGATGAGGGGCACTACCAGTGGACCTCTCGTGCGATGGATGCATCTGGGGTGAGCAGTGACTGGGCGGAGCCGAGGACGATTGTTGTTGGAAACCCTGACCACGCAGTCGAGCCTGATCTCGGTGGTATGGTCGATGACAAGCAGGCAGAAGGGTGTTCATGCAGCAGCACCAGCAGTCAGCGCAGTAGCCTGATCTGGCTCACGCTCGCGATCTTCGGTCTGGCTCAGCGCCGAAAGACGCCACGCTGCTGAAGTTTCTGGACCTCCCGTCGGAGGTTCTCGATGTCATTCTCGAGTCGCTCACGAAGCTGGTCCATCGCTGTGATCTCTGCACTCTTCTTCTCTATATCTGCTCTGAGTAGTGCATTCTGAGCATGAGCCTCGTCACGGGAGAGTCGGTCAGCAGCACCCTGATTACCCAAGAGTTGGATGGCCTCACGCTTGAAGCCAGCCACCTCATCGAGCGTACGCGTCAGGCGATCAAGTGCTCGCGTCAGCGTGGCGATCTGTGTATTCAGTGAGGCAATCTCATCGCGCTTGGCTGAGACTTCAGCCTCTGCACGACGGCGTGCTGCATCAGCGGCTGCCGCATCAGCTTGTGCGCGTGCTGCATCAGCAGCGAGCTGTGCCAGGTCAACCAAGTCAGTGGGGCTGTGCGCGTGTCGTGCGCCTGACTGTACCCAGTCCAGCAGGGGCGCTAAGGCCGCGGCCTGTGAGTAGCGCTCACGTGCGAGACGTCGTGCAGCTGTCGAGCGTGTCCGTACTTGGTCAGGATTGTCGATGACGGCGTCGAGTACGTCTTCGATGTTGTCATCAGCCCAGCCTGCAGCGCCGAGTACATCAGCGAGCGGAGAGTCGGTGTGCGTCAGGATCGGCAGACCGCAGCCGAGGTACTCAACATGGCGAAAGCTCAGGGCCAGTCGCCGCTCGGGGTTGGGTACCATCCAGTCGATGGCGGCTGTGGCGCCAGCCAGCGCCTTCAGCAGGACTTCTCTATCCACCCAGCCTGGTGTCTCGAGTCTGGGATGCTCAGGCAGGCTCCAGGTCGCGTCCTGGCCTTCTGGAACACCGCCATACCAGATGACCTTGCCCTCACCTCGTCGGTCGAGGTGGGCGAGGACACGGTCGAGTGCAGGACGAGGATCTTGCCATGGCCAGCTACCGCCACAGGCGACGAACACAGGCTTCTTGGGGAATCGTCGGCGTGGCCCATCAGGTGCAATCAGAGGCACGTGGAGGGTGGGATCTTGGCGCACATCGATACCCGCCATGGCGAGCAGGCCCCACCACAGCCATCGCTGTCGGGGGTTTGAGACCAAGAAGACATCGCCAGCAGCGAGGGCTCGGAGTGTCTGAACGCTCGTCCAGCGCAGGGAGCCATCGAAGGCTGCCTCCATGACTCTCGGTGCATACAGGTCGACTGCAATTGGGGCTCCGACGGCGCCGAGGGCCATGGCATCCTCGATCTGTGTCGCGATGATGCGGTCTGGTCCCCAGGCTCGGGCTTTCTGGTAGAGGTCTTCCTCAGATGAGAAGCCTCCAGGCTCATCCTGAGCCCGTGAGAGCAGTCTCACAGTATGACCTGCAGCCTCTAGCCCTGTCGCCATGTCCAACGCACGAAGCGCCCCCCCCGTGACTCCGTGGCCTGGGGTGGGGCGCTTGCCGTGATGAACAATAAGTATCCGCACAGTCACACCCTATCAGAGGTGATGGCCTGTGGTCAGACTTAGAGGCCTGAGCTGGAGGTGAGCTCCTTGCTCAGGATGATGGCTTCAGTCTCAGTGTCGACGTGTTCCTCGAGAACGAGACCCATGCCTTCGACCCAGTAGTAGTTGGCCTCAGCTGGGTAGTCGCGGGAGAAGAATCCTGTGGACTCGAGCGCCATGGTGTAGTCGCTGGAGATGTGCCAGGCTTCCATGCTGTCGCCAGCGACGCTGATGACCTGCATTCCTTGATCGGTGTAAGAGCCGCTCACAGGAACACTGAAGGTCATACCGGTACCGGATGTGTCTGTGTAGGACAGGGTGTAGCTGAAGGACCAGCTGTCACCTGTACCGATCATGTCGACATCTGGGAGGTAGCGGCGTGGGCTGCTGAGGGTCATCAGTACCTCGCCAGGACTCAGGGGCGCGCCCTCGATCTCGACAGAGTAGGTGATGTTCATGTTCCACTCAGCGACGCTCAGTCCTGAGGAGCCGCCGTAGTCGCAGAGGTGGTAGACCGAGCCTTCCCACGCTGGGCTGCCGCCGACCGTCATGGTCTCCCATGTCTTGTATGCGCTGTACCCACTCGTCGTGGTTGCATCACCCATGCCTTGCTCAGTGGCGGTCGCGGTGTCTGTACCGTGGCGATCGCTGATGAAGGTGGAGGTGTAGTTCTTTGTCCAGCCAGAGCGATCGACTGGGTTGTAGGGGTGAGAGCAGTCCGCATCGGCATCCGCATCGGCATCCGCATCGGAGTCCGCATCGGTGTCCGCATCGGCATCCGCGTCGGCGTCAGCATCCGCGTCGGCGTCGGCGTCAGCGTCAGCGTCTGCATCTTCGCTGTCGTTGTCGCAGCCTCCAACATCCTCGAACATGTTCAGCTGCTCGCGACAGAAGTCCTCGAACTCTGCGAACTTCTCGTCGTTTCCTTCTTCAGCATAGACATCTTGAGTCTCGGCATAGCCAATCGCGTCGTCACAACTCACGCTGATTGGCGACTCGTCGCAGGCACATACAGCAGCCTCGAGGGCGCCGCAGCCGGTGGTGGGTCCATCATCGGCGTCGTACTTGGGTGTCGAGCAAGACACGGTGATCAGGGAAATAGCGGAAATCAACATACGGTTCATGGGATAGCTCCTCAAGCGATATTGCTGGTCAATAGCATCCTGTTGGAGGATTCGCCTGTCCAAATGTGTGACTATCGCGCTACAGAGCGGGAGTGCGCACTACTTCCCAGCTGATGCGAGACTCTGCGATGTACCTCTCAAGGAGGCTCAATCGCTCGCTCGCTCCCCCTGACCGCGTGAGCCTAAACGTCACACTGCGGTGTAATTTGAAGTGCACCATGTGCACCACTTGCTACGACGCCCCGGAGCTGAGTCTCCCAGAGATCAAAGGGATCATTGATCAGACCGCTGACTGGGGAGTCGAGGTCTTCAACCCGCTCGGTGGTGAGCCGTTTATGCGGGGGGATATCGAAGAAATTTTGTCTTATGCTGTGCAGCGCGGCTTCTATGTCACCGTGACCACCAACGGCACGCTCATTACAGAAAAGCGCGCCAAGGCCATCGCCGCTATTCCACCGGACCGCCTTCACTTCAACATCTCTCTGGATGGTGATGCGGAGTCGAATGACGAGATTCGATCAGCCGGTATGTGGGAGCGCGCCATTGCTGGGTATCGCCGCATTCGAGAGGCTGATGCCCTCGCCGGCAATGCGCGCCGGAAGATCCTCGCCAACACGATTCTGCATGCTCGAAATGCCGACCGCTTCTTGCAGATACTGGATGAGCAGGCGTCCCTTGGTTTTGACGGCGTGCAGGTTCTCAACCTCTTCCGGCAGGGCTCTGATGTTCCCGCTGAGGCCTCGGCTCTGTGGTTCCATCCGGACAAGCTCGATGCCCTCAAGAACCTGTCGGAGCAGCTCGCCAGACGGGCCGAGTCACAAGGTGTAGTGGGCTACAGAATTCAGAATGCGCCAGGCAGTCTCCGGCGAATTCCGGAATATTATCGAGACGATCTCAAGCCCCTCGACGCCCCATGTTGGGCTGGCTGGAAGGAGCTGTACATCAATGCCGATGGACAGGCGATCATGTGTGATGGCCAGCTCGACTTCTTGAAAGGCGGCTTTGGCAGTGTTCGTGAGCAGACACTCAAGGAGCTCTGGTCGTCTCCCGCCCTGCGCGAGCGCCGTGAGGTGGTTCGCCAGTGCAGCACCCCGTGTGTGCAAGATTGCTACCTTCGAGGGGAGAGTGACTCAGCCACGAGCCTTGTGGCTGATGCGTCGCGACTTATCGGTCAGCGGGTGCGTGGGCGTGTTCAGCAGCTCCGCCCGCCTGTGGCTGTGACAGAGGATGCCTGCCTCCGTCTCGAGTTGACCGATGTCTGCCCCTGCGATGACCCTGCATGTACAACGCCAAAGCACCGCTGGGACTGGCTCACCCGTGAAATCACTGAGGGGGTCAAGGCATCAGACTGGACGCGATATCGCGACACCGGACGGGTGGATTTTGGACGAGGTTTTATGGGCCTTGATGTGGTCCGCAGCGTGGTCAATGACCTTCGGGCTCAGCGTCTACGCTTTACGAGCATTGCGGTCCGTTGGCGAGGTGAGCCGACCCTGCATCCAGAGATTCAGCCCATTCTTGAGTTGCTCCTCGATGCCATCAGCAAGGGAGCAGTGGCGGAGCGCCTGGTCATAGAGACTGACGGCCGCTTCTTGACCGAGGGACTCGTCGGCCTGACTTCCCATCCAGCGCAGCAGACATGGCGGCTGGACGCTGACCGCGGTGGGCTGGGATCTGTGAAGTCGGCCCGTCAGCGGCTCAGCCAGGGCCGACATCCCGGTGTAGACATCCAGACGGTCTTCGTCGCGCGGGATGACCTCGAGGTCGAGACGATAGCGTCTGTGGGTCTTCCGGTAATGATGGGGGAGCCAACAGAGCGTGGAGATGCAGTCTGGGTGAGGCGCGGAAGTGGCGATCACTATCAAGCAGATCAGGCTGCAACGGCAGCGGTACTCGACCTCGCGGCCAGGCTTGGACTACCGGCCCCAATTACTACTGATAATCGTCCACAGCCGCTCATAGGGCAGTCGCTAAAGCCAACGATCAGCTGGGACGGCAAGGTAACCTTTGACGAGCAGGATACGCAGCTGGCGGTGCCCGTTGGAGATGTGGTTCACAGTACCTTCACTGAGGCCTGGGCCGCTCGATACAAGAGCTAAGGTCGGTACAGCCCTGGTGGCTGTTCAGCAAGCCATGATGCCCACCGCAAGGCTCCAATAGCGAAGACCTCTCGGCGTGTGGCCACATGCTTGAGCTCCAGTCGCTCGCCTGGCCCGGAGAGCCAGATGGTGTGCTCGCCAATGGTGTCGCCTGCTCTAATCGCATGAGCGGGAGTCGCTGCGGGGCCGCCGGCATCCTCGACCGCCCTGATCATCCGCTTTGCAGTACCGCTGGGTGCGTCTTTCTTCTGGTCATGGTGTGCCTCGACGATCTCGACTGACCAGTCCTCAGGCATCGCTGAGATGGCCTCTTGGATCAGCTTGAGTAGCAGGGGCACGCCTGCAGAGAAGTTCGGCACGATGGCGACAGGTGCAGTCTTGCTGTACGCCTCGAGTGCATCCAGAGGTAGAGCACCAGTGGTGCCGATCAGGAGGGGCTGTCCATCGAGTCGGGTCAGCAGCAACTGAAGCCCTTCGGGACTGGTGACATCGATCAGGACATCGGCCTGTGGGATCGGACCCGAAGCGGGTACAGCCCCAGTAAACAGACTCCCAGCCTCAGCAGCAATCAGCTTGCCTAAGCGACCTGATGCTCCGTGAATGGCGACTGACGTACCCATTCGGACCTAAAAGTTGACCGTACCGACGATGCGGGTCCCGAAGGCGGTCCGCTCGAAGTTTCCACCAAGATCTTCGTGTTCGTAGGCTTGGAAGTACTTGCCTGGGAAGAAGAAGCCAGTGGTAGAGCTGAGCTCAAAGTGGTCAAACGGGCGATAGTCGAGGGTGATGTCGAGCTCAGAGCCGTAGCCCTTCTTGCCAGAGCTTGCGTCTGAGACCTTCGCGGCCTGAGCGGCGAACCAAGCGATCTCGGCATCAAGCCCGTCAACAATGGTCGCCTGCATCACGGGTCGGAGGTACAGCGCGTTGCTGATGCCGTCACCAAGCTGAACTGCACCGTATTCCCGACCGCCGTTGTTCTGGGCGCTCGGGTTCTCGTGCATCAGCACGGGCATGGGCTCCTCAAACATCATCAGCGCCATGTTGAAGTCAGGATCGAAGCTGAAGGTGCTGTACTCGTTGTCGTATGGGTCTGCATCACCAGTGGCGAAGCCCATGGACAGGCCGCCGCGGATGCGGTCGTTGCCGAACATCGCAGAGATATGTGAGCCCGCACCGGAGACACTGACATCATTCACGCTCTCGGAGAAGTCACCGCCACCCAACTGGAATGCAAATTCCCACTCGAGATGGGCACTGCCGAGATGGGCTTCGGCCCACAGGTCACCTGTGAAGATGCTGAAGTCAGACTGGTCGTCGAAGGTCTGCCACCTGTAGGTGTTGTAGGTTCCG
>Ga0315315_10003368_pt1 | contig 14694 bp, 8 predicted proteins | sample M140m3416metaG_FD_203699 | JGI IMG/M metagenome (GOLD analysis project Ga0315315, IMG submission 203699) | Ammonia-oxidizing marine archaeal communities from Monterey Bay, California, United States - M1 40m 3416 | ecosystem: Environmental > Aquatic > Marine > Intertidal zone | place: USA...
GCAGCCGAACGAGTGACACGCAATGAGAAGATCGCCGAACGGTTGCTGCAAAATTCGTCCACAATCCTGACACCTAACTTTTCAGAGATCACCGAGGAAGATGTTCAAAATCTCTTCAACAGCTACGACGAACTGTATTTCGACGACGTCCTGAAACGTACTCTCGGTGACACGCCGCTGAAGTTTCGTGTGTCTTCTCGCATGACCAGAGCTGGCGGAAAAACAGGGGCGTGGAGAAAGAGTCGATGCGCACCGATCGAACGGCTTGAAATCGTCATTTCTTCCACCCTTCTGCTGCAGACGTTCAACAAAGACCAGACAGACCGGCCGATTCATGTCACGGGTCTGGAATGTCACAATCGGCTGGATGCTTTGATGCGCGTAATGGAACATGAATTGATCCATCTGTCAGAACTATTGGGCTGGGATTATTCCAGTTGCAGCAAAGACCGTTTTCAGACATTCGCCTGGCAGACTTTCGGGCACACCAACCATCAGCACGAACTGATCACTCCCAGAGAACATGCTGCATCACAGGGAATCAGGTCCGGCACCCGGGTTCGCTTCGTTGCTGAGGGAAAATCACTGGAGGGGATTGTGAACCGCGTGACTCGCCGAGCCACCGTACTCGTCCCCGATGCCCGCGGCCAGCGTTTTTCAGATGGCAACACATATCGCAAGTACTACGTGCCCGTATCGATTCTGGTACCGATTGATGACGCGAGCTGAAGACCGATACTGACACCTCCGCTAAATACCATCATCGAAGGACTGACGTTTTGCGGGCCACCAGAAGAAGGATCTACTCAGCGTTGTCTGTCTCGTTTTCCTTCTTTGGCTTCTTTTTCAGCGTTTTCTTTTTGGTGGCTTTCTTCTTAGTGGCCTTTTTCTTAGCTGCCTTCTTTTTGGTGGCTTTCTTTTTCGCCGCTTTCTTTTTGGTGCCGGTCTTCGCTGCTTTTGCTGCCAGCCATTCCAGTGCCTGCGCTAAAGTCACGTCATCGATTTCGTGTTCCTTGGGAATAGTCGCATTGATTTTTCCATGCTTAACGTAGGGACCATAGCGACCTTCAAAGATGCCGATCACAGCATCATCTTCAGGGTGCTTACCGACTTCACGAACCGGCGTTGGAGCTGCTCGCTTCTTCGTGTTCTTCAACATATCGACGGCAGCATCCATCGTGACGTTGAGTGCGTTGTAAACCTGCCCATCAACTTCTTTGACGTGTGTTTTACGGTCGAAACTCGCATAGACTTTGTCGTGCAGCACGTACGGGCCAAAGCGACCAATTCCGGTGTTCACAACCTTGCCCGTCACCGGGTGATGGCCAATACGTCGCGGCAACGCCATCAGTGCAACTGCGGTTTCCAAATCCAGATTCAGGATATCGACAAAGTTCGGAATGCTGCAGCGTTTCGGTTTCGGAACTTCTTCCGTAACTTCACCCAACTGCAGATACGGCCCGAATGGACCCGACATCTGATAGATCGGCAACCCTTCTTCAGGATGCATGCCAATGGATTGAGGTCCCTTTTGTTTTTCTTCGATGAGCCGTTCGGCAAGTTCATTACTGAGGTCTGCCGGAGCGATCGTGGCTGCAATCGAAGCCGTCAGTTTTTCTTCGCCATCAACTTTTTCAAAATACGGACCATACCGACCGACTCGAATATCAGCGTCGATCCCATGCAGCTTCAGAGTACATGCCTGCCGAGGATCGATGTCGGACTCTTTCTTCTTGACCTGTTCATCTATTCCTTCGCTACCGGAATAGAATTCCTGCAAGTAAGGCAATCGTTCAGCATTACCAGCGGCAATGTCGTCGAGCGTCTGTTCCATTCCTGCAGTGAAGGCTGGGTCAACCAGTTTCGGAAAGTGCTTTTCCAGTAACCGAGTGACCGCTAATCCTTTGAAAGTTGGAACCAGCTGCTTTCCATTCGCGTTCACGTAATCGCGTGACTGAATGGTGCTGATGATGCTCGCATAAGTCGATGGACGCCCGATGCCTTCTGCTTCCAGCCGGGCAACCAATGATGCTTCTGTGTACCTGGCAGGAGGCTTCGTTTCGTGGCTGATGGCTTCGACTTCGTCGCAATTGACGGTGTCCTGTGCCTTCATTGGTGGTAGTGGAGAGTCGCGGTCTTCCATCGCGGCTTCAGGATCGTCGGAACCTTCGACGTAGGCTCGGAAGAATCCTGCGAATTCAACAGTCCGTCCGCTGGCTCGGAAGACTGCGTCTTCGACAGCGATCGTGACCGTATCAAATCTCAAACGAGCGTCAGCCATCTGAGTGGCCATCGTGCGTTTCCAGATGAGATCGTAGAGTCGCTGTTCCGGCCCGCTGAGTCCCAGCTCGTCACTGGTTTTCATCTTCGTGCCGGCAGGACGAATCGCTTCGTGGGCCTCTTGAGCGCCTTTGGACTTGTTTGTCGACTGACGCGGCGACGGACTCAGAAAATCAGTACCGTACAAGTCACCGATTCGACCGCGTGCAGCGTTAACAGCCTCACCGCTGAGGCTCACGCTGTCGGTTCGCATGTAAGTAATGTGACCGGCTTCGTACAGACGCTGAGCGGTTCTCATGGAATCACGAGCGGCCATGCCCAGTTTGCGGTTTGCTTCCTGTTGCATCGTACTGGTGGTGAATGGAGGAGAAGGGCGCCGCGTCTGTGTCTTTTGTTCAACCTTAGTAACCGTCCATGAGCTGGCCGAAATCTTTGTTTGTAGTTCTTTCGCCGCCGTTTCTTCCAGCAACAGCACAGCTGAACCATCCTTCAGCTGACCGGTGTTCTCATCGAAGTCTTTTCCGGTGGCAATACGTTTGCCACCGATTGTCTGCAGGACCGCTTCAAATTTTCTGTCACCAGTAGCATCAAGGGCAGCTTTGAGGTCCCAGAATGTACCACTGCGAAATTTGAGCCGTTCCATTTCACGGTCGACGAGCACTCGTACGGCCACACTTTGCACTCGACCAGCTGAGAGCTTGGGAGCAATCTTTTTCCACAGCAATGGACTAAGCGTATATCCATAGAGGCGGTCGACAATTCGGCGAGTTTCCTGGGCAGCAACCAGGTTTTCGTCCATTTCACGAGTCTCAACCAATGCCTCCAGAATCGCTGCCTTTGTGATTTCTGAAAAGACCATGCGTTTGACGGGAACCTTAGGGGCCAATAGCTGCACTAAGTGCCATCCAATGCTTTCTCCCTCTCGGTCTTCGTCAGTCGCGACGATGAGTTCGGCGGAATTCTTCAGCAGGTCCTTCAGCTCTTTGACAATCTTCTTTTTGTCCGACGACACCACGTAGAGCGGATCAAAGTCTTTTTCGACGTTCACACCTAGAGAGGCCCATGATTCTTTCTTGAGCTTCGCAGGAACCTCACTGGCCTTCGCTGGCAGATCACGAACGTGACCCACGCTCGCGCGGACAGAATAGTCGCTGCCAAGGAATCCCTGAATTTTCTTTGCTTTCGCAGGGGACTCGACGATAACGAGCGCCTTCTTGCGTGCAGCCATGCGGATTTTGCCAATGTGAGTTAAAATGAGGTGAATGGAATTGCTGGCCAGAGCTTGTCATACATCGACAGCCACAAGACCAATCCTGCGACAAATTACCTTTTGGACAATTGCTCAGATGAGCAACAGACCGACGTAAACACAGTATTGTATTGATCTTGCCTCAGCTCTTAGGCCAGCTAAAATCCTCGACTTCGTCGCTTCCACGGTAGTGATTAGCAGGTAGATTCAACTAAGATCTGCCAGATCACAAGACCGGTGAAATACGGCATGTTTCCCTAACCTGTCAAGCCAGGTGGCGAAATTGTTCCCCATTCAGCAGATTCAGATTCAGAGCTCACCGCATGGCATCTCCCTTCCAGTTCTTCCGTAAAAACCAAGCCGGCATGATGATCGTGCTGGTCATCCTGGCAATGCTGGCGTTCACATTGAACGATTTGTTCACACAGGAAGGGACTCAACTGTGGCTGCTGGGACTGCTTCTGGGTGGAGCTGTTTTCGGAGTTGCAGGAATCGGAAGCGGTCGCTGGCTGCAGTGGGGAATTGGTGGTGCCGTCCTTGGTGTCCTGCTGGGCCTGGTACTGCCGGACTTCGACAGACCCGCTCCCGTAATCGATACGTCATTTGGACTGATTGAACAGGAAGAACTGGTCGATCTGGCTGAACGCCGATCCGTTGCCAATGGCTTTATGCAGTTGGCCACAGAAGCCGCTTTTGGCCCAGGATCACGACAATTTGCTCGACAATTTGGATTCGGACATTCCCAACAGGAAGACCTGCTCTTCAGTCGTCTGATCAACGAAGAGGCAAAGTCGCTGAAGATCGCAGTGAGCGACGAGATGGTAAGTGCTTACATTAATCGACACACAGGAGACAAACTGTCCGCAGAAGCCTTTTCCGATGTACGAAAAAAACTGTCCTACCAAAAGAGTCCGGTTAATTCTGAGACGCTGTTTGACATTCTAAGAGACCATGTCAAATCAGAAATTGCCTACCTGGCACTCGTTCCAACCGGAAGTATTGCTCCCCCATCGCCGGAAGTCCATTGGGAATATTTCCAGCGAATGAACGTGCGACAGTCACTTAACGTGGCAGAATTAGACGTTGACTCATTTATTGATCAGATTGCAGACCCCACAGAGGCTGAAGTACGGGACATGTTTGCCTCGGCGGCCGACAAGCGACCAAACCAGGACGGCCCCGGCTCCCCGGGATTCCTTCTGAGTGGACGAGCGAGAATCGCGTGGCTGGAAATCGACTACGACTCCATCGAATCCACCGTTCCGGCAGTCACTGACGAAGATATTGAAGGGTTCTACACCAATAATCGCGATACTCGTTACCGCACGGTTGTCGTCCCCGACAAAGAGGAAGCAGTTCCGGAAGATATGCCCGCTCCAACTGACAGGCCTGGCGATCAGGCCCCCGTTGGAGCAACTCCCGGTTCAGACACCGATCCGGCAACTGATAAGCCGCAGACAACGGAAGACAAAAAAGTCGAACCTGCCAAAGCAGATGAAGAAGCGACCGGCGAAGAACAGCCAGCGGCGCTGGAATCAGAAGAAGCTTCTTCTGATGAACCGGGGTCAGAAGGCAGCGAAAGCAGTAACAGCGGACAGTTTTCCATCGACGATCCAGAAGCTGCCCCGGACTCAGATGCCTCCAGCGAAACAAAGCCAGCCACTGACAACACTGCTGCGACGTCGGATGAACTGCAAATAGAGGACCAAGGTACCATTGCTTCAGGGCCCGAAGAACCGGCCACGGCAACTGCTGCACCACTAATTATTCCTTCACAAACAGAGGAAGCCAGCGACGAAAATTCAGCAGTCGAACTTGAATTCGAATACCGCGAACTGGACAACGAGCTTCGCGAAGAAATTCGCGAAGAATTGCTGCAAACTCGAGTCCGGACAGCGATTGACACCAAAATGGCAGAGGGCTGGGAATTCCTGCGCACGATCGAGACGGAACTCAGCATAACACGAGATGAGTTCATGAAGCAGGATCGTCAACAGTTTCTAGACGACCCGGATGCCGCAGCCATTGCTCTGCGTAGCAACATGGCTCAGGAAACACCCATCTGTCTGGAAAAGATGGAAGCCTATGCAGAAGAAAACGGCTTCACCTACGCGGTAACTCCGTTAGTGTCCTATCAGGATTTCATGTCAGAAGACGATTATCCTCTCGGAGTTGCCAGCGACCCAAATCAAACACAATTTCAGGCTCCCGGATCGGCAGAAGCTATCGCCTACAGAATATTCTCTCGATTCAATATGGATATCGCGGCAAACGATACTCAATTATTCATTCCGGAACGAGCTGTCTATGAACCGCTTTCCGACAGTCAAAAAGAAAGCCACTACGCTTACTGGGCTGTTGAGTTCGTCGAATCGCACATCCCAACAATCGAAGAGCCAGGCGTTCGGGACAATGTGGTTCTCACCCTCAAGCGCATCAAGGCCCGGGAAATCCTGAATGAACGAGCCGAATTGCTGGCTCAAAAAATTCGTGACGGTCTGGCCGGGACTGATGATGAACAGGCCACAATGGCAGCAACCCTGGCAAATGAAACGATCACTGGCCAGGATGGCTCAGCCACACTCACGGTTCAGGCGACTCAACCGTTTTCATGGCTTCGCCAAAGCCAGACTCCTCAAACCAGTTTTCAGTCGCGTCCTCGAGCAGAATTGTCGACTATCCGATTTGCCGATGGTGTCTCAAGACTGAGTGGAGTTGGACAGGAATTTATGAAGACAATCTTCGAGAAACTGAGCGATGAAGAAGTCGGGATCGTGCCAAGCCCGGACCGCAGACGTTCGTTCATCGTACATGTGACAAATCGATTCCCAACCAAAGACAAGGGGCTTGATGGATTGCACGATCGCTTTGTACTTGAGGGCCGAATGAACTTCATGCGTTCCCCGGTCATGGGCCTGATGAGCAATGATATCGTGAACCCCACCGTCATTGAGTGGGAACGAACCCTCTGGCGTAAATACGGAGTTGACCCCGATCTCCTGGGAACAATTCTGGCAAACAGCCAACGCACAGACGGCTGAGCTGAAGGAAGCTATTGAGCCACGGGAAGCTGAATCCCCAGCATTCCAGGCCATTCATCTAAAGGGACATCCCATGAGTCCGTCCGTAGCGGTTCGGTTAATGGTGGAATTCCAGGCTGAGGCCAGATGCTGCGGTCCAGCGTTAACAGGTCGAGTTCCGGATCAATTTGCAGTTGGGGCTTGCGGCCATTGAGTGACGTAATGACGACGGCACGAATTTCAATGTCACTGAATCTAATTTTCAGAGCCTGTTCGGCAAAGAATGGAGCACACGCTACCAATTGCCCCGGAGATGTTATCAGCTCAATAAGCTGTCGAGTACTCATAAGACGATCCAACGGAACTTCTGCAACCCGCCCAGTGGGTCCGTCTGTAGCATACATCCGACAGAAAACGTCCTTCTTCCTGAGCATCATGCGCCATGCGAATTGCTGACCTTCTTCAGTCCAACTCGGATTCCCCGGATAGAGCAGATGCCGAAATGGGAACAACAGCTGCCACAAAACGTAGATGGAAACCAACCCGATCATTAACTGCTGAGGCACCGACCGATTGGGCACACTGCAATCACCGGCAGGCTCAACGACTGGATCGTCCAGTCGTAGAAACCGGCGCGGCCAGCCTGGCGTAAGAAAAATCGTAGTGGCCAGAATCATCATCCATGGAAACACATCAATATCGAAAAGAACGACATTGGAAAGATGAAAGATAACTGCCGCACAAAATGCTGGTTTTCGAGTGCGTGGCCACAACAATAATGGAACAATGGCGAGGTCAAAAATCACGCCTGTGTAACTGATGAGCCACGCGGTGGACCGCTCGGTAAGTAAGGGTCCGATCAACGGCAAGTGACTCTTTTCCGACACCCACAGTCCAACCGGCATTGCGTGCAACCAGTCACCATTAAGCTTCGCAATTCCCCCATAGACGTAGGGGATTGCCAACTGAAGCATCAGCAACCAACGGCACCAGTTGGGAATCACACCACTGGCTTTGTCCGGCACTAAGATCGAATCGATAGAAAACGATCGATGAGCAGGAATCAGAACCAGGATAAATGCAAGCAGACACATCAGGTAGTAGTGATTTTGAAATTGAGCCGCTTCGGCCAGAAATGTGTAAGTGAACGTGACAAACAGCAGGACTGCGCTGACTCGATAGAAGAGCCCGAAACCAACGCCAACAGCCGCAAATGCCATCAGGTAATACACTCGCCGCATACCGTCCAGGTCCAACGCACGTACCCATTCGAAGCCAAAGTAGCTTAGGTGGTGCGGAACCCTACCGAAGTAGTATTCGAGCAAGTTGCTGGACAAATACAGCCCCACATGACACAGGACAATCAAAGCGAATCCGGCGCGGAAGAAGGCGACACTGGCAACATCACAGGGGGCCAACAATCGGGCCCAGACAGTTGCCGTTCCCTGTAATCCCGGTCCGGATTCAGGAAGGTCATCATTCATCAGTGTCCAACTTTCATTGTTGTTTCTGAACGTGTCATTACTGTGCAGGATTTCCTAAGCAGGGACTGCAGCTTCTGCAGGAACCGAGTACGGACGGATCTTGACGAATCCACTAATACCTACGATCACAGCTGCCAGTAACAGGGTGATGCCCAGCCATTTGCGAGCATTGTCGCGGATCTTTTGTGTACCCGGCTTGCTGCCCACCAGAATGGATGCCAACGCAAATACCGCCAGAGCCAGCAACATCTTGCTACCGATCATGGCATGATACAGAGTGTCATTTTTATGATGAGGAACAGCGCGAACGTAATTGTACAGCCCACTCACAAGAAAAATAAGAATGCCGGGATGAACGAACTTCTTCCAGCGATGACGAATTCGATCATGCAGATCAGGCGATTCCTCTTTTAAGACCGGCTGTAAGACCAACCAGATAAAGGTACTGCCGCCAACCAAGACGATTGCACAGCTGATATGAGCCCAACGTAAAATGGCTGGAAGAATGAGTTCAGTGTCCATGGCATTTCTGCTCGTGATCAAGTTTCTGATTCTGTGATGATCCAAAAACGACAAGAAGACAGGCTTCATGGTTACTGTCTCCAGTCAGATTACTCCTCACCCTGAATGTAAGTCTTTTCTCTATACAGAAGACCAACCGGGACAAACAGGAGTGCTGTCGCCAGAATACACTTTGTCCAGAACCAAAAATAGGACGCACCTTCCAGAAGAGTACGGCCGCCGACAGTGAAGTCTCTGGAAAAACCAGTCTCTGCGCCGCTGCGTCTATCCAGAATTTCCTGCTCAATTTCGGCGACTTTCGATCGATCACCACCGGACTTAAGTTCAATCGTTTTACGTTCCAGCCAATTAAAATATGGTTCCGAATCAGGCGAATCATGAGTCGTTTTCGATTCGCTGCGACTCACTGAGCCCGTAAGAACCAGGTCCCACTGTGTTTGATCTTTGCGGTCAGCTCCTTCTGAAATCAGCTGATAGCTGTCTCGCGACTGCAGTTGGTATCTGATTGGGTTGCCAAAACTATCGGCTACCGACACCAGTGCTGCATTGCCGGCATGATTGGTGGGAAGTTGCTTCTGATTGTCAGCTGCGGGGTCTGCCAGAAACATGGTTTCAATTATTTTGGCAGTTGCTTCAAACGCGACCTTCGCTGGTGTGTCAATGGATGCCAACTGACCATCATTGTTGAGCACGAGTATGGTGTCATCATCCGTGTCGGCTATTTGGTCGAGACCAGTCTCTCGAATCAGTTTCGTATCCCCATCTGTTTCAAATGTTGCATTCCATTTCGAAGACGTGATCAAATCTCCGGGCTTCAGGGACGTCAGATCAAGATCTGTTGCAAGTGACGATATCACTGGTGTCTGAATGTAACTGTTGACGACTGCTGTAAAGACATTTCCCAACGAAACAGAAGCCAGAAATACCGCCATCACCACAGACTTCATCGTCTTGGGTGCCTGCGTATATGCAAACTCAAGGCATGTAATAGAAACCATCACTTCTGATGCCGTGAGTACTGCATAAGCAAGAAACTGCCAAGAAATCGATGGAAGTGCTCCGGCATCAATCCGTTCCTGCAGCACAGCGACAATCGCGAACCCACCCACCATGATGAATAGTCCGAGTCCGATCTTCCGGATGGGTGTCAGCCGAAAGACTTTATCGATCGCTGGATAGAGGACGAACTGGAATAACGGAATCAGTATCAGAACGAGAATCGGATTTACTGCCTGAATTTGAGATGCCAGCCATTCTTTGCCCAACCAATAGCGGTTCAGGTTTTTTGCCTGCAACACCCATGACGATCCCGTCTGGTCAAATAATGCCCAAAACACAGCGACAAACGCAAAAATGATGCTGAGTTTCAGCACCGCCGAAATTCCTGTCCAGCTAAACGTCTCTTTCAGAAACCCTTCTCCACCTGGTGGAATATGAATAAAGACTCGACGCCCCATCCAGAACACCACAGTGGCTACGGCCATCAAAACGCCCGGGACACCAAAAGCCCAGTGCGGCCCATAGTGTTCCAGTAGCCAGGGAGTCAGCAAAGTCGAAATAAATGATCCAAAATTGATGCTGAAATAAAACCATTGATAGACCTTTGTCAGCAGATGCTTGTTGGAACTCCCGAACTGATCACCGACATGAGCTGACACACAGGGCTTAATACCTCCGGAACCAATGGAAATCAGCCACAATCCAACAACAAGCCACATCGCAGCTGTCAGGGGTGGCGTTCCCATGAGCGCCAAGGCCGCGTGGCCCGCGCAGTAGACAACCGATAACCAAAGAATGGTGCGGTATTTCCCCAGGACAGTGTCAGACAGCAAAGCGCCCAGCAACGGAAAGAAATACACCAAAGCGGTGAAGGTATGGTATCGCTCTGTTGCTTCTGCGTTCGACATGCCCTGGGCGACAAAGACATCGCCCATGCGGTGCAGATAATCAACCATGAAAATCGTGAGCACGCATTTCATGCCGTAAAAGCTGAACCGCTCAGCTGCTTCGTTGCAGATAATGTACGGGACCCCTTTGGGCATCCCATCTATTTCCTGTGGCGTGTCTTTGTATTCTGCCATGAAAGTCGACTCGCTCGTCTAGGTGTCCAATGTCCGTAATCGCAATCGTTCCACACAAAAGTGTAAGGCTATTTCAGCGGCCACGAATCGCCAAATGACTCCCGCTGAAATTGAGTCAACTGCTCAATCCCTTCCTGCCCCAGACTTAGCATCTGCTGCAGAGTTTCATTATCGAAGGGTTCACCTTCAGCCGTCCCCTGGACTTCGATGAATTTGCCGCTGCCAGTCATAATAACGTTCATATCGACATCAGCAGCGCTGTCTTCAACGTAGTCCAGATCGAGCACAGGCTTGCCATCCACGACCCCCACACTAACCGCCGCTATGCTGTCTTTCAGGATTGAACATTCGGATTCGATTGACAGGATCACGTCGCACAAAGCGATGAAACCACCGGTCGTACTCAGAGTTCGCGTACCTCCATCAGCCTGCAGGACATCACAGTCTACCACGATGGTATGTTCTCCGAGTGCCTCGAAATCGACGGCCGCACGCAGGCTGCGCCCGATAAGTCTCTGAATTTCTGTCGTACGACCATCGACCTTTTTACGGTCTCGCTGCTTTCGAGGAGACGTGCTGCCAGGCAGCATGTTATATTCAGCCGTCACCCAGCCCAGCACGGGAGAATCTTCGTCACGAGGACGTCGCCAAGGCGGTACCGATTTCTCCAGACTGGCCGTACAAAGGACCATCGTTTCGCCAGCTCGAATCAGCACACTGGCGGCAGACGTCTTCGTGAATCCACGTTGAATGGAAATGGGACGCAATTCATTAACTGCGCGCTGGTCGTGTCGTGACATGGAAGGGCGGTTTCTATCGAAGGATTTGAAGAGTACTGATTGCTGACTGGCTAAGAGCCGATCCTATGCATATTACATACTGTACCGTTCGATTGCTCCGCGCACGAGTGGTCCCATTTTGGGTGGGTCCGCTTCGAACCAGACATCGAATCCGGCTTCGCGAATTGCCAGGGAACAGGTCGGGCCAATGGATCCCACGCAGGGAACAGACTTCAGCCATTTCGCTTCGAGATTCAGCTCAGTGGCCACCTGCAACACATGGCGTACCTGCTGGGCACTGGTAAAGAGTGTGATGTCAGTATCTCCGGCCACCGTCGCATGGATCGCAGCATGTAACGGAACAAGATCTTCCGGCAATCCCCATCGGTAAACCGGTATCGCAATCACAGACGCTCCAAGTTCCTGCAGGGCATTTGTAAGTTCCGGACTGGATATTCCGTATTCCTGAACTCCGACCGTTCGCCCTTTCAGACTGATATTCGCTTCACTCACCGCCACTATTAGTTCTCGCCAGGTATTCGGCGTATCCGCTCGAGCTGCAATCTTCAGGCCCAGCCGATGCAGAACAGCTGCCGGTTTTGGACCTCGGACGATCACCGGTATGCGAGCCATCTGTTCCAGTAGCTGCTGTTCCAGAGAGATCGACCGAGCCAGCTCCAGCATCGCCGTCGTCCCAACTCCCGTGAGCAGAACCAAACAGTCCATCTTTCCCGACACCAACTGACGTATCAATCGCAGGGCATCTTGATTGTTTTCCAGCGGAAGCTCCCGCATTGAAGGAGCGATCAGCGGAGTCCCACCGTGTCGCTCAATCAACTGTCGCATATCGTCTGCACGACGACTCTCAAAGCTACAGACGGTGGGCAAACTGGCCATGTGTTGTGTTCACTTTTTCTCTAATAGCCAACCCGTCTCACTGACAGATCCGCCGGATGGCTCGGGTGAAATAATCAACGACTCCAACATCATCAATCGATGACACAACGTCAAAGTTTTGGCGTTCAGCTCGAGTCTGCCTGCGATCGACTACGGTCATCCCCCGAGTCAGTTCGCCCGTTGTTTCGATGTCAATGAACTGACTTTCCACCTGAAAGGCTTCGGCAGAAGCCGCGACTGCAACAGCTGAGACTCCATGCAGCGGAATTCCTTCCAGGGCCTCGTGTTGCCGGTATCCTCGTACAGAAAACTGCAGCAACCGAGAGACAAAGGATCCCACTGTGGTCGGCTTTAATAAACTACACAGCGTATCGACATCATCAAAACTGAAGACTGATTGTCGGCTGACTTCGAGTGGTACGAGGGTTTTGTGAATCGGCAGACTGCAAATGCCCCGCGCAGCCTGTGTATCGGCCCAGATATTGAATTCTGCGTTAGCTGTTACGTCTCCTGTGGCCTGCGTCGATCCCCCCAACGCCACAACACTGTGCAGGTTTTCTGCAAGTCGAGGGTCAAGATCGACTGCCGTGAACAGATTTGAAAGCGGCCCCAATGTCAGCAGTCGGACTTCCCCGGGAAACTCACGAGCAACATCGACGATGAGTTTGGCTGACTCCCTCCGGTTGTGAAGGTCTGCAACCTGTACATCTGTTTGCCCCAAGCCATTCTGACCATTAAGCCGCAGGCACCGGTCTGTGATGTCTGGCATTGCGTCATTGATGTCCGCTGACCGATTGCACTGACCAATCCGGGGATGACGCAGTGGATTCACCAATTCGATGAGATACTGCAGGTTCCGAGTGGCCTGAACACCAGACACGATTCCCGAGGACGCCGTCACAGCCAGTAATTCGACCGATGGGTCCGCCATAGCAGTCAGGACAGCCAATGTGTCACCAATCCCCGGATCGGCGTCGATAATGAGTTTTTGGACCAATGAACTGCCTCGATGGTTGCAAACTAGCTTCGAAGCAAGTGTATCGCATCAGGCACTGTCAATGAAGACCCTGCCCCCGAAGTGCATTTGCAGAGTCGCTGGCAAGCGAGCAGCCATCAGCCACCACTTCGTCCGCCTAATTCGCCCAACACCGGCCAATCCGTCTCATTCCTGGTTCATCCTGCAAACCGTTCTGGTTTGCTTCCTTGAATGGCCGCAAATTGCTGTTACGCTTCTCCAGATTTTGCGCGGTTCGTGGCCCAAACCATCTGTCTGCGGTCTCCATTTTCTCAGGTTCTACCGAGGAAATCCTCCGCACATCGACGGGCTGTTTGGGCTGAACCGACGGCCAGGACCCGAATATTGAAGATGCGGAAAGACAAGCAGTGCCACGGCGTGACGACATAAAGAAGATTATGATCATCGGTTCCGGACCCATCGTGATTGGCCAGGCCTGTGAATTTGATTACTCAGGAACTCAGGCCTGCAAAGCCCTGCGTGAAGAGGGCTATGAAGTGGTCCTCGTCAATTCCAATCCTGCCACGATCATGACAGATCCTAACACGGCAGATCGGACCTATATCGAACCAATTACCTGGCAATACGTCGAAAAAATCATCGAACGCGAACGCCCGGACGCACTACTGCCGACACTCGGCGGCCAAACGGGGCTCAATACCGGCATGGAACTGGCTCGCAACGGCGTGCTGGAAAAATACAACTGTGAGATGATTGGCGCACGCGAAGACGTCATCAAGCGTGCTGAAGAACGAGAAGCCTTCAAAGAAGCAATGACGGCCATTGGCCTGGAAAGTCCCAAAAGCGTCTCCGTCCGTACCATGGAAGAAGCTAATGCGGCCATGGATGACATCGGCCTGCCAATCATCGTTCGAGCCAGCTTTACGCTTGGCGGCACCGGCGGAGGGATCGCTTACAACGTCGAAGAATTCAAGAACATTGTTCACCGAGGCCTTGAACTGTCGCCGGTCAGCGAAGTCTTACTGGAAGAATCCATCTTCGGATGGAAAGAGTACGAAATGGAAGTGATGCGTGACTGCGCTGACAACGTGGTCATCATCTGCTGCATTGAAAACTTTGACCCGATGGGCGTCCACACGGGCGATTCCATTACCGTTGCCCCTGCTCAAACCCTGTCGGACAAAGAATACCAGCAAATGCGAGATGCCACGATCGCCTGCATGCGAGCGATCGGCGTCGAAACCGGCGGATCAAATGTACAGTTTGCCATCAATCCTCGTACCGGTCGTATGACGATCATCGAAATGAATCCTCGAGTCAGTCGTTCCAGTGCTTTGGCTTCAAAAGCCACTGGATTTCCGATTGCCAAGATTGCTGCAAAACTGGCGGTGGGTTACACACTCGAT
>Ga0315315_10003369_pt1 | contig 14691 bp, 15 predicted proteins | sample M140m3416metaG_FD_203699 | JGI IMG/M metagenome (GOLD analysis project Ga0315315, IMG submission 203699) | Ammonia-oxidizing marine archaeal communities from Monterey Bay, California, United States - M1 40m 3416 | ecosystem: Environmental > Aquatic > Marine > Intertidal zone | place: USA...
TCTGCTCGTGGTTTAGGTGCTTCATCACTAGCTGGTCAGGCTATCGTGCAAGCAGCTATGGAAGCATCACTACCTATTGCACAGGCAGATGCAGCCATAATTGCACAGTTTGAACAGCAGAATCTGTCTAATCGTCAGCAGTCAGCAATGCTTGCTGCAGAGCAACGTGCTAAGTTTTTAGGTCAAGAGTTTGACCAGACATTTCAGACAAAGGTACAAAATGCTGCACGTATAGCTGATGTAGCTAACATGAACTTTACTGCTGAACAGCAGATTGCTTTGGAAAACTCACGCATTGCTAATACAATGAATTTAAATAATCTGTCTAACCAGCAAGCTATGGTAATAGCAGAGGCTAGTGCATTAGCAAACTTAGATTTATCAAACTTAAATAATCGTCAACAAGCTGCTGTGCAGAATGCAGGTAGCTTCTTGCAAGTTGATATGGCTAATTTATCAAATGCACAGCAGACAGATTTGTTTAAAGCACAGCAACGTGTGCAGTCATTATTTACTGACCAAGCAGCAGAAAATGCATCACGTCAGTTTAATGCAAGTTCACAGACTCAGGTTGACCAATTCTTTGCGAACCTTGCTAATCAGGTATCACAGTTTAATACATCACAAATAAATGCTCAAGGCCAGTTTAATGCAGGACAAGCAAATACTATTGAAAGATTTAATGCTGAACTGAATAACCAACGTGACCAGTTTAATGCACAGAACCAATTGGTAATTGGACAGAGTAATGCACAGTGGCGTAGAGAAATTGCTACTGCAGATACGGCTGCTGTTAATCGTGCTAATGAACTTAACGCCACAGCTATATTAGACATATCTAAACAAGCCTATGATAATTTGTGGAATTATTATGCTGATACTATGGAGTGGGCATGGACATCTGCAGAAAATCAAATTGACCGCAACAATGCTTTAGCTATAGCTGAACTAGACGCTAAGTCACGTAGTCAGATTGCGGCAGAGCAAGGTAAAAGTGCATCAGGACAGGCTATCGGTAGCTTAATTGGAACATTGGGTAGTGCTTTTATTATGTCCTGTTGGGTAGCACGTGAAGTATATGGTAAAGAAAATGTGCAGTGGTTTATATTTAGAACATGGTTGCAGTATGATGCTCCTAAGTGGTTTAAAAATCTGTACATGAAGCATGGTGAAAGCTACGCTAAGTTAATATCTAAAGTTCCCCCACTAAAATGGGCTACAAAAAAACTTATGAATTTAGTGGTAGAAAATAAAAAGAGGAAGCATAATGTCTCGTGCGCTTACTGATATTGTATTGGCATACAAAAATATGGATATTGAAAATTTAAATATGCCTAGTGAAAAAACAGAATCAAAAGGTTTGTTAAACAGAACAACACCTGCTACACGTAATTTAGATTACAGTAGTCCTGCTGTACGTGTAGGTATGCAAATGCAGACAATACGCAAGTATAGGGAACAGAACAAAAATGATAGTGTCTAACGAACCTTCTTTTGATGCTCCTATTCCGGGCATGTCTTTAACACATGAGTTAGGGGCAAGACCTTGGCAAACACCTGCTCAGTTTTCAACTGTTGATGAAACTATTGAATACTACATGGGCAGAATGACCAGTGAAGAATTTATTCAACAGTTAATTGACGTTCTTGAAATGGGTGTTCCTGTTACTACTGTTGCTAATACTATACAGCTTTCTGGTGTTATGGAAGGAAAGCACAGTGTTGATACAGGTATGCTTGTAGTTCCTTTGCTAATGGAAATGATGATGATGTTAGCAGAAAGTGCTGGCATTGAATATGATAGTGGCCTTGAAGACCCTGATAAAAATAAAACACGTAAAACTCTTCTTGCAAAGTATGCTGTACAATACCAACGTGAATTAGATAAGGTTGACCTAGATGATATGGTTGATGACAAAACTGAATCAGAAGAAGAAGAGAAAGAGCCAAAAGGCTTAATGGCACGGAGAAATTAATGGGAATCTTTGGTGGTAGTTTTGGTTCAGGTTTTGTAACTGGTCTCGCTCAGAGTGTAGATAAAAATTTACAGCTTGCTATAGATAGACGTAACGAGGATTTATCTGAAGCAAAAAAATATACTCTACAAATGCAACGTGCGAAAGCAGAACGTGCAGATGAAAGCGATACTCGTGCAGGAAAAGCACTTGACCGAATGATTAAAGAGGCAGGTGGTAATGTTGCTATGGGTTTAGCTGCATATAATGCTGCTGGTGGAGAGGTAGAACAAGTAGAAGGTTTTTTAGCTAATCTTGATGAGACTAGAAGTAGAGGCATGCAATATAACCTTGCTGACAAACTTGATTTGCAAGGTGTGGACTTAACACAGTTTAAAGACCTCACACGTGACCGTGCGTTTGCTTCTATTCGTACAGAGGTTAGACCAGTTACAACACTTAATCTTGAGGACACTAGCGGTCTTCAAAAAATTGGTCTTGGCATGGAAAATATGGGTGCGGGTATATCTAAAAGTGTTAATGATATGATACCTGCACGTGAACGTGAAGCTATTGATGGTATTGTAGGTGCAGCACTTGACCGCAGTGGTATGGCTAAGAGTGCAGATTACCAACGTGAACTAGAAGCATCTGCTCCTAGTTTAAAAACACAGTTAGGTAATAACGTAAACAAGATTCTTACAGGACAAGACCTGATGGGCAGGACTTTAGATGAATCTGAAATAACAGAGTTAGAACTACAAAATGCTAAATTAATAGGAACTATAGGAAGTATTGCAAAAGCAGAAGCTGCTGCTACAGATACTGGTCCTACGTTAACTGAGATTAGTTCTTTATACACTAAAGGTTTAAAAGAACTTATGGATGAATCAGGCTATCAAGTAGACCCAAATGGTATTGTTACTGTTCAACCCTTAGATGGTTCTGGTCCACTAACAGGTCCAGACGCAGTTAAGTATTTTCAAGAACAAAAAGCCCAGTTTAAGTCAAACTTTGTACGTAACAGCATATTTGATACTTCAGGAAATTACATAAGTAACGATGCGGATTTTGCTACAAGGGCTTTGGGTCTTGGTAATATTGCCAATACAGTTCGCACTGATATACTAGGCGCAGATAAACCAAAAGATGATGATGACCCAGACCCATTAAAACTTAACTTTAATACATAAGGTTACTATAATGTCACTTATTGATGCACTGCGTCAGCAGTATCCTATGTATGAAGATAAAGATGACGCTGATATTATTGAAGCATATCGCAATCGCTATCATCCTGACAAAACTTTAGAAGATTTAGAGAGCGCATATTCTTTTACAGTAGAGCAAGAGACAGCAGACACTACGCTTGATGAACCTAACCTACCTGAACAGCCTACAGTAGAAGATGAACCTGCTGAAATCCCGGCTGAATTAACTCCCCCTTCTCCCCCAAAACAATATAATACACCCGAAGAAAAGCAACAGGATGATGACCTGTCGTTTCAAGAACTTGCGTCTGACACAGACTATATGGAAATGTTGCGTGAGTATAATGGTAATCGTTTTGGTGAAGATGGCGCACAACAAGAAGATGAAACAAACGAAGAATATCTCAAGCGTTTCTTAACACATGCTCGTGAGTTTGAGTTTAATAGTATTGATTTAGGTAGACAACTAGATTGGGTGCGTACTGCAGACGAAGAGCAACGCATGAAGTTTGGTTATATATATAGTCAGCTTGACCGATTACCATCTTTTTATGAAGAAGGTGGAACAGGTTATCTATCTGCTGTTCGTGACTTTGGTAAGTCTTTGGTAATGGACCCACTCAACTACATTGGTTTTGGAGCAGGTGCAGTTGCTAAACAAGTAGGTACACGTGCTATTGTGCAAGCACTAAAAACGGGCGGGAAAAAAGCTGCAATTGAAGAGGCTGCAAAGTATTCAGCAAAGCGTATGCTCACCACAACTGGTGGCAAGATTGCTGCTGGCGGCATAGCCGCTGAAGCTGGTGCGGCTGCTGTGCAAGACTTAAAGCTACAAGAACTTGAAATGCTTTCTCAAAAATATGGTGACGCTACACCTGAAGAGAAAAGTATGCTACGTGCTTTGACTGTAGGCGGGGTAGGTATAGCCGCAGGTTCTTTAGGCGTTAAGTTATCTGGCGGTTTAGGTGGTGAGCAAATGCTCACTCGTGCCAGAGAAATGCGTATTAAATCATACAGAATTGCTAAAGATTTAAACGCTCGTAATAAAGAGATTGCTGCTAAAGAAGCAGGACAACGCTCGTTAGAAGCTACCTCACAATCAGCTACAGGTATATTTGATATTGATGCAGGTAGGCAAACTCTCAATATGCTTGGCGAAGCAGGAGATAGTGGACTGACTGAAGTTCAGTTTAAAACTGAAGTCATGCAACGTGTTGGAACTGTGGTTACTAATATCGTGGAAGACCTTGCTGAGTCAGGTAGGCTTGGTCAAATGGTAGATGTAGATACAAAAGCATCTGAAGTAATAGGTAAGATTGTATCTGATACACTAAAAGGTGTTGAGGGTAAGTCTGCTAAAGAGATAGCAGAGCAGACAGAGAGACTTCTTGTCGGTGAAAAAGGTGGCAAACGAGGTTTACTAGATGAATTAGGTGACATAGAAATAGATGCAGATGTATTAGAGTCTGCTATATCTAGGGCAGGTCTTACCACTAAACAATTTGTAGATGCTTTTGGTGCTAGTTTTACGGACGCTGGTAGATATTTACAAACTGCATCACAGGTTGGAAAAATAATAAAAGGTGTTAGAGAAATTGACCCGGACCTTGCAAAAGCTATTATTGGAGATTCAAGGGCAGATAGTATAATTGGTCCTATGAGCAAGGCACATGGTTTTATGCAACGAGTTGACCGTGAACGTAGAGCATTAATGGTTACACAAATTGCTACCACAGTACGTAACGTAGCAACTGCAGGTACACGTTTAACAATGGACATGGCTGCTGACCTAATGGAGTCTAGTTTATATCAAATAGGTAGAGGTGCAGATGCTGGCATGACAGGCAATGCTCCTGTTGGTGCTGTGGGTAGTATAAAAAACATAGTGCGTGATAGCTTTGGTAGACTTGAACGTATGCGTCATGCAACTGGCACAGCAGAATTAACTGACGCTTTGTTAAAGCACAACCCTCGTCTTGCTGGACGTTTGGATAGAACTATAGAAGAGCAAGGCGCAGGTGAGTCTCTTTCTAAAGTGACAAGGATGCTTAATGGTTTAAATATTGCACAAGATTTGTTTTTCCGTAGGGCAGTATTTACAGACACGATTGATAAAAGATTAAGACGTGCAGGTGTAATTGTAGATAACCCAACTAAGATTGGACAGTACAAAAGTCTTGAAGAGTTTGCTGCGGCAGGTAAATCCTTACCAGCCTCTGTGTTATCAGATGCAATCGAAGAGTCATTAGACTTTACATTTTCTCGTATGCCAAAGCCGGGTTCTGGCAGAGCAGGTGATACTGTAGGTCATTACTTTTTAAAGTTTAACGAAGCACTCGGTCCTGTTCCTTTGCCTTTAGGTACAGCAGCTTTACCTTTTGCTAGATTTATGGTAAATGCCTTTCAGTTTCAAATGAACTACATGCCTACAAGTATGGTGACTGCTGGTTACAAATATGGTATGGCTAAGTATACACAGTCTATGGCTAAAGCAGCACGTGCTGTAGGTGATACAGACTTAGCTACTAAAAAAGGACAACAGGCTTCTAAAGCATTAGCACAGGCACGAGCAGAATTTTCTAAAGGGGTTGTAGGTACAGCAGCATTGTACTCAGCCATTCAGTACCGTGCAAACAATCAAGATATTAAGTTATATGAATATAAGAATGAGGATGGTAGCACTACTGACCTGCGACCTTTCTTTCCATTAACACCTTATCTTGCTTTGGCTGACATTATCGTAAAACTAAGTAATGAAGATTCTAAACCAATAGACTCCAAAGAGTTTCTTGAAGCATTTACAGGTGTACAGTTTAGAACTGGCGCAAGCTCATATGTTATAGATAACTTTGAAGAGTTATTAAAGGCAGAAAAAGGTAGTATTACCAGTGAGCGTTTAGCTGAGATAATGGGCGGCTATGTAGGTGAACTGTTTGGTGGTGCTGCTACACCAGTTCGTGTAGTGCGAGATATACAGGCAGCATATGATACAGAGGCTGCTATAGTTCGTGATGCTAAACAGACAGATGGTGTTGGTCCTAATGAAAGATTTATGAGTGCCTTGAAAAATACTTTAATGAAAGACATTCCCGGTCTTTCTAAAACTCTACCACCAATAGAAAGCCCTACACGTGAAAGTGATATCTATCGTCAGAGTCCATTAATAGGACAGGTAACTGGCGCACGTAGAGAAGCAAAACGTAATCCTGCAGAGGTAGAATTTGAAAGATTTGGTATCAAACGATTTAGGATTGTGCCGGGTTCAGGTGACAAGACAGCAGACGCTGCAGTTAAAAAAGCACTAGGTCCAATTGTAGAAAAAGAAATAAGTAATTTAGTTACATCAGAAAGATACTTGGCAAAAACTGATGTAGGTAAAAGGGCTATGTTAAATCAATATATGCAGATGTACAGGTCAAGAGCAAAGCAACTCGCTGTAATAGAAGCAGAAGGAAAAAAAGGAAAGTCTTATACTCCGTTTGACAGGGCGCAATATACTAAACTATCTGACCTTGAAACGAAAGCTGCAGATGAATATTACATGAACTTACACGGTAAATCTGTTCTTGAAATGCAAGAGTTAGAGCCTGAAGTAAATCATCTAAAGATTGCTATAAGTGTGGGTAGAATACAGGCAAGACAAGCAGAATAAATAAGGGGGCAATTAAGCCCCCTCTTTTTGTATCCACTCTATGATGTCTTTTGGCCCTGTACGTATGCAATCACACACAGTGTTAATGACTGCCATGCTAATTACATAACCTAGCCACATAGCAACCACACCCAATATAAGATACATAAGTATCCTACCTATTATCTCCATCACCCCCAAGTGTGCCTCGCTTACTTCGTCCTGACAGTTTAGAGTAATTCTCACTAGCAATATCAGAAAGATTGATACCCAAGTCATTTGCCAGATTAGCGCAGTACCATAGAACATCACCAATCTCCGCTGCTATCTCAAGTTTCTTTACTTCAAATGCTTCCTTGTCAGCACCATCCCTGATAAACTTTTTTACCTTGTTGGCAACCTCACCTGCCTCACCAGCCAAACCAAGCGCAGGATAAAGTATCCTGTGAGTGGCTGGATAGATGGCAAACTCAATAGACTTACGTTGATATTCATTCATCTCCATGTCTTTGTACTTCTCCTTCATCCATGCTTTAGCTTGCGTTTCTAAGTCCATCTTCTAACTCCACGAGTATTGCATCTTTGTATGGAATGTGAAAGAAATGTTCACCCGGTTCAATTCTAAATCCTTGTGCCTCTTTCACTTCCGACTTCTCAAGCAGGGTATCTTTAATGCGCCATGCTTGCTTACAATCCCCACGTATCACATAGAAGTTTAGGAATGTATTGTCTGCCTTTACTTCTTCAAACTTGTTAATGAGTTTGTGTTTACGATACGGGATGCGTATCTCTTTCCATGATGTATTCCAATCACCTTTCCACTGGTTTTTCATTTCTACTTCACTGTAGTAGATGTTACCATTCTTCTCACTCTTAATGTCGAAAGAATAGTTTTCTTCTGAGTCAAGGATAGTGTGTCCATTATCCTCAAGGTAAGCGATGATAGTTTCTTTTGCAAGGCTATCATTCTTACGGTACGAAGATGGTCTAAATCTACGGTTAACTGCTCCTTTAATCGGTTTCATTGCCATCTGTTTTCTCCTCTGTTTGTTCAAGGGGGAAATACTTTGTTAGTATCTCTAACTTATCATGGTATGCTGCAGCTTTGTCAAGTTCTAAGTCTATAGTTTCTATGACATCAGAGTGTTCTCCAATACCTACAGTTTGATTCATGTACACCTCTATGTTAGCAAGATGTTTATTCACACCGCCAACTAAATAAGAACGAGTTGCATTTATCATAACATTTTTTATACTCATGTTTTTTCCTTTCTAAATCTGTGCTTAAAGAACACTACTAGATTAAGCAGGGTGTTTGTTGTAATCATTATAAGTATCCACCACTGCCACCATAACAAGTTTAATCCACTACACTCTATCATTATGCAGCAGTTAAGTCAACTACTTCACATACCCCTGCAGTACAGGCTAACTCACGTCCACCTGATGTAGTGTCTTCCTTCTCAAATTCTTGCAATGCAGACCAATCAATTGACATTGGCATCTTTGCTTTCATCTCTGTATATTCTTCTTCAGCACAGTCCTGATAAGGTGCTTGCTTGTATGTATGCTCACTGAATGGTAAAAAGCTAATACCTGATACCTCATCAAAGTGTTTATATACCCAAGACCCTACTTCCATCCACTCATCCTCTTTCACGGATATTGTTACAGACGGTTTATGTTCACACCAGTAACGCTGATACATAAGCCATAACTCAAGCTGTTCAATAGCAGACATAGTGGTGCGTGTTACGGCACGTGCAGGTGAACGCATTGGGAAGCTAAACACTGTAGTGCTATCTGGCTTCATTACGTCAGGCTCTGCCGGGATACCCTGTGCTACCATAAACTGTGTCAATGGGTCTTTGTTATCTCCACGAACAGTGCGAATGTAGTAAGGGTTGTGACGGGCATGTATACCTGATGCACTGTCTACCAACTGCGACACTGTACCTGATGGTTTGACGCATGTGATAGCTGTTGACTGTGGTATCTTTAGCTGTTTAGCCATAGATTTATTAGCGTCAATAGCCACATCACGTAATGCCTCAAGAGTCTGTCCAATATTCATACCTAGATGAGCAGACTTACCTGCCGTTAACTGGTTGTCCATGATACCAGTGAGTGACACACCAAGCAGACGTTCTTCCTCTGTGTTCTTCTTCCATATACTACGCAAATACTTAAAGTCAGTCAGAGTAGATTGGAACGTACCCAGTATTGTAGCCAAGCGCACCTTTTCTGTTAGTGTTTGCTGCGTGTCTGTTTCACGTACAACTACTTCAGATAGGTTACAGAACTGATAAGGACGTAATATAATTTCACTACAGGGGTTGCATCCAAAATCTTGTTCTGCATCTCTGCGTCCATTCTTAGCTGCTTGCACCTGTGCAGACTTGCGATTAAAGATACCACGCTCACCTGACTTACTTTCGTACAGTGATAGCCACTCACGCATGAATGTACCCATCTGTGGCTTACCTTTGTAGGCAACGCTGTTGTTTGCAAGCGCACGTTGTCCTTCGTTCTCCCACCATTGACCTGACTTTGCATGAGCCATCTGGTCATCGTTCAGGTTTGATAGGCTGATGAGTGCGCTGCGTCTGACCCCACCGACAACTACAACCTCACCAATCTTACACATGATGTCATGACATTCAACAGGAAACAATCTACGACCTGATGCTGCCTTGAACTTCTCTATGCAAAACTCAAAGAGTTCTTCAAGAGGGGCTGGGCCACTGGCTCTACCACCAAATGTCTTGAGCCTTGCACCTGCGGGGCGTACCTCTGATACATCCCACTTAGGAATCTGACCAGCGTACAGCATAGCAATAAGTTCCCGTAGTGACTTGGCCCAGCCCGGACGTGAATCGCCAACTTTAATGATAGTATCTGTAGAATGCATATCTTCGTTGACGATTGGTAGCTTCTCAATGTTGTGACGTTCAACAGAGAAGCCTACACCTGTACCACACATGAGTATATACATTGTCTCATCAAACGCACGTGGGCTATCCACAGGCACATATGAACAATTGTATCCACCTACATGGCAACGGTCCAGTGCAGGACCAGATGTCATCAAGGCTCTCATGCTTGGCATGATGTGTTGGTCAAGCACAGCAGTCTCTAACTCTGTGCGTAATTCATTAGAAAGTGTATATTTATGTTTCTTCTTTAGATGAACAGTCATATAATCAAAGTAACGTGATACTGTTTCAGGCCATGTCTCTCGTCTTTGTTCATCCTCTTTCCATCTTGCGTAGCGAGATAGAGCAATAAAGTTCTGATAGTCTGTAGGTAAATGATTACTTATCATAGGGTCACTCCTGTATGTGCTTAATGTTTTTTATTGTTGCTCCGTCAATGTCATAAAAGTATTCACGGATGCCTTCTTCTATTTCCTCCCCCACATTCTCATCAGCAGGTACAGGATATTCATCTGGGTCTATATCAATAGTGATAAAGACTTTAACTCTCATCATCATAACGGTCCTCGACTTCGATAATTAACTTGTCAAGATACCAACTGGCTTTCTTCAAGTCTTCAGAGCCATTCTTGTAACGATAACGCCACAGATATTTCATAATGTTACCTTGCAGATAGTATTCGTATCCATTATCTAATGCAGCAGAGATAGCATCAATGCATTCAATACCAGCTTCATTATAGTGTGGTGGGCTGTTGACCATATCTACACCAGCATATGCTTCCTTTGCATCTCGCTCAATCTTTTCCATAATATTCTTGTAGCTTGTCATTATGCACTCCCCTTTGTCTTAGTTCCAAAGTCAATCGTAACTACGTTATCCTCTCTGTCAATAACACGTGAACTTGAGTCTACCTCAACAACGTACTCTTTGTCAACATTCTCTATAACAAAATTATGTACCATATCCCGTAGTTCCTCATGTCGTTCCATGAGAGGCACAGTTGATGCCATCATTTTACAGAAGTGCATGACTTGATAATAATCTTCATCATCTAAATCGTTCTGTGGCTGTGTAATAATTGACAAGTCTATGTCACCTGTCCACGAACCGTCTTTATCTTTGAATGGTCTTATTCGTATTAGAAAGTCCTCAGACCTCATCTTCATTTGTTCTTCGTCCATGTTCACTTGCTCCTTTTCACTTTCTTACCTGCAAACCCTATAAAACTAGGATGTTTGTTCTTGCCTTTTTCTTTCAGCCACTCCTCTGGAATGATGCGTGTATAGCACATAAACCCATGCTTGTCACACCACTCTCCATAAGTAGACTTAGCCCCTTTACGTAACTTTCGTCTGCCGTTTTCAAAGACAAATCGTATATCAAGATTAGGATGCTGCCGTTTGATAGCTAAATGCTTGCGCCTATCTGCGGCTGTGAACATTCCTTTTGTCTCAACTATGATACCATTAGGTAGCACAAAGTCTGGTGTATAGGTACGGTAGGCTAGGTCTTCCCATTCTATCTTAATACATTCGTAACCAAAGTTAATCTTTAGTTCTTTAAGATAGTCGGAAATCTTAACCTCTAAGCCAGACCGATACCCATACTTACGTGCCGCTTTAAACTGTTTGAAGTTAGGCGGCATCGTATTCCTCTGATAGCTTAATGTAAGACACTATCTTTGGGTCTTTTGCTTTAGACTTAACGGCAGGTAGTTCTACCATCTTAGGCCAACAAGCATGTTTATATGAACAGAACGTGCAGTTCTTATTCAGTACAAGATTGCCTGTCTCTTTGCCGTTGAAGGTTTCTTTCTCAGGCTCAAAGCATCTGACCAACTCATCTCCCATAGCACGAGAGATATTGTCTTCAATATTCTGTACCTCTTTGTCTACGTCTAGTCCTGTAGCAGGTACATACTTGAAGTCACCATTAGCTTTGTTGACAACCCACCAGCCACCAGCTTTCTTGCCAGCAGCCTTAGCATACCCGGCTAACTGCCCAATATATCCGAACGTATCTCCGTCAGATAAGGAATCATAAGATTCAAACTTGTGGATGTATGACCAGTTTGAAGCTGATTTAATATCATCAACTGCATCCCGAATGACAATATCATATGAGCCGCTAACAGAAGTATCAGACAACTCAAGAGTAACCTTTTCAGTGTCTTCATATTCTACTCCCGCCTCCTTCAGTAGTCCTTTGAAGACAGCTTCAACGATGTCTCCAAGCATCATGTTCATTACGAATGTAGTTGGCTTGGGTAACGCAGTCTCTGGCTTGTTACGCTCAAACCAAAGTTGGCAAGAGGGTCTGCCTACATTAGACATACGTAGGCGAAACCCATCTCGCTTGTTACCCCCACCAAACTGACGTTGCAGTGCGTCTGATACATCTTGCGCTACTTGCTTGATAGTATCAGGTGACATGGTAGTGCCACCATTGGCAGCTTTCTCCATGTACTGATACAACGCCAACTCAGCAGGATGGTTCATCACGCAACCTCTTCGTCTTCAAATTCGATGTCAACTATATCGTCAACACCCTCGATATCCTCACCCTCTTGCATGGCTTTCTCTGACCATGAGTTGATGATGTACTCATTGTAGTTCTGTACCCATGTCATAAAGTCACCAAAGTTAGTTTGCTCAACGTCACTAAGTTCAAGTGTCTTAGTCAGGTCCAGAGATACTACAGGCAGGTAGAAGCTATTACCGTTAGGTAGCTTGCGTTCTTCCGTATTACCAGTAATGCTATGCTGCACTGGCAAACGCTTCATCTTGCTCAACTTAGTGAACACAGTGCCTACATCTTTAAAGGCATCTCTGTTCTCAATCTCCCAGATAAAAGCAGTTTCGGCTACGTCCACCGCTTTACCGTTCTCGTCTACTGCATCATGCAGTTCTACCGTGCCAAGCATTACTCGTACACGTTTAATCTGCTTGATGAGTTCCTGTGTCTTCTCAGGCAGTGACTTGAAGTCCTGAATATAACCTGCTGGCTTACCACAGTTGAAGCCACCATCGTTATCTTTCAGGTCAATATTAAGGTTATCTGCCATCACAGTTTTAACGTAGCGGTTTGGCTTATCACCTGAACCCTTAATAAAACGCTTGTACATAAAGCGTTGCAAGTATGGGCGTAGTGTTACTGACGTAGCGTAGTAAGTTGGCCCATCAGGGATATCCAATTTATATGTACCCCCTTTAACAAGGATACGGTCATTGCCTAAGATAGGCGAATGATTGATACGAAGACGAGCAAGAGTGCTTGCCTTCTCTTTTGTGCTACCGCCCTCTGCTGCAATGCCCATAGCTTTAGCCATCTCTGCATAGTTAGCGGTATCAATAGTAGTGATTTGTGTTGTCATATAATTACTCCTTTCCTCGAAGTACAGTTGAAAGTTTGATAGTTATATCAGCTTACGTCTTTCGTGTCAAGCCAATTATCACCAATTTTTGCTTCTAATAACAGTGGTACATTAAATACGCATCCCCACCGTAATTGGATGAGTTTTGGTAAAACTCTATTTGTTTCATTGATGACTTCAATCACACTCCTTTCTTCATCTGGATGTACATCAATGACGATACTGTCATGCACTGTATTTACTATACATGATTTCATATCAGATAGCAACCTCTCAATGTGCAACAATGCAACAGGCACAATGTCTGCTGTAGCAAATGACTGCACTGGGTAGTTCTTTATCTGTGTAAAGTTGGACACACGACCACGAGCATTACGTGTAACATCAGGGAAAGCAAATTCCCTGCCTGATGGTGTGGTAATCTTACGTGTAGTTAGAGCCTCTTTAGCCAATCGGGTATGCCAAAGCCCAATTCCTTCGTATTTTTCCGTGAAGTGTTCGTAGTATTTTGCTTCGGCAGGTGTGCGTCCGAACCCCGTTGCCCCGTAAAGGGGCGCAAAGGTGTGAGCCTTCGCTTCTTGGCGATTCGTAGGTTGACCAGCATCAGAAATAACTTTACTCGTATATGAGTGAACATCAAACCCAGTTGAAACTTCTTCAATTGCTACTCCATCTTGTGATAGGAATGCAGCGGCACGAAACTCTAGCTGTGCAAAGTCTGCTTCCATGATTTTACCACCATCCCACCGGGATACAAACACCTTTTTTACAGGGAATGTACCACCACGTGGCATGTTTTGCATGTTAGGGTTAGCACCAGAGAACCTGCCAGTGGCAGTGCGATGCTGAAGCAGACGGACATGCAACTTACCGTCAGCCTTTGTGTGTGTAGATATACCGTCAACAAACGATGATAGGTATGTCTCCACAGCAGATAGTCTACGTACCTTAGACAGAAACTCTACAGCAGTATCACGCTTGGCAGTACGTGCCTTGCCCTCAAGAAACTGTAGCTTGTCTTTGCTGGTAGTAAACCCATTAGCACTCATCCATTTAGGTGAGGGTGCTTTAAATTTCAACCCCGCCAAACTATCCAGATTAGCCAGAGTATAGCCGTTACCGTCACATACCGTGCAACGATTGGTTCTTGCAAAAAGTGTTCCATCTTTCTTTACCTTTCTTACCTGACCAGTGCCTTTACATACGCTACACTGTGTCGCTTTAGTTTTGTGTAGACGTTCCGTACCAGCGTTTACTAGGCTACGAAAGTCTGCCTCATCCATGTATGGGTCAACAGCATTGCCCCAATACTCTTTGTCCAGCACCTTGCGACTATATATAACCCATGACAGTTGCTCTGGGCTGTTCAGGTTGATAGGTGTGTCACCCATCAGTTCCCTTACCATTATCTGTAACTCATGCTTCAATGTGTCACGCTCCTGTTCGTATTCAGAACGCACATCGTCCAATGCCTTACGGTCAATAGTAAAGCCGTTTTGATACATGCGAGACAGAGACACAGCCACCTCATTGGTAAGTTGTACAGTAGTCATCAGCCCTGAATCAGCAGGTGTATTCAAC
>Ga0315315_10003372_pt1 | contig 14682 bp, 11 predicted proteins | sample M140m3416metaG_FD_203699 | JGI IMG/M metagenome (GOLD analysis project Ga0315315, IMG submission 203699) | Ammonia-oxidizing marine archaeal communities from Monterey Bay, California, United States - M1 40m 3416 | ecosystem: Environmental > Aquatic > Marine > Intertidal zone | place: USA...
TCTCGAACAGAGAAAAACTACAACTGAAGTTACACAGATCAGAAGGTTATCCTGAGAGAATCAAAACATCTGTTGAGCATTTAACGAATCTTGATTCCACAACGGATGTTGATGATAAAGTTGAAGGAGCTTATGGGTTTATGGTCGGTAGACATCGGTTCTATATTCCGTTCGGAGATAGCTTTGATGTTGATGCCGAGAAAGTGAAAATTCAAAAGGATTTGGCGTATCAGGAAGGGTTTCTCAACATCGTTAGAAAGAAACTCTCCAACGAACGTTTTATCAGCGGAGCCCCTGAGAAAGTGATTGAAATTGAGAAAAACAAGGAGCAGGATGCACTCGCAAAAATCGCGATTTTAAAAGAGAAGTTATCTGACTTGTGTTGAGATGAAATCGGAATCAAGAGATTTATTGCATTATGAAATACTGGGCAAAATAGATGCGCCTTGGCTTGTATTTGTTCATGGTGCGGGTGGGTCAATTAAGACTTGGAAATTTCAAATTGACGATCTCGCAAAAGATTTCAGGCTGCTTCTTGTTGACCTTCGTGATCACGGTTTTTCAAAAAACATTCAGCCTTCCTTCGATTCGTATGATTTTGATATCGTCGGAAATGATGTGATTAAAGTCCTCGATGTTCTCAAGATTACAAAAGCCCACTTTATTTCTTTAAGTATTGGATCAGTGATTCTACAAAAAATAGATATTCTCAGACCAAAACTTATTGATAAGATGGTGATGGCGGGTGCTATTTTTGACGGAAGCAAATTCATGCATGCTTTTGTTCATAGTGGTAAAATCCTCACTTATATTCTACCATATAGAGTGTTCTATTCCCTATTTAGCTTTATTGTAATGCCTAGAAAAAACCACAGATTAAGCAGATATATCTTCAGGCGACAAAGTATGAGGATGAATGTTATAGAGTACTTAAAGTGGATTGAATTGTACAAGCCATTTTTTACCCTTATAAAAGAATACGTAGGGCGTCAAATAGTGACACCTTGCCTCGTTGTTATGGGCGATCAAGATCATATCTTCTTTAAATCAGCAAAGAATTTTACGGAACATCAAAAAAACGCAAATTTAACAGTGATTAAGGGGTGCGGACATGTTGTAAGCATAGAAAGTCCGAAACCATTTAATAAAATAGCTTCGGACTTCCTGAAGGGGGTATATGTTCCTGATTCAGTTCAATCTGAACCTGTTCCGTACAAATGGTCTGACTTGAAAAATCTAAAAGCCAGGGCTTAGGTATGTTAATTTAGTTACGTGCAAGGTACCCTGAGACACTTTCGTCAGTTTCTGTCATCGCTTCTTTTCCCTTGTTCCAATTGGCAGGACAAACCTCACCTTCTGTTTCAACATGAATTAACGCATCGAGCATTCTGAGTGCTTCATCAACATTACGTCCAAGAGGGAGATTGTTGACAAGCTGGTGCTGAACAACGCCGTCTTTGTCGATTAAGAATAAACCACGGTATGCGATAAGCTCGTTGTCGCTGATTAAGTTTCCTTCGTCATCATAGTCGTACATGCCAGTAAGCACGTCGAAATTTGTTGAGATGGTATTTGCAGTGTCTGCAACAAGAGGGTATGTGATGCCCTGGATTCCACCATTGTTTTTAGGCATACGTAAATACGCGGCATGACTCTCTGCTGTATCAGTAGAACAACCTACAATTTGGCATCCTCTATTTTCGAATTCAGACAGTTTTTCTTGGAAAGCGTGTAGCTCGGTAGGACAAACGAATGTGAAGTCTTTTGGGTAGAAAAATAAGATGACGTACTTGTTGTCGAGGTATTGCTCTAAAGAGAAATCGCCAACAATTTCGCTGCCGTTAAGAACAGCTGCTGATGAGAAATAAGGTGCTTTTTGACCTACTAAAACTGCCATGATGATTGTGGGGTATTTAAATGATGGCACAAAGATAACTGAACCCTATCTTAGTTGTATTATTTCAAGGATGAAGTTTGCAGCAATAGATATCGGTTCGAATGCAGTGCGCCTCTTAATCAAAGAGGTGAACGTCACTAATGATGTCAGTGATGTCAGGAAAGTCAGCTTCACACGCGTGCCTCTTCGTTTGGGCGAAGATGTTTTTGAAACAGGAAGGATTTCAAATAAAAAGGCGAGGAATCTGGTACAGGTGATGCGGGCTTTTTGGTATTTGATGGATGTGTATGAGATAGAATGGTTTCGGGTCTGTGGGACCAGTGCCATGAGAGAAGCAAAAAATGTTGATGAAGTTTGTGAACTGGTTCTGAGGGAGGCAAATGTTAAGATTGAATTGATTAAGGGGCAAGAAGAAGCCGATTTAATCTTCAGGAATTTCAGTGTTGCAAACTATAAATCAAACGCTGACTTCCTGTATATAGATGTGGGAGGAGGTTCTCTTGAATTGACCTTGATTCGTGATGGAAAGAGAATAAGAGGTCAGTCTTTTAAAATTGGAACAATACGTACCATCAAAGGCATAGTAGAAGATGGTGAGTGGGATGCCGTTGCAGAATTTGTAAAACACGTTTCGCAAGTCTCTGTTAAGATTCTGTCCATTGGTACAGGAGGAAATATTAACCGAATACAGCGCATTATCCGTAACCCCAAAAACACGCCTATTTCTCTTTCTAAAATTGAAGAGATAAAGGATACACTCAAGGCATATTCTTTTGACGATAGAGTAGAGAAGTTTTCGCTCAAGCCGGACAGAGCTGATGTGATAGTTCCGGCAGCCGAAATCTACATACGGATTATGAAATTGGCGAAATCAAACAAGATCATCGTACCTAAAGTAGGTCTTTGTGATGGGATTATTCTTCAGATTCACGAGGAATATCTGGCTTCTAAGAAGCAAGGGTAACAACAGTTGGCGGCTGTTATTTCAAATTACGTGTGAGAAATGCATCAACTTCGTAAATGCGTTTGGGCTTAAGCACAATTTCTCCTTTAGAATCAATCAAAAAGTAAGTCGGTGTGGCTGTAATCTTATAGTCTTTCACTATAGGACTGTCCCAACCTTGAAGTTGGCTTACATTGAGATACTGCATGCCACGTGATTCAATAACGTCGGACCAGCTCTTTCTCGCTTGGTCAATTGAGACACCTATTGTTTCGAATCCCTTGCTGTGATATCTGGCATACAATGGGATCAATACGGGTATTTCCTGTTCGCATTTGTGACACCATGAAGCCCAAAACATGACGAGTGTGTATTTATTTTCTGACGCAGTCTCCATTAAATTCACATTGCCTCCGGTATAAGATTCTATGACAAAGTTAGGAGGCGTCTTTCCTACCTGAAGGTTAATGATCCCTTGAGCACGTTGACGGATGACATCACTTAAATCTGCGCCACAATCCTCATCGAAAATGTAATTATCTAAGATGTACTGGCATATATCCTCCTTTCCAGTGTTATAAAACCCATCAAGCATTGCGTAAAGGGCGCTTTCTAATGTCTTGGGGTTAGGCTCAAAATGCGCTTTAATAATGTCAATACAAGCAAGGAAACCACTTTCTTCACCTTTGCTGAACTTCACCATCATGCCTTGAATTCGGTCACTGATTGCGAGCGTGTGTATCAAACTGTTGTCCAAAGGGTCCATGTCTTCAAAATACCTCCCCTGTGTAGATGGATACTTTGGGTTTTTCCAGGACAAAACTTTCGCAGCGTAGGTGCCTGAATATTGGTCAATTAGGTTGTGCTGAGATTGTACCAGCTCTAATTCCTTACCTTTTATTTGCTCTTCAATTCTAGATCGGAATGGACTGTCTTTTAAGCCTTTTCTGAGATTTTTTATCTCATTCTTATTGATGTTCTCTAATTTGATATACGCATTCCAGGCTGTGTTTTCAGCTGAGCCAGGCGTTAATTTGGTACCATTAAGTCTGCTTGATTTGAAATCAATATAAACATCACTTTCATCCGGATTGAGGATTATTTGAGTTTTGTTGTTTGCCTTTCCATTAAGCACAAGCTCATAAAATCCACGGCTTACTTCCATATTTGGAAATGAAAACTGTCCACCTTTAATCAAGGCACTGTCTAGCAATGCTTTGTTTCGGGCTTCCGTGACATAGAGGTGTATAATGGATCCTTCAGCAGCTTTGACATTGCCGCTAAGGGTTACTTTCCCTGTTTTGTCCCCTCTGTTCTGATTATTTGTGCCATTTTTGTATCTAGGTGATACTTGGTCTGTCTGATTTTCTGCAGAGTGGTTTTCAGAATCAACGGTCTTTGTTTGAGAGACCTTTGAGGAGGTAGGAGCGGGAGCACTATCATTGCAAGCAGATAGCACAATAAGTAAGGTGCTTGCTATCCAAGTCATTGTTTTCATGTTTGAAGTATTATCAATGCCAAATAAAGATAGACACAAGATACAAATTACATTTTAATTATTTATTAAATGAACTTGAGCCAGATTTTGGTTTGGGAGTGTTCCCTTTAAATTTCTGTTTTTTAAAGCCACCTTTCTTATAGCCTTCATTCTTAAACCCACCGCGATTGTTGCTGCTTCCTCTGTTGTCTCCGCCACTTCTGTTGTCGCTGCCACCTCTATTGTCGCTTCTATCCCTGTTGTATCCGCCGTCACCTCTGTTGTCGCTTCTATCCCTGTTGTATCCGCCGCTTCCTCTGTTGTCGCCGCTTCCTCTGTTGTCGTTTCTGCCCCTGGTGTATCCGCCACCAGCTTTGTTGTCGCTTCTGTCCCTGTTATATCCGCCACCAGTTCTGTTGTCACTTCTATCTCTGTTGTATCCGCCGCTTCCTCTGTTGTCGCTTCTATCTCTGTTGTATCCGCCGCGTCCTTTGTTGTCGCTTCTGTCTCCTCTGTTTTCACGATTTCCATAGCGATTTCCAACCTCTCTGTTTCTTGGAGGGCCAAAAGAAGATCCTTTATACCCATCATTACGACCATCTCTTCTTGAATTATTCTCGGATGGTTTCCCGTATCCATTAGAAGAAGATCCGTTGTTCGAGACACTTGCCCTTCTGTCACCTCTGCCTTTGTTATCTCTTTCAAAACGTCTGGGAGATCTTTCTCTGTTGTCTGAAGAACCGTAAGAAGATCGGCTAGAAGATCTCGATCCACCTCCACTGCCCCCATATCCACGACCACGACCACCTCCGCGGTTGCGACTGTTTTTCTTGCCACCTCCTTTAGTCATAACCATACCTACAGGGTCCATAGGCATGTTGTAAGGCTGGTCAGTCACCAGTTCGATTTCACGATCTAGAAGTTTTTGAATGCCTCTTAGGTGGTTGCGTTCCTCACCTTCATTACAGAATGAAATGGCAGTTCCTTCACGTCCAGCTCTACCTGTTCTTCCGATCCGGTGAACGTAACTCTCACTCAAATTAGGTAATTCAAAATTAAATACGTGGCTCAGATCATCAACATCAATACCCCTTGATGCGATATCAGTTGCAACTAAAACCCTTACTCTTCCTTTCTTAAATCTTTTAAGCGCTTTTTCTCTTGCAGGTTGAGATTTGTTCCCATGAATTGCTTCAGACGGGATGTTGTTGTTTTGGAGATGTCTAACAACTTTATCTGCACCGTATTTTGTTCTTGTGAAGACCAGCGCATTTGAAATCTCCTCATTTTCTAGCAGGTGGACGAGCAAATCTTTTTTATCAGATTGGCGGACGTAATACACTTTCTGTTCTACAGTTTCTGCAGCAGAGCTCACCGCAGCAATTTGAATGCGTAATGGATCATTTAAAATAGAAGAAGATAGACTTCTAATATTGTCAGGCATTGTTGCAGAAAAGAAAAGCGTTTGTCTATCTGATGGACATTGCTTGATAATCTTCTTAATATCGTGAATGAATCCCATGTCTAGCATGGTGTCTGCTTCATCTAGAACGAGCACTTCTACGTCACCAAGGCGAATATGCCCTTGATTACACAAATCGAGCAATCTTCCTGGTGTCGCAATTAAAATATCGATACCTCTGCGAATCGCATCAACCTGTCTTCTTTGAGGTATTCCACCAAAAACCACAGTGGAACGAAGTTTAGAGTTTTTGCAATAATTCCTAACGTTTTCGTCTATTTGAGACGCGAGTTCACGGGTAGGAGTGATGATTAATGCTCTAATGGGCTTTGACTTCCCTTTTGACTTAGAGGGTCTCTCCCCAAGTAGGTGGATGATCGGAAGCGTAAACGCTGCTGTTTTTCCTGTTCCAGTTTGTGCACTTCCCAGAAGGTCACGACCTTCTAATACGCTTGGGATTGCTTGTTCTTGAATGGGTGTTGGCGTATCATAGCCGAGTTGCTGAATGGCATCGATAATCGAATCACTCAGGCCTAAATCTTTGAAAGACATAGATAAAAATATATGGTCGCAAGAAAACGTTTGCGAGTAACGTACCGAGTCTGAATATGGCGCGTGCCGACAACGGGTGAAACACGCATGCGATTTCTAACGCGGTGCAAAAGTACAAAAACTTTCACTTTTAAAAAAAACTATGCTGTAGGAGCGGGTTTTCCTAAGCTTTTTAGCATGGCTGTATGTAGTTTCAGCGCTTGACCGAAAGAAACATCAGCTCTGTATGGGAGTCCAAATTCCTTAGCAGTCCTTTTAACGATAGGCGCAATCTTCCTGTAATGTAGGTGACACATGTTGGGGAAGAGGTGATGTTCTATTTGGTAATTCAATCCTCCACACAGCCAAGTTAGCATGCGCGACTTCACGCCAAAGTTAGAAGACGTTTGAAGTTGGTGTTGAAGTCTGTCAGTCCCTAACGTCTTATTCTCTTCACCATCGTGAAATACATGATGTTCGAGTACATGAGCCGGTTGGAAAATAATGGCCATCAGAAACCCTCCCACGATGTGCATAACAAGCCATCCAAGGATCACTTTCCACCATGCGATGTCCGTGAGAATGATCGGAAGTGCGATGATATAGAAATAATAGAAAAGCTTTGTAAACACCATGTAGATTGCAAGTCTTCCAGTAGACTTTCCAGTCGTCTTGATCAGGTCTTTCTTCTTGTATCTCGCAAGTGCTTGCCAATCTTTCGAAATCATCCATGAAACAGTCATGAGACAATAGAAAAACCATGCATAAATATATTGGAATCGATGTATCTTATAGAGTGGTTTATTTGGGTTGAATCGAAGGACTGTCGCTGGGTCGATGTCTTCATCCAATCCATTGATATTCGTGAATGAATGATGCAATATGTTGTGTTGGATGCACCACATGTCAGAATTCCCACCGACAAGATCAATTGTTTTGCCCATGAGTTTATTTATCCATGGCTTCGTACTGTACGCACTGTGGTTGCCGTCGTGCATAATGTTTAAGCCTATTCCGGCCAATCCAAACCCCATGGTTACTTCCGCAATCCAAAACCAAGCTCCACCACCTGTCACTCCAAATGTAAAAAGGGCCCATGGAACGAAGTAAAGAGAGAGCATTAATAAGGACTTAAACAACATCGGACCACCGCCGGACTTGTTAAGTTTATTTGCAGCAAAGTAATCATCAACGCGAGAACGTAGTGTCTTTGAAAACCCTGATTTGTCATTCGTAAATCTAACGATTGGAATATTCATGGCGTAAAATTACTTCTTCAAACACTGTGTATAACTAATTTTTATTATGAAATATTCCTACAAAGTGTTAATAACACATTTGTCTGTCACTTATGCTCTTCCAAGCGCAACAATAGGGTTGAGCAGGGATGCTTTTCTTGCGGGATAGTATCCACTCGCTAAGCTTGTAATCATGCAAAGTGTCATCCCAACAAGAATCCATCCCCAGGGAATGATAAAAGGTGTTTCGAAATAGGAAGCAATAAGATTCCCCAACCCCAGGCCGAGTGCAATGCCCACTGCGCCACCTAATTGTCCGATGACGATGACCTCTATTAAGAATTGAGTTCGAATTGCTTTAATGCTTGCGCCTAAGGACTTGCGGGTTCCTATTTCTCGAGTGCGCTCTGATACAGAAACGAGCATGATGTTCATCAGTCCTATCCCTGCACCAAAGAGTGTAATGATTCCGATGACACTTGCTGCGAGTGTAATTCCACTGGTCGCTTCCAGTAACGTTTCCACCATGGAGTTGCTTTTACTGATTTCAAATGAGTTGGGGCTACCTGGTGCATCGCCTCTTACCATTCTAAAGGCCCCTGTGGCCAACTCGCTTCCTTGAGATATTTGCTCAGGGTCTTCGACCGCACACGTAATCGTGTAATTTCTATTGTTGTCTGAAAATTGACGTCTGACAGATGGTATGGGTATTAAGCATTGATTGTCTTGTGACATCCCGAAGCTTGCTCCCCGAGACTCAAGAACACCGATCACTAAATAACGTGAGCCAGACAATATGAGGTTTGTTCCCACGACAGTCTCCCATGGTTCGTATAGTTTTTCTTCGATATTTGATCCGATGATAATAAGAGGTATACCTTCCTCTCCTTCAGCGATTGTAAAGCCCCTTCCTTTTGATAGAGGGATACTTGCGACGTTTAAATAGTTGCCATCTATGCCAAGAATAGGAATGTTCGGGTCTGTTCTTTTTGATCCTCTGCTTACAATCGCACTTGAGGTCACATAAATGGATGATGTGACTGTAAGTTCTGACCCCACGGATTTGCGAAAACGTCGGGTTTCTCGGTAATTTATAATGGACGTTGGACTCGACCTGCGACCATTGAAAAATCCGCCCTGGCGTTTGGGCTTAATTGTGAATGTATTTGTTCCGAGGGATGAGAATTCTGTGCGTATGTTTTCTTTGAGGGACTCAGTCGCAGTAACCATAGCTATTAGAGCCATGATCCCAATGCTGATAATGGCAACTGTTAACGTGGTTCGAAGTGCCTGTCCCTGTATGGATCTGACAGCAACTTTGATTTGTTCAATTAAAACAGACTTTGACATCCTCATGCCCCGAAGGTACTACCCTATCTTTGGGCCTTGAAACAAAAATCAAAGTAACATGACTTTTGATATAGAAATGATTAAGAAAGTGTACGCTGAATTCCCGGAGCGTATCGAAGCGGCAAGAAAATTAATGGAAAGACCATTGACTTTGGCAGAGAAGATTCTGAATGCTCATTTGTGGGACGGTAGTCCAACCCAGGTGTATCAACGCGGTATAGATTATGTTGATTTTGCACCAGACCGTGTGGCGATGCAAGATGCAACGGCACAAATGGCCTTGCTTCAATTTATGCAAGCGGGTAAAATAAAAGTTGATGTGCCTTCTACAGTGCATTGTGATCATTTGATCCAAGCGAAAATCGAAGCGACAACAGATTTACAAAATGCGATTAACCAAAACAACGAAGTATATAATTTTTTAGAGTCTGTGTCAGACAAATATGGTATCGGTTTTTGGAAACCTGGTGCTGGTATCATTCATCAGGTTGTCCTTGAAAACTATGCTTTTCCTGGAGGAATGATGATCGGAACAGATTCCCATACCGTAAATGCAGGTGGACTTGGAATGGTGGCGATTGGCGTGGGTGGAGCTGATGCGGTTGATGTCATGGCTGGATTGCCATGGGAACTTAAGTTTCCTAAATTAATTGGTGTGAAGCTAACAGGCAAGCTAAGTGGATGGTTGAGTGCAAAAGATGTGATTCTGAAAGTTGCGGGAATTTTAACGACCAAAGGCGGGACAGGTGCGATTGTTGAATATTTTGGAGATGGAGCGATCGGGCTTTCATGTACGGGTAAAGGAACAATATGCAACATGGGAGCTGAAATAGGCGCGACCACTTCTCTGTTTGGATATGACGATAGCATGGGACGTTATTTACGCGCCACGGGGCGAGAGGATGTTGCTGCTGCTGCTGATGGGATCGCTTCACATTTAACAGGTGATCCAGAAGTTTACGCAGATCCAGAAAAATATTTTGATGAGGTTATTGAATTGGACTTGAGTGCGATGGAGCCTCATCTAAACGGGCCATTTACGCCTGACTTAGCGACGCCAGTGAGCAATATGAAGGAAGCTGCCGCAAAGAATGGTTGGCCGACTTCAATTGAATATGCACTTATTGGCTCGTGTACAAATTCCAGTTATGAGGACATTAGCCGTGCGGCCTCTATCGCACGTCAAGCAAATGATTTAGGGATAGAGTCTAAAGGTCAGCTCACAATTACGCCAGGATCCGAACTCGTGCGTTACACCATCGAGCGAGATGGTTTCATCGGCACATTTAGAGAATTAGGTGCAAATGTATTTGCGAATGCATGTGGACCTTGCATCGGGCAATGGGATCGTGCAGGTGCAGACAAGAAAGAAAAAAACTCTATCGTTCATTCCTTTAACAGGAATTTCTCAAAACGCGCGGATGGGAACCCCAATACGCACGCATTTGTAGGCTCTCCAGAGCTTGTTACAGCGATTGCAATCGCAGGGGATTTGACCTTCAATCCACTTACAGACCCCCTTTATACAAAGGGCGGAAAGGAGGTGATGCTTCAAGAACCCGTCGGCGAAGAATTGCCAACCAAAGGGTTTGATGTGGAGGATGCAGGATATTTAGCGCCAGCAGAAGATGGCGCGGACATTGTAGTCAATGTGAATGCGGACTCAGAGAGGTTGCAGTTGTTGACGCCTTTTTCTGCATGGGATGGTGGAAATTTATTGGGCGCCAAACTCCTAATTAAAGCTGAAGGAAAGTGTACGACAGATCATATTTCTATGGCGGGTCCTTGGCTTCGTTTTAGAGGACATTTGGATAACATCTCCAACAATACCTTAACAGGCGCATTAAATTTCTTCGGTGGGGCAACGAACAAAGTTAAAAACCAACTTGATGGAACTTTTGGTGAGGTGCCTGCTGTAGCGAGAGCCTATAAAGCTGCTGGCGTTGCCTCTGTAGTGGTCGGTGATTCGAATTATGGCGAAGGGAGCTCTCGTGAGCACGCAGCGATGCAGCCTCGTCATCTTGGCGTTCACGCGGTAATTGTGAATTCATTTGCACGTATCCACGAAACAAACCTTAAGAAACAGGGGATGTTGGGATTGACGTTTATGAACGAAAACGATTACAATCTCATTCAAGAAGATGATACGTTTAACTTCGTCGATTTAGACGCGTTCGCGCCAGGTAAGCCCTTGACAATAGAGGTGGTTCACGCAGATGGTTCAGTGGATGTTGTGATGACAAAGCACACCTATAACGAACAACAGATAAGTTGGTACCGTGCAGGATCTGCGCTTAACATGATCAAAGAAGAAAACGCGAAATAGTCTACTGAGGAATGATTGTGAATTCAGCGTCAATGGTTCCGCCATTCCCGCTGGATCCAGCTTGCACGTTTGTAAATGTGAGTATGTGTGAGTTGTCCGTGATTAAAACGTTGACAATGCCACTTGAGATCTCCCAGTTTATATCTACGCCTGGAACTTCAATCTCATTCGCAACCAATACATCAACAGCGTTTACTGTCGTTGATGCACCATCAGTTATGACATCTACAGTCAAGGCAAGATCGTGGTTTGGATTGTGATTGGCCACTTCGTTTTCTGTTCTTAAATCGGCGACGATGTGATAACGGTAAAGGTTAGGTTCGTCGTCACTTGGGACAAACCCTTCTGCCAAACGTACAGACAATGCTCTGTCGCCGAGTGAGAGGTCACCACATTCGCAGTTGTACTCGATATTAATGAATGGGTCATGTTTTACACATCCGGTGAACAAAATCATTGATGCAAAAAAGGCGATGAGGGTATATGTGGTTGCTTTCATTGTTGCGAAGATAGGGTTTACATACGAACGAATTTATTTTCAGTTTCTTTGAATGGGATAGAGTAAATAGGGTTGTCTGTCCATTTTAAATTTAATCAAATCTCTGTGCCAAAGCGCTTTTAACGCCTCAAGTCCCTCTCCTTTTTCTAAGCACAAACGAAGTTGATCTGTCCCAGCTAATTTGTCGAAGAAGCGCTTTGAAGTGAAGAAGCCAGAGATTTCATTTTCATCATTGCGAAATGATTGTGCATACGTTTCAAGCATGCTGAGGTCCCAGCTTGGACCATCTATCCACCATTTCTGACCTCTTGATTGAAAGTTTTCTCCGACACAAACAACGTCTTCGTGTTTTGGATGTGGAGACGCGCCAGGCGTAGAAACAGGTGTGAAACGCAATGCGTCCTTTCCGACAGGGATATTTGGTGTCATTCCTCTGGGGATACCTGCAATCTCAAAAGGGGTGGGGGTTCCTCTCCCAATACTGACATTTGTAGGCTCTAGAAAACAAAGTGAGGGATAGAGCTCTACAGCGATGTGGGAGGGTAGATTCGGTGAGGGCGCAATGGACAACATGTATCGATCGGAGTGCGCATATCCCTCACATGTGATGATGGTGATTCTCGGTGTTACGCCACCTTCTAGCCAGCCTTCGCCTACAGCCATATTTGCGAGCTCTCCGAAAGTCATGCCGTGAACCACAGGGACTGGAGCCCACCCTACAAATGATTTGAAGGCTGGGTCGAGCATAGGTCCGTCAACATGATGTCCGTGAGGGTTTGGCCTGTCAAGGACCAAAACCTCAATATCGCTTTCTGCTGCGGCTTCCATAACCAGCATCAACGTACTTAAGTACGTGTAAAAACGCGCGCCCACATCTTGAATGTCGAAGATGATTAAGTCAACATTTGACAGTGATTCTTTGGAAGGTTTGCGAGATTTTCCGTGCAAAGAGAGGATGGGGAGCTTCGTTTTTGGGTCAATGTCGTCGTAGATGTGGTCGCCATTTGCATGATCTCCACGGAATCCATGTTCTGGTGCAAAAACCTTCACAATATTGACCTCTCTGACTAACAAAGTGTCGACCAAATGGATGTTTTGGTGCGGGGTGTCGGCAAAGAGGACTGAGGTATGATTCCCAACGATAGCTACGCGCTTGTCAGTAGCGATTTCAACGATTTGATCAATCTGCTCATTGCCCAATGAAATTCTGTGTGGCGCAGAAGTGCGGGTGGTTTGGCCTGAACAATTTGTAAAAACAAAAAGCGACAGAATGAAGGCAAGGAACACATTTAGGTTTGATATATAATTCATAGAATACATCACTTTATTCTTAACGCTGTTGATGGAAGTATTCTTGTGCTGTACCAAGCGGGTAAAAGCATAGAGACAACGCACGCAGAAAATGCGATTCCTTCAATGATCAATAATCTAGAGAAGTCTATCAATATGGGGACCTCTGAAACGTAATAGGCATGAGGATCTAGGCTGATTAATCCAGTTTGCTGTTGGATGATGCAGACCGTGAATCCGACGATGTTTCCAATCAGAAATCCGCCCCCAATGATTCGCGTTGCATAATGCACAAAAAGGTCAATAACACGCGAGTCTCTCATCCCCAAGGCCTTGAGGAGTCCTACCTGAGGTCTTCTTTCTAGAATGACAATCAGAAGCGCACTGACCATATTGATAATGCTAATCAGTACCATCAAACTTATGATCACAACCACATTTAAATCAAGCATCCCAAGCCAACTGAAAATCTCTCTGCTTTGTTCGGTTATTTTATTTGTGGTGAATGTATGCGGTATGGTGTACAGAATTTCTTCATTGATGGAAGCCAGATCTGAAAAGTTGTCTATGTAAACTTCATATCCGTCAGCAAACAGTGTCGATGATCCATCTCCAGCTTGCGTATTCCATGTGCCCGTGGAATAGTATAAATGTGCTGTGTCTTGGATGTCATTCCCTCCAACAATCCATGCGTATGCTTTTGAAGTATCAGGGTGTTGGAGATCTATGTCAGGTTCCCATCTTCCCAGGGGCGCTTCACCTTCAAAGGTTTTTCCAAACGAAGCGCCACGAATGTCCATCCCTTCTGATGTTTCGTTGAGGTAGATTACAGCTTGAACACCACGGTTTGACACGTCTTGAAGGAGGGTGTTTTGAACAAAGATGAACCGTTCATCGTACTCAAGAAGTCCAGTTTCATAGATGCCACACACCCGAACTGCCCTGGGTTTAACATCTTCATTTTTAATGACCAAATAAAGGCTGATGCGGTCATTTGTGTCGATCTCCAAAGTCTTTGCGAGGGGTGCTGAAATGAGGACGTCCGATTTTTCCGTAGGCAGTTTGCCGTAAATAAGCGCCTGCACAATCATGTCGGAATCGCTGTTAAATCCGCGTGAGTCATTCAGGTCCATTCCTTTTACGGATACACCTTTTAACGATTTATTTGTTTCGAGTAAACCAGCGTTTAAATACAATGGTGCGACAGATTTCACCCCCTTTAGCTCATTTATTTCGCTTAATAAATTCGTGTCTAATACGATGCCATCGTTGTCAGGATCGATAGGGATGATTTGTATATGAGAACCAAATCCGATGACGAGATCTCGAATCTCACTCTGAAATCCTTGCACGATTGCCGTAGAGATGATGATAAGACCCAGCCCCAATGCAATTCCTGCAGAAGCGATTTGTACAACAGGTTTGGCCCAAGAGGAAGCAGAGCGATTCGAAGTGCTCATTCTATTTGCAATTCGCCTTGTGATTTTACCTTTTGTACTCATCGGGAATAAAGGTAGTATCATAGATGCGCATAAAAGTCCCCATGTGTACTTACTTTTGCAGAATGAATAAAGGAAAAAACGTACACGAAAACATCCTGGGTGCAATTGGGAATACGCCCCTTATTAAACTGAATAAAATTGTGGAGGATTTTCCTTGCGAGGTGTAT
>Ga0315315_10003373_pt1 | contig 14677 bp, 15 predicted proteins | sample M140m3416metaG_FD_203699 | JGI IMG/M metagenome (GOLD analysis project Ga0315315, IMG submission 203699) | Ammonia-oxidizing marine archaeal communities from Monterey Bay, California, United States - M1 40m 3416 | ecosystem: Environmental > Aquatic > Marine > Intertidal zone | place: USA...
TAGACCATTACCTTGGAAAGTTTTCACTGCAAAATATTATGACGACCCGTTTTAAAAATGCATTATTAGAACCACTTTGGTCGAAAGAGCATATTGAACAAATCCAAATTACTAACCATGAAACGCTAGGTGTTGGAGATCGAACTGTGTTTTACGAGGCGACAGGTGCGCTTAGAGATATGATACAAAGCCATCTATTACAAATGTTAGCTTTGGTAACTATGGAACAACCAAAGACCATGAACCCGGAAGATGTGAGGCTTGAAAAAATAAAACTTTTAGAGTCCATTGAGGCTATTCCGTTGGATAAAATTAAAAATTTCGCCTTTCGTGGTCAATATACAGCAGGTAATATTAATGGAGAAAAAGTAAAAGGTTATCTGGATGAAGTTAAAAATCCAGATAGTGTTGTAGAAACCTATGCAGCCATCAAATTATTTATTAATAATTCAAGATGGAGCAAAGTGCCTATTTACCTAAGAACAGCAAAAAGGCTTTATGAAAACTCAACATCAATCACTATTAAATTTAAAAATTATGAGAACTGGTTGACTATAAATATCCAACCAAATGAGAATACTTCATTTGAAATAACCACCCTCCAACCTGGGCTTGATATGGATAAAAATAGGCAAACCATCCTAAAAGGAAATAATCGCATTGAAGGAGACGAAACAATTGATGCTTATGAAGCGTTGATGTTGGATCTTCTAAGTGGAGACCAATCAAAATTTTTGCATATCAATGAAGTAAAAGCTGCATGGAAACTCGTAGATCCAATTATCGACTATTGGGGTAATGACAAATCTAAACCCACTCAATACAAACCCGGTGAATTTGATCCAGAAGAATCAAAAATTATTTTTGAGGATGAAAGTCAATTTTGGAAAAAATAATATTAATATATTCAAAATTTCTTACGTAAAAGTGTTTAGGAGATAAAATGACAATTAAGTCTGACAAATGGATTCGTAAAATGGCTAAGGAAAAAAATATGATTAGCCCATTTGAATCCAAAATGGTTAGGGAGGTTGAAGGACAAAAGATTGTGTCTTATGGAACATCTAGTTATGGCTATGATATTCGCTGCGCGCCAGAATTTAGAGTTTTTACAAATATTAATAGCACCATAGTTGACCCAAAATCTTTTGACCCAAATTCATTTGTTGAGTTTAATGGTGATCATTGTATTATTCCTCCAAACTCATTTGCTCTTGCAAGAACAGTTGAATTTTTTAAAATTCCAAGGAATGTTTTGACGATATGCGTAGGTAAATCAACTTATGCAAGATGTGGCATTATTGTGAACGTTACACCTTTTGAACCAGAATGGGAGGGATACGTAACACTTGAATTTAGCAACACCACTCCTCTACCAGCAAAAATTTATGCTGGTGAAGGCTGTGCTCAGGTTTTATTTTTTGAATCGGATGAAATATGTGAAACTTCATATAAGGACCGAGGAGGAAAATATCAAGGCCAAAGTGGAGTTACTTTACCAAAAATTTAAAAAATATATAACTTAGGAAAAATAATTAAATTGGAATATTGGGGATACCATTTAATACTAGACTGTAAAGGTGGAGATTTAGCTAAAGTAAGTTCATCCGATAATATAAGTCAGTTTGTAAAAACATTAGTAACCAGAATAGATATGGTGGCTTGTGGTGAGCCAAAGATAGAACATTTTGCTACTAATAATCCAAATGCGGCAGGATTTAGCCTAGTACAACTAATTGAAACCTCTTCAATCACAGGTCACTTTGTAGACTTAAATGGAGATAGCTATATTGATGTATTTAGTTGTAAATCTTTTGATATTGAAAAAGTTAAAGAAGTTGTCAAACAGTTTTTCTCACCAAAACAAATAAAAGTGACGTATTTGACACGTCAGGCTTGATTTCAAACTGTTCTTTCGTAATTTATAAAAGAAAATTTTAATCCCTCGTTTGACTCTAAATCTTTTTGAGACAATATTTTCCATTCCCTTTCATCAAAAGCTGGGAAAAATGCATCTCCTTCTATGTTGGTATAGACTTTAGTAATATGCATATTTGTAGCAAAAGGCATTGCCATTTTATAAATCTGTTCGCCTCCGATTATAAAAATCTCATTTTGATCTTTAGTTCGAAAAATTGCATCATCTAATGAATTCACAACTTCAACTCCCTCAATCTTGAGTGTTTTATCTCTACTTATAACAATATTTCTTCGATCTTTCAGTGGCTTTCCAATTGATTCAAAGGTTTTTCTACCCATAATCACACTATGATTTATTGTTATTTTTTTAAAGTATTTAAGGTCCTCAGAAATATTCCAAGGGAGAGCATTTTTATACCCAATTACTGAATTTTCTGATGCTGCAACAATGATAGTAATTTTCCTCACTAGACTGCAACAGGTGCTTTAATTAATGGGTATGGATCATAGCCTTCCAAACTAAAGTCTTCATATTTAAAATCAAAAATATTCTTAACAGATGGGTTAATTTTTATTTGAGGAAGTTTTTTAGGTTTTCGACTTAGCTGTTCATTTACTTGATCGATATGATTGATATATATGTGAGCATCGCCAAGGGTATGAATAAATTCACCACATTTCAAGTCACATACATGCGCTATCATTTGAGTAAGCAGTGCATAGGAAGCAATATTAAAGGGGACACCAAGAAATATATCTGCGCTTCTTTGATAAAGTTGGCAAGAGAGCCTTCCATCCGCAACATAAAATTGAAAGAAACAATGGCATGGCGGTAACTTCATCTTATTAATTTCCCCAACATTCCATGCTGAGACAATTAGTCTTCTCGAATCAGGAGTTTTTTTTATTTGATTAATAAGACTAGATATTTGATCAATTTCTTTACCTTCTTTAGCAGACCAGCTTCTCCACTGATGACCATAGACTGGCCCTAGGTTACCATTTTCATCCGCCCACTCATCCCAGATAGATACACCGTTATCCTTTAAAAACTTAATATTTGTATCACCCGATAGAAACCACAAAAGTTCATAAATTACTGATTTTAAATGTATTTTTTTGGTTGTTAACAAGGGGAAGCTATTATTTAGATTAAAGCGCATCTGGTAACCAAAAACTGATATCGTCCCCGTTCCTGTCCGATCCTCTTTTTTTTGCCCATTTTGTTTTACATGTTCTAAAAGTGTGAGGTATTGTTTCATACTAGCTATTATCGATAATACATTTCTTAACTGACTCAACACTATTTTCAAAAACTTCAAACCTTTGATCGAGTAATTCTAAATCATTAAGGGTATCCGGTCTTTTTGGATAAACTCCGATTGCTTCAAATACTGATTTTTCAAACTTAACAGGAAGTGCAGTTTCTAAAACAATCATTGGATAGATTGGTGCTGAGTGATCTATTGCTGCCTTAATTCCATCGGCTGTATGGGTATCAATTATCACTCCAAAATCATTATATATTGTTCTAATAAAATCTATTCTATTGATATGTTTACTTGAAGATGACACAAAGCCATAGTCTTTAATTTTCTGAAAATCTTCTTCTTTTAATTTAAATGATTTACCTCCATCAATTTTCTTCCAGTGATCATTTAAGGTAGAAGAATCTCGACCAAATAAATCAAAAATGAAACGCTCAAAATTTGAGGCTTTTGAAATATCCATGGATGGACTTGATGTTTGGAGAGTATCATCAGGTGACCTGGGAGCATAATGCCCTGTATTAAAAAATTCATCCAGGACATCATTTTCATTCGTAGCAACAACTAAATGATTGATTGGTAAACCCATCATTCTAGCAATGTGCCCTGCACAAATATTTCCGAAGTTGCCTGTTGGGACAGTAAAATCAACTTTTTCACTGTTTTGAGTGGTTACATCAAAATAACCCTTAAAATAGTAAACAATTTGAGCAAGAATACGCCCCCAGTTTATTGAGTTCACTGCACCAATTTTATTCAAATCTTTAAATTTCAGGTCATTTGAGACAGCTTTTACTATATCTTGGCAATCGTCAAAAACACCTTTAATTGCTATATTAAAAATATTTGTATCTTGCAGACTATACATTTGTGCTGACTGAAATGGACTCATTGTTCCATGCGGAGATAACATAAATACTTTAATCCCCTTTTTACCTTTCATGGCGTATTCTGCCGCTGGACCCGTGTCACCTGAGGTTGCCCCTAGTATATTAAGGGTTTTCCCTTGCTTTTCTAAAACATATTCAAAGATATGACCTAAAAATTGCATAGCAATATCTTTAAATGCCAATGTAGGTCCATTTGATAATGAAAGTAAAAATAAATTATTTTTTAACCTTAAGGTAGGCGTTATGTCTTCTGCTTTTTGTTCTTCTCGAGCATAAGAAAATATTTCCGCACTATAGGTCTTATTTACAATTTTTCTTAGATCATTCAGAGGAATGTCATCTATAAATTTTTCAAAAATATAAAAAGCTAAATCCTGATAGGACATGTCTCGCATATCATTTAGCTCATCGTTTGTAAATTTAGGATAATATTCAGGAAGATATAATCCACCGTCTGGTGCAAGACCTCCAAGTAATACCTCAGAAAAATTTAGCTTGGAGGACCCCCCTCTTGTTGATATGTACTTCATTAAAGCTCCTACTTATTTAGTTCTTCAGTTCTAATTTTAACAACCTTTTCGATATTCTCAGGTAAAAGCTCAATTTCACTAATAATGGTATCTATATCTGCTTCTTTAGTTTTAGCGGTGATTAGAAAGATATCTGGATTTTGATTATTTTCTTGCACTTCTTTATGCACCATAGAGTTTATAGAAATTTCATGATCAGCAAAAATATTAGTAATTTTAGCAAGTAAACCTGCTTGATTTTTCATAGTAAATCGAAGGTAATATTCAGAAAAAATATTCTCAATAGATAGAATATTTTTTTCACATATCATATCTGGCATAAATCCTAATGGTGGAATAAGTGTTTTATTTGAAAGCTTTGTTTGTCTGGCAATATCAATTACATCTGCAACAACTGCACTTGCAGTAGGTTCCGATCCTGCTCCTGCTCCATAATAAAGTGTTGGTCCAACCATGTTTCCATGAACAAGCACTGCATTCATAGGGCCGTCAACATTAGCAACTAATCTTTTTTCAGGTACTAACGTTGGGTGCACCCTTATCTCTACATCAGCATTGTTTGATTTTGTGATACCAAGAAGTTTAATCTTATAGCCAAGCTCTTCAGCATAGGTGATATCTTTTTGGTTTAAATTGCTTATCCCCTCAACATGAACGGCATCAAAATTTATGGGAATTCCAAATGCAATAGAAGCTAAAATTGTAATCTTGTGAGCTGCATCAACTCCCTCAATATCAAATGTAGGGTCAGCTTCTGCGAAACCAAGCTCTTGTGCTTGCTTTAAAGCTGTATCGAAGGACAAATTATTTTCTTTCATTTCTGTCAAGATATAGTTTGTAGTCCCATTCAAAATTCCTGCAACCCAATTAACCTTATTTGCTGCTAATCCTTCCCTTAGTGCTTTAATAATTGGAATGCCTCCTGCGACAGCAGCTTCATATGCAAGGAGTACGTTTTTTGTATTAGCTATTTTAAAAAGCTCTTCTCCATGCATGGCAATTAAGGCTTTATTCGCTGTGACGACATGTTTACCATTTTCTAGTGCTTTTCGGACAATATCTAAGGCAATACCCGTTCCACCAATTAACTCTATAATCGTATCAATGCTACTATTTTCTAAAAGTGAGAATGCGTCTTCCTCAATAATTGTTTCTTTATCTACAGTTTCTTTTGCGAGCTTAAGATTCTTGTCGGCAACGTGCGTAATTTTAATTTCGATACCAGTTTTATTTGATATTTCAGCAACATTTTCTTTTAAGACACGATAAGTCCCTCCACCAACCGTTCCAATTCCTATTAAACCAATGTTCATTTATTTTTTTACCTTTTTTTATATTCTATTAAATAATCAGCAAATCTACTTATTGCCACTTTTAAATCATCCTCATTTGGCAAAAATACCATACGAAAGTGGTTTTGGTCATGCCAGTTAAAACCTGTTCCCTGAACCATTAAAACCTTCTTTTTTCTAAGTACATCTAAAATAAAATCTTGATCATTCTCTATTGGATATAATTTTGGATCCAATTTAAAAAATAAATACATAGCAGCTGATGGTTTGACACATGTAACTCCGGGTATTTCCATCATCAACTTATAAGCCAGATCTCTTTGTTTGCATAATCTTCCCGTGGGTACAACCAAATCATTAATGCTTTGATATCCACCGAGTGCTGTTTGTATAGCAAGTTGGCCAGGAACGTTAGCACAAAGTCTCATAGAGGCAAGAATATTCAATCCTTCTAGATAATCTTTAGCTCTTCCTTTATCCCCAGAAACTACTAACCATCCAGCTCTATAACCACAAGCTCTGTAATTCTTGGATAAACCATTTAATGTAACAAATAAAACGTCATCTGCAAGTGATGCGACAGAAGTATGCTTTTTGTCATCATATAAAACTTTATCGTAAATTTCATCTGCAAAAATTATTAAATTGTTCTTTCTCGCAATAGCAATAATTTCCTTGAGACATTTATCTGAATAAATTGCCCCAGTTGGATTATTTGGATTAATAATTAATATTGCTTTTGTTTTATTCGTTATTTTAGACTTTATATCATCTAAATCTGGAGCCCAATCCGAAGCTTCATCACAAACATAGTGAATTGGGTTCCCTCCTGCCAAAGTTACCGAAGCTGTCCATAAAGGATAGTCAGGTTTGGGTATTAAAACTTCATCGTCGTTATTAATAAGGCCTTGCATAGCCATAACAATAAGCTCTGAAACACCGTTCCCTAAGACGATATCGTCCACCTCAACATCTGAAATATTTTTTTGTTGGGTGTAGTGCATTATTGATTTTCTAGGCTCGAACAAACCAAAACTTTCTGTATACCCAGAAGATTTACTAATGTTCCTAACAACGTCCTGTGTTATTTCATCTGGCGCTTCAAAACCAAAAGCTGCCGGGTTGCCAATATTTAATTTAATAATTCGATGACCTTCTTCCTCCATTCTTTTAGCATGCTCAAGAACTGGGCCACGAATGTCATAACAGACATTATCTAATTTTTTTGATTTAAGAAATTGGGACAAAATTGTATCTCATTTATTGTTTGATAAATTAGGTGATATATTACCTTTCAATTAGAATTAAGCCAATAAATACCTGTTGAATAAAGTTTCATTTTCGAACTATGAAATTTCACGAAATTAACTCAGACACACATAACATCATAGATGCCTATGATCATACCTCTATTCGAATAAAAAAAAATACATATCAAAAAGGGATCATTATATTTCCTGAAAAAATAATTTCTAGATCTGCTATTGCATCTTATGCAGACTTAAAATTTGATAATTTAAAAGAGGTTTTTGACTACAGCCCTGAGTTAATTTTAATCGGTTCAAATATTAAAAATAAAATTATTGATAAAGATGCACAAATTTTATTTATTGAAAGAAAAATTGCCTATGAAAATATGAATTTTGATGCTGCCTGTCGAACATTTAATATCTTGTTATCAGAACAAAGAAAGGCTGTATTAATTCTTATGTAGACTTTCTATAGCTTTGCTTTAGAGAAAACTAGTGATGCATTTACGCCCCCAAATCCGAAGCTATTTGACATTGACGTAATCACTTCTTGTTCCTTTTTTTGTATCAAAACTGGAAGCCCCTCTCCTGCTGGATCTTTATTTTCAATATTAACTGAAGGACTCAAAAAACTCTCATTCATCATGATTAGACTATAAACGGCCTCATTTGAACCTGCAGCACCAAGAGCGTGACCTGTTAATGATTTAGTGGAAGCGATTGCTGGCACCTTTCCAAATTCATTGTTACCAAATACTGTCTTGATTGCTTCCAATTCTTTTGAGTCGCCTACAGGTGTGCTTGTACCATGCGTGTTCATGTAATCAACATTTATGGTTTTTTTCTCCTCAAGAGCAGCCCTCATACATCTTATAGCCCCTTCTCCACTTGGAGCAACCATATCAAATCCATCAGATGTAGCACCATAGCCAACAACTTCAGCATACATATTTGCCCCTCTTTTCTTTGCGTGCTCATATTCCTCGAGAACAAGAATACTTCCTCCCCCAGAAATAACAAACCCATCTCTGTTGACGTCAAATGCTCTGGAGGCTTTTTCAGGTTGATCGTTATATTTAGAAGACATTGCACCCATTGCGTCAAACAAATAGCTCATTGTCCAATGCTCTTCTTCAGCTCCACCAGCAAAAATAATATCTTGTTTCCCCATTTGGATTTGCTCATAAGCATTCCCTATACAATGTGCACTTGTAGAGCATGCTGACGTGATAGCATAATTAATACCTCTTATCTTTGCACCAGTGGCAAGGCATGCACTTACGCCATTAGACATAGTTTTCGTCACCATATAAGGTCCAACACGCCTTATTCCCTTTTCTTTTAGAACTTCAGTGCCACTTAACATACTTTCAGTAGAAGTTCCGCCTGCGCCTACAATAATTCCTGTTCTATCGTTTGAAACATAATTTTCTGAAAGTTTCGCATCCGCAATAGCTTCTTGCATAGCAATCCATGCATAGGCATGACCTTTTGCCATAAATCTATATAACTTTCTATCAATTAATTCTGCAGGTTCAATATTTAAAGAGCCTGCAACATTTGATCTTAGGCCTCTTTCAGCATACTCAGGTTGGAATGTGATTCCTGAATTTGAATTAAATAAGCTTTCTTTTACCTCGGCATAGTTATTACCTATGCTAGAAACGATACCTATCCCTGTTACGACGACTCTTTTCAATTTACCTTTTCCTCATTAAAAAATATCTGTTTTAATAAAAAGTCCTACTTTTAAATCATTGGCTTGATAAATTAATCTTCCATCTACCTCCATAGAAGCATCTGCAATTCCCATCACTAATTTTCTCATTATCACCCTTTTTAAATCAATAATATAGGTAATTCTTTTTGACGTAGGCAAAACCTGCCCAGAAAATTTCACCTCACCTGCACCGAGTGCCCTACCTTTCCCTAAACCACCTTTCCACCCCAGAAAAAAGCCTAACAATTGCCACATTGCATCAAGTCCTAAGCAGCCTGGCATAACTGGATCTCCCTGGAAATGACATTCAAAAAACCATAAATCTTCAGTTAAATCTAATTCAGCAATAATTTGACCATGATTATATTTGCCACCCTTGTCAGTTATTGAAACTATTCTATCGAACATAAGCATCGGAGGGAGTGGGAGTTGAGCATTTCCTTTTCCAAACATCTCACCTCTTCCACAACTAATTAATTCTTCTTTGGTATAACTTTCTTTTCGCATTTTTAAAATATCACTTTTTTTAATAATTAATTTTTATAGATGGAGAGCTTTAAGTATTAAAGGTCGAATTGTTACAAAATAGAAACATTATCGCTAAATATGATATTGTTAATAATTATTTAAAACAACCAATATTATCCTAGGAATATAACATAATGAGCGATCAAAATCTGACCGATTGGAGAAAACTTGGGCTTAAGCTAGAGGCTGAAATTAATAAAGTCATCCTAGGGCAAGAGGCTCCTATAAGACTTATCACAAATGCAATTTTTGCTAGAGGGCACGTTCTGCTTGAGGGAGATGTAGGCGTAGGTAAAACAACCTTACTTAAAGCATTTGCTAGATCAATTGGTGGGGGATATGAAAGAATTGAGGGAACAATCGATTTAATGCCAAATGACCTTATTTACCACACATATCTTGGTGAGGATGGAAAGCCTCATGTGGATGAGGGTCCTATTTTAAAATCAGGCGAGGATCTTTCAATTTTCTTTTTTAATGAAATTAACCGAGCTCGACCTCAGGTACATTCATTATTATTAAGGATAATGGCAGAAAAAACTTTATCCGCTTTTAATCAAGAATTCACCTTTCCTCATCTGACTGTATTTGCAGATAGAAACCAAGTGGAAAAAGAAGAAACTTTTGAGATTCCTTCTGCTGCAAGGGACAGATTTATGATGGAAATACCGATCATAATTCCACAAGTTGATAAATTGATGAATCGACTAATTTTTGATACAAAATTTCATGATGCTGATTTATTAATCTCTGAGGTCACACCAAATATGCTTAAATTTGATCAATTAAATAAGCTATCCACTCAAATTCAAAGCACAATTAAATCAACTTCCGCACTTGAAAAATATTCATTAAATTTATGGAAGGCAACTAAAAATCCAGAAAAATATAATGTAAAGATTAGTGGGATAGACACTGAGAGATTGATTGTTTCAGGGGCAAGCCCACGAGGAATAAGTATGATGATGAAGTGTGCACGAGTAAGTGCATGGTTAAATAATAGAACATCTATTCTTCCTGAGGATATCCACGCTATCTTTCATGAAACAATTGCACATAGATTAGTTTTTAATCCTGTTTATGAGCTCAAAAGAACTGAGATATCACGTGAACTGTCAAATGAGATCTTAAATAAGGTAAGTGTGACTTAATGCATAATCCACTCGATTCATTTAGCTACCATATCAATTGGAAATCTAGAGGTCATCATCCTGGCCAGCATAAGAGTGGTCAAAGAGGAATGGGGATGGAGTTTGCAGGTCATTCAAATTTATTAGATTATCCAGACCCTAGAAGGATTGATATTAGGCAAACCATTAGAGATCCTCTCGAACAAGTACATGTGAGGATATTTAACCAGAGAAGTGCAACTCCAGTCATGATTATGGCTGACTTATCATCGAGTATGGGGTATGGCCTCAAAAAAACTAAATTTGAAGTCTCATCAGAAATTGCAGAAATAATTACAAACTCTGTGACCGCAAAAAGTGATGCATTAGGGTTTATTGGCTTCAACGATAAAATTAACTCCCAATGGGTCGCCCCCCTTTCATATAAGCCTTATCGAACAAAATTATTAATTGAAAAATTGAAAAATTATAAATCCAAAAGCTCATCTCATTCAGGCTTAATAAAGATTGCAGATACGCTTCCAAAAGATCGCACATTAGTATTCTTAATTTCTGATTTTCATATGCCAATAAAAGATATAGAAGAAACTTTATCAACATTAGTGAGGCATCAAGTTGTTCCCATTGTTTTGTGGAATAAAAGTGAATTTGATAACTTACCCAAATTTGGTCTGCTAAATATTGAAGATGCTGAGACAGGAAAAGAGTCTACAATATTTCTTCGGGAAAAAATTACAAAGAAAATTAAAGCTGACTTTATAGCCAGAAAGAAACTTCTTCAAGAAACATTCCTTAAGTACAACTTCCCCGCTTTTTTTGTTGAAGATGATTTTAAATCTCTTGAAATGACTAATTATTTTAATGAATACTTTTATGCGTAAAATTTACTTACTCATTTGCTTGTTAATATTTTCATCAACAACCATCTTTGCCTACGAGGATCCTAGAAAATTTCCTGATGTCGATCCAAAATATATAGATATTGACGTTTTGGATCCCAATCAAAAGGTTGGTTACACTGTTGGGGACTATATAGAAAGAGAAATTTATTTAACTGTTAGAGAGCCCTTTAAGCTTATTGAAGAATCTTTACCCATAGTAGGTTATGAAAAAAGATATCGAGGACAACTGTTAGGAATATCTCTTAAAGCCATTGATGTATCAAAAGAATCTACAGATGAATTTTCAACCTATCTCATCAAACTTAAATATCAAATCTTTACAAATAATGTCGTTGCAAAGCCTGCCTCAATTACAGCTGATTATTATAGATTTATTAATCCTAACGAGCCAAAAAAAATACAAAAATTTAGAGTACCTGCATTTACCTTTGCAATCTCACCAATTGCGATATTCGGAGATGTAAAAATAGAAAATGATATGAGTCCATATAGAGGTCCATTTTTCTTAAATAAAATTCCGGATGAAAACAAAATTAAATTTTCATTGATAGCCTTATTTATAATATCCCTAATTTTTGTTTACATTTACGGTAGATACACTTGGCTGCCAAGTAGAACCTTTAGTATGGTATATCGAAGGTTTAAAAAACAAAAACCTTCTGCCGCAAATACAAAAAAAATTATTACGGCGCTGCATTCAGGTTTCGATAACCTTATTGAGCAAAGTCTTTTTGAAGATAATATTCCACTTTTAATTAAAAAAAATGGTAGTTTTAAGCATATTGAAAAAGAGCTGCATACTTTTTTTAAGATTTCTCGTGCATTATTCTTTCAAAAACATATTAAGCTTGATCAGGATGAACTTAATAAATGGTTAGTTAATTTTGCACTTCATTGCAGAATGTGTGAAAGAAAGCTTATTGTTAACCCAAAAGATATTAAAGGTATTTCATTTTAATGAATTTTGTATACCCACTAGTTTTAATTCTTATACCTCTGTCACTCATTCCTTTTTTTATCAACCAAACAAATAAAAATATATATTCTTGGAATGAAATGCTTCATATCGATTTAGTATCTAGAATCATCTCTTTATTTTTTAAAATTGTGAGTACGGTTATTATTTTATTAATAATTCTCACATTGAGTGAGCCTTATGCAGATCAAGAAATTGTTCTTAAAGAAGGAAAAGGTGCTCAAATTGGTCTTGTTTTAGATAGAAGTGCTTCAATGGATGATCCTTTTGCAGGGGGTGATGACAATAAATCTATTGCAGAGACAAAATCGGCTGCAGCAAGTAGGCTTATTGTTGATTTTTTTAACTCTAGAACAGATGATATGGTTGGTGTTATTACCTTTAGTAATTCTGCTATGTTTATTTTGCCTCTAACAAATAATAAAGAAGCAATTAGGGCGGCAGTGAGCGCCACCGCTGGGAATGCATTATTTCAAACAAACATTGCTGCTGGTCTTAGTAGTAGCGCAGAACTTTTTACATCAATTGAAAATTCTGGTTCAAGAGCAGTCATTTTGCTTTCTGATGGAGCGGGAAGAATTGATGCAAAAACTCAACAAAAAATAAAGGAATGGTTTGAAAAGTATCAGATAGGTTTATATTGGATTGTTCTAAGACAACCTCGTGGCATCAGTATTTTTGAAGAAGATGTTCCTCTTCACCAAGATTATCAATTGCCACCTCAAATTGAGCTTTACGAATTTTTCAAGACATTTAAATCACCTTTTCAAGCTTACGAAGCTGAAGACCCTAAATCATTAGAACAGGCAATTAAAGATATTAACTTGAAGGAACGCAAGCCCATCGCCTTCGAAGAAAAAGTACCTGGAGAGAAATATGCGCCGATACTTCTAGCATTATCAATTATTTTAAGCTTGATGCTTTTATTCTTAAAATTTATTGAGGTAAAATCAACTAAATGAATATTATCAAATTATTTAATGTCAAAAATATAACAATATTTTTAATTATTGCTACCAGCTATTTTTTATACCTTTTATCCTTCTCATCTTTTGAGCTTTACCAAATTAGTAAATTTAATGAAAGCTTAAAAAAAGGTGAGGCACCACAACAGTTTGAACAAGGATATGAGGCAAGATTTTCAACTGCTTTTCAGATTGCAAAAAAGGGTCATTTTAAAGAAGCCACAATACTTTTTAATAATTTATCTAAAGAAGGAACGGATGATCAAAAATCAGCTGTTTATTATAATATCGGTAATATTTACTTTAAAAGGGGTCTTTTTGTAAATGGCACAAGTAATAGCTCAACGGTGAGAGATGAGGCTGAATATTTAATGCGACAAGCAAAAAAAGCATATGAGCAATCGCTTTCATTTAATAACAATCACTGGGATGTGAAGCATAATTTAGACCGTGTTCTAACGATGCTCCCCAAGGACCCTACACCAGGTATTGGTGACTCAGATTCTCCAGGGCTGATCATGGGTAATATACCGGTTGGTTTACCGTAAATCTCTATGAAGCAACTTTTATATAAAATTATTGGTGATAAAAATATCAGTTTTTTATGTTTGTCGATTGTTTTCCTCATTTTAGGACTAATCAATCCCAAGGTAAGCATAGAGCGAGATATTCACAATTACATATTTGTTGTTGATATATCTCAGAGCATGCTCACAAAAGATATGTCAATTGAGGGTCAGAAAGTATCTCGCCTAGATTACTCAAAAAAATTATTACAAGGCATAATGGACCAACTCCCCTGCAAAACAAACGTTAGTATTGGTATGTTCGCAGGAGTTAGTGTCGCAGCAACCTATACCCCGATAAATATCTGTGATAATTATAGTGCGATTAATTCGACCATTCAGCACCTTGACTGGCGATCTGTGTGGTCAGGTAATAGTCGAATAAGAGAAGGTTTAAGTAATTTAGCCAGACTAATTCGCAGCTTTCCCCAATCTGCTCGAGTTGTATTCTTAACAGATGGCGAGGAGGCACCAAGACTTCATACTTTTAATACAAGGGATTTGAGCCAATTTCAAGGAGAAACTGATTGGTTGATGGTTGGTATAGGTTCTGAAGAAGGGTCAGCAATACCTAAATATGACAGTGAAAATCAATTAATAGGTTTCTGGTCGATTGATAGTTTTGCATTGCAGCCAGGTATTGCTCAAATTTCAGAATCTAATATTGGCGCTAGAAATGATTCTATTGCTTTTAGTGAGAGTGATCGATATATATCAAAATTAAACGAAAAGTATTTAAT
>Ga0315315_10003374_pt1 | contig 14677 bp, 9 predicted proteins | sample M140m3416metaG_FD_203699 | JGI IMG/M metagenome (GOLD analysis project Ga0315315, IMG submission 203699) | Ammonia-oxidizing marine archaeal communities from Monterey Bay, California, United States - M1 40m 3416 | ecosystem: Environmental > Aquatic > Marine > Intertidal zone | place: USA...
ATGAATGAACCAACAATCGCGAGTACCGTTTGTCTTGGCAGGATCGTTTCGCACGCTGAGGTTGAGGAGGGCAGGCACAATGTCCTGCTCGTGGGCGTGCGTCGAGCACGGATCATCAGTGAAATAGACGCGGGGCGACCGTTCCGAATGGCTAAGGTAGATGTTTTGGATGACATCTATCCACCTGCGGGAGCAACGGGCCGTGGCCAACTGAAAAGCGATTTGTTGGAAGCCTTTGGCGAGGTCATTCCGGCGAGCGTCAATTCGCAACAAAATCTACACGACCTGATGGCAGGGCAAATGGGGTTGGGGCCAATTACCGATATCATTTCCTACACGCTTCCATTTGAAGTTGAGCAGAAGCTGCAACTGCTGGGTGACTCAGACGTCGATTCACGGGCCGTCGAGCTGGTGCGATTACTGAAAAGCGGCAGTATCGATTTGCTGTCAGGCCCCGCCGTCGAATTTTCCGATGTCGGAAAGAAGAATCAGGAGTTTCCACCTCCCTTTAGCTTGAATTGATCTCATGGAAATACTCGATACTATCTCACGCATCGTGCATATCGGGACAGCGATTGTCCTGGTGGGTGGGAGCGTGTTTACGCTCATGGTTCTGATGCCAGCTGCGAAGAATTTGTCGGACGAGCCACACAGTCAACTCGCCGATGCGATCACAGGGCGGTGGAAGCGATTTGTACACATCGGTGTTGTGTTGTTTATCGTCAGCGGTGGCTACAACTATTACCGAGCATTGGCGAATCACCAAGGCGATGCCTTGTATCACGCATTGTTAGGTTTGAAAATGCTTCTTGCGCTCGGGGTATTCTTTCTGGCAGCCGCCTTGGTCGGGCGTAGCAAGAAGCTTGAGCCAGTTCGTCGCGCCCGTGGTACCTGGCTCAAAATCCTGGTGGTTCTTGCGGCCGTGATCGTGGCCATTTCAGGCTATGTCAAGGTCCGCGGGATACCGACCCCAGCACCAATCGGATCTCAGGGTGGAATGCTCGAAGAAGGCTAACGCGTGAATAAGCGCGGTAGACGACCAAGGACAGTAGAGCGAGTGTGGGCAGGTGACAGGTCTTTTGCCGAGGTCCCCGCCGCCCGCGTGGTGGGCCATGCCCGCAAGTCTCAATTTCTGTCCCGGAAGTTACGCCACCATTTCTGAATGTTGAAGGCCAGACTTCATGACAGAGAATTTGGATGAACGTATTTCGGTTCGTTGGCTCGCCAACACGTTCACCTTTTAATTTCCAATCCCCGGAGCGAGTGGTGGGATTCTTTGTTGGGGTGTGATGGGGGGCGATGCCTGCAGGATCGCTTTGATCATTTTTTCTGCCGCTGCTCGCTCTTCGGGCGCGTCCTTGAGAAATCCGATTTCCCGAGGTTGGAATCCGTGCCGTGGGTCTCGGGTGACACCTGTAAAGCCAACGTCTTCCAGTTCAACGCCGTAAATGCAGGCGATTGCCGCAATCGCTAAATCGCTCACTTGATTTGAAATTGTTCCCCGTGGCGTGACCAAGGGGCGGCTGACAGGACGTTTGTCGGTCAACAGTGTGCTGATCGTTGCAACGTCGCCACGGTTTCCAAACTTGGCCATTGCTTGTAAGCAGTATGCGAGAGCGTCTGTGCTGGCATCCTTCTCATTAAGGATTGTGTTCTTGGCAAGAATTTGGCATTGGGGCATATCCCAATCCATGCCGTAGAAGAGTACATCCTCGCGGTTTGCCAAGCTGGTTTGTATCATCCATTGCCCAAGTAAATAACGAAAGCTTGGTGCAAGCTGGGTATCTTTTCGAAGGTTGGTTGCTGTGTTGGATTGCCAAACACTGATGACAAGATCTTCGCACCCATCGGGCATCACGAAGTCTGGGTAAATGTGTGGGAGTACCAAAGCAAATGCGTCAGCGGTGGTTGCCGCTTGTTTGAATCGCGTCTTTTGTAAAGCCTCTACTACACTCTCCAACGCAATGCTGCGATCACGGTTGGTAAAGTTCCGCTGCATGGCGGCAGGCAGAGTGGGGTGGCTCCGCATTATCTCCACGAACAGGGCACGGGTGGCGATTGTGTCGTTGCCGAGGATGAGTCGGATCTCAGGCCAGCCCGGAAAGTTGACGGGCTTCATCGCCATAAAGTCCTCGATCTGAACCTCGATTTGGCCATCAATTAATTGTTTGATCAGCTCGGTGATCCGAATTTGGGCTTCTTTCTCCGCAGAAAGCTCAAGCTGCTTTCGCAAACTCGCTAATGCTGGAACGCCGATCTGCAGAAGGCCCGTAGCTGCACTTTCCCGTTGTGAAAATTTTGGAGCGCTGAGCTGCTCGATCAGCGAGTCAATTTGCGTCTGCTGCTCTGGTGTCAATGTCGGTTCAGCAATACCAGGGGCTTTTTTCGGGGCGCTTGGACCTCCCAGGTCGCTTGGCCCTTCTAGAGCGTTGGGACCTTCCAGAGCATTGGGACCGTCCGGAACGTTGGTCTCATTGCCTGGATTTGCTTCCGATGCAGGTGACTTAGGGTTCGGTTTCGCCAATTCGTTGCCAGTTTGCTTTTGATCGCTGTTCCCTGTTTCTTTTTTGGCGGAGTTATTGCCGAGCGCCTCCTGGGCGGAGGCACTATGGAAAGCTAGACCCTGCTGTCCGCTGGTTGCCTCAAGCAAAAAAGCGTAGCCGTGAAAGCTGAACCACACGCACGCCAAAAGGCGGGTGGCAGTCGGGCGAATATATTGCGGGTTTCGTAGCTTCACCATTGGTCGCAGTTTTTTCATGATTTGCAGGTTTGCCATGAGTCATTGCTAGGGGAAGGCGGGGGGACGCAGGAGGCAATTTTGGACGCGTTACAGCTGATCTATTCGTTAGATCCCACAGAACTTACCGGTTAGTGGACCAGAGACGTGAGGACCGAATGCCGTTGTGGGTAATTGTAGCGGGCGGCGAAGGTGCAGCGATTAAACTTTCTAAGCCTATCTTCACGTGAGACCCATTCCAAGGAAAGCCCGAAAACGGTTGTCGATTTCCTAATTGGTGGGTAACCTTGTGTATGACGCAAGTGGAACTTCTCCACCAGTGACGCGTCCCTTTTAGGGATTTGCGGCCGATTGCAGCCTTTACCTGCTAAAGAGCCATGCCAACGAATATGTCGATCGATTCTGACGCCCACAACTTAAGTTGTGACGAGACAAACCAGGCTGCGAAAGCCTCTGCGAACGAGGGAGCCTCCCTCCAGCACAATTCCAAACATCACGAGGGTGAAACCCCGGTTGAGATGACGGAGCGGTTACAACGCACCGGTTTTTCGACTCAGAGCGTTCACGCCGGTGAGAAGCGGCAGAAAGCCGAGGGCTCCATTTCGGCCCCGATTTTCACCGCATCCACGTTCACCTTTGATTCCACTGATTCGCTCATGCGGTTCGTCGATGGAAAAGAAGATCGTGACGAATACGGACGCTACGGTACGCCCAATGAACGTACGTGCGAGGCGAAACTTGCTGCCTTAGAGGGTGCCGAAGAGGCGATCATTTACAGTTCCGGAATGGCGGCCATTGTCGGCCTGCTTATGAGTCGATTGAATTCCGGCGACGAGATCGTTTTCTTTGACCAATGTTACCACCGCAGTCGTGAATTCTGCTCAAAGCACCTTTCGCGATTTGGGGTCGTCACGCGGCAGGTTCCTACGGGAGATTTCGATGCCATGGAGGCGGCGATCAATGCGAACACCAAAATGCTCGTCAGTGAATCACCTACCAACCCGCATCTCACTGCCGTTGACCTTGAGAAATTCGTGGCACTGGGAAAGTCTTGCGAAGTTGAAACGTTGATTGACGCTACGCTGGCCACTCCATTTAATGTTCGCCCCATCGATTATGGCGTTGATTTCGTTTTGCATTCGGCGACAAAGTATCTGGGCGGTCACAATGATTTGCTCGCGGGAGTTATATGTGGTCGAAGCGAGGCCCTGGAACCTGTTCGTTCACTGCGAGGAATCCTCGGAAGCGTCAATTCCGCTCACAACATGTATCTGTTGGAACGGGGATTGAAAACGTTCGAGTTGCGAATGCAGCGACACAACGAGAACGGTCAGCGGATTGCTGAGTTTCTTGATCAGCATCCACGCGTCGAGCGTGTTTACTATCCAGGTTTGGCTTCGCATCCAACGCATGAGATTGCCGCGTCGCAAATGGCCGGTTTTGGAGGCTTGATCACCTTCCTGGTCAAAGACGCGGACTGGAAAGAAACGTCGCGAATCGTCGATGCTGCAAAAATTCCTCGAATCGCACCACGCTTGGGCGGCGTTGAGTCCCTGATCGAACAACCGCTCGTCATGAGCTACTACCATTGCACGCCACAGGAACGTGAGAGCTTCGGGATCTACGATAATATGATCCGCATGTCCTGCGGTATCGAAAATGCCGATGACTTGATTGCTGATCTTGAACAGGCTCTTGATGCCTCCTGATCCTTGACTTGGGCTAACTGCATTGGTTTGCTGAGATCTCCAACGTCGAGTACCTCGCGGGAAATGTTCTCGTACGTTCTGTTCATTGTGCGTTCTGTTCATTGTGTCGTTTACTTGCCCGGTCATGTCGGCGAAGCCGGTTCCCAGCGGTTGGAGGGGGCGGCTTCTACCCTGTAAGCTGAGAATCGTCGTTGTTCGCCCTCGGCGGGCAATGCCAATACACATGGCTGATAGTCGGTGGTAAGTTCAGGTGAGGCGTGCACAGCGTTGTACCAAGAGCGGCGTCCGGTAGAGTTGAAGCGGTGCACTCGGCAGAGTTCGGCCTGATGGTGTTTGGTCGTGGTGATTGAGTTTTTAAAAGGTTCTTGTTGCGAAAGTTGAAGTGATGAGCGAACACGAAGGAAAGTCCGAAATGAAGCCAGATGACAGTTTTCGCACACGCGCTATCCACGTTGGCAATGAGGTTGATCCAGCAACAGGCGCAGTGATCCCTCCTGTGCATTTTGCCAGTACATTTCAGCAACCCGCCGCTGGTGAATGGGGCAAGTTTGACTATTCGCGGAGTGGAAACCCAACACGCAGCCAGATGCAAACCACTCTCGCTTCGTTGGAAGGTGGGGTTGGATCTTTGGCTTTTTCCTCCGGGATGGCCGCGATTCACTGTGTTACCATGATGTTGAAAACAGGTGACCATGTCGTTGCGGGGTGCGATCTTTATGGGGGTGCCTATCGACTATTGCATAAGGTTTGCAGTCGTTCTGGAGTTGAGGTGACGTTGGTCGACATGACTGATGCCTCAGCCGTGGCAGATGCGATGACTGAGAATACGAAGTTGGTCTGGGCTGAGACCATCGGCAATCCGCGGATGAGCATTCCGAATCTGCGTGAGCTTGCCGATGTTGCGCACGCGAGGGGGGCGTTGATAGGAGTCGACAACACCTTTGGGACACCTGTCTTGATACGCCCGTTAGAGCATGGGATCGATATCGTGATGCACTCGGCTACGAAGTATTTAGGCGGGCATAGCGATTGTTTGGGGGGAACGCTTGCAGTTTCAGATCAGAGTTTGTGGGACGAACTTTATTTTCTACAGAATGCGACGGGTGCCGTACTTGATCCGTTGACATGTTTCCTTGTCTCTCGCGGGATGAAAACCTTGGATCTCAGGGTTCGTGCACAGAGCGAGACAGCGTTAAGCTTGGCCAGGTGGCTGGAAGCTCACCCGCGGGTGTCGAATGTTTTGTACCCGGGACTCGAGTCACATCCGCAGCATCGGCTGGCAACCGAATGTTTCGAGGGTGGTTACGGAGCAATGCTGACGTTTGAACTCGACGACACCATTGAACGCACCGCTGCCGCTTGCGGTGCGACGCGACTGTTTCGGCTCGCCGTCAGCTTAGGTGCAGTGGAGTCGCTTATTGAGCAGCCAGCAACGATGTCTCACGCCAGTTACGATCCGGCCGATCGAGCTCGGTTCGGAATCACTGATGGACTGATCCGACTTTCGGTTGGATTGGAATCGTTTGAAGATCTACAGGCGGATCTGGAACAAGCGATCGGTTAAGGCCAACTTCCAGTTGGCGGGAGTTCCGTCTTAGGATTCCGATTCTTCGTGGGATTGCTGTTCGTCGCAGATATTTATCCGTCGCCGGGCAGTGACTGCCTCGGGAAGTATGCCGAGGTTACGCTAATCGCGGACGTTTTCTGTGGATGGTGGGCGACTTGCATCCACGCAAATGCATTCTTTCCCGTTGCGGAGGAAAATTTTGCGATTCGCAAAAGCCGGAGCCGCCCAGACGACTTTGCGACCAAAAGCCACGTCCGTGGGGGCCAGTACATGAGCTCGATCAAGTTCCTCGTATCCCGCGCGATTCATTTTCGCGATGACAAGATCGCCCTGTTCCGTGAACAGCCAATATCGGTCTTCCTGCTTCACGATGAAAGCCGTTCCCGTTCTCAGTGGTCTAGCTGACTGCAGAGGCTTTAGGCTGCTCCAGATGCGTTCACCTGTTTTAAAGTCGACGCCATAGAGCGTTCCGTCCTGATGGAATCCATAAAGCATGCCATCGTGTGCAATGGGTTGGACATTGACCGGTGAAATGGCTGCATCAGGAATGTCTTGCCAAAGGATGGTTGCGGCTGGTTTGTCAGCAGACAGTTCCATCATCAAATTCTTTTTTGTGTAACCAGCGGCATACAACAGATTCCCAGATTTGATGGGCGACATAATCACCGAGCCATTTGTGGCTTGGTACTCAACCATCCAATGCTCTTTTCCATTGCTGGGGTTCAGGGAGTTCACCCCATCGGGGTGCAGGATGATCAGTTGGGGGGTGTTGGCAGCGTTGATCAGGACTGGTGGGGAATAGCCCTGCTCGCTCGATGAAAGCGCCCGCCATGTTTCCTGCCCCGTGTGTTTGTTCAACGCAACGACAAGACTGCCTGCGCCGCCTGCGATGCAGATCAGGTTGTCACCCACGATCAGCGGGTGCCCGGCATAGCCCCAAATGGCGGGTTTGGTTGAGTAGTCTCGAAGTAGATTTCGGGACCACTTGAGGTTGCCTGTGGTAGCATCAAGGCATTGAAGCTCTCCTTGAGCACCGAGTGTATAAACGCGGTTCTCGTCGACGTTGGGTGTGCATCGCGGGCCAGCGGGATAAGAGACGGTATACGTGACGGGATAAGAGTGTTCCCATAATAAATTCCCGGTCGTCTCATCCAAGCATAGGGTTCGCTCTCTTCCACGTGAATTCTTGCGTTGATTGCTGGCCTCGTCAGGCTGCAGTTCGGGCTGAAAGTCGGTGACATAGACGCGGCCTTTTGAAACAGCGGGGCCTGAATAACCACCTCCTACAGGGCAACGCCACAAAATCTTTGCACCCTCTTCTGCAAACGAGTCAATGATATTGGTCTCACGCCAAATGTTGTCTCGTTGGCGTCCCATCCACTGAGGCCAGTCTTCTGCCATCAAAACGGAATTGGCGGTCAAGAGAAAACACCAAGCGGTGATCACATACGGTGTTGTGAAGTTTGATAGGCGTGTGCACACATTGACCATGGCTAAACTCGAATGGCCTATTTGGCCGATGATAAAGAAGAAGCGTCGAACCCGAGTTCATGTTTTACCACTTCGACACTCGTGCGTCTTGCGATGTGGCTTGCAGTGGTTAGCCTGCCGTGTGATTATTGGTCCAAGACCGATACAATGATCTGGCTTTGTAGAGGTGGACTGTGAGGGAGAAGCGAGTTGGGGGCAGCCGCAGGTCAAATCACTGAAACGCCAAGGGGAAGGAGCACCGATGTTGAAACGTTTGGCGGTAGGCGCTATGGTCCGCTTGATTCGCGTTTATCAGGTCTACATCAGTCCATTGATGTGGCCGTGCTGCCGATTTACGCCGAGCTGTAGCCAGTATGGCATCGAGGCCATCCGAAAGTATGGCCCCATCGGGGGAATCTGGAGGACTGCTTGGCGAATCCTGAGATGCAACCCATGGTGCAAGGGCGGGCATGACCCACCCTGAGACAATCCTGGTCCAAACGCTGCGGTCTCAATCCCGTTGGATCAACTCATGATTGGCACGTGTTCCCATGGACCGCCACAATTTAAGGTCGATGGAGTCGGTTATGCTGCTGACTGATCCATCCAGGAAAGTGACCTGAACCATTCCGAGGTGGTGGCTTCGTGCATTGATTGATGCATAGGTTGGGCTGCCTGCGATCCCGTTCTTGCCTTCTTGCCATGAGTTGAAGTCAATGTCGTAGTCGGTACCGTCAGTGTGTGTATACAGGGTGACGGTGTTCGGCGGCATCGTAGTGGTGATGCCAGTGTGATGAACACGTCCGTCGGGCCATTCTGTATGACCTGTGTTCTTGAACTGTGAGGCCAAAGCTGCGTTCGCAACGACTTGCTCGGGGGTTTCCGGGCAGGCCGTATTTTCGGGCCCGCCGTTTCGAAGATACGGTGTCCATGCCTTTACCTCGGCAGCCAACAAAGTGCTGCTCGTGCCGTCAAGGCAGTCTCGGTAGCGCAGGAAAGAGTTGGGGAAGAACATCCCGTCCCCACCACGGTTGGTGGCAGGGTCGTACACGTACCAAGTGCCAAAGTTGAAACCGTAATTGGTGGGGTACAACATGGGACGTCCTTTGCCAGGATTCCGCACTTGGTCGCTGCCCGGATCAGTGGGGCACGCGTACACCTCCATCTTCACATTGTCGATTGCGAACTGATAATCCCAAGCGATCGATAAATCAATCTTCTCAAAAAGATTGCCTTGTTCATGAAAAGGCAGGATCCTGCCATGCACGCCCCATGAACCATTATTGCCTGTATTATCGACGGAGCGATTCACGACTGCAGATGCGGGGAACTTTTTGTAAGCACTTTCGTAATTCTGGCAGGCCAGCGAAATCTGTTTCAAATGGTTTTGGCACTGCATGCGACGCGCGGCCTCGCGTGCGGCTTGAACAGCGGGAAGCAGCAAACCTACCATCAATCCGATAATGGCGATCACAACTAGAAGCTCAACAAGTGTAAAACCACCTTGCCGTTCGGATTGGATGCGGTGTCTGTGGAGCATGGAATGAGATCAGCGTAGTATTGTAGACTTCTATATAGTCTTCCATACGCAACTGGCGTGCCAAACGTTTGGGTCACGGATTGAGTGTCATTTGTTCAGGAAAAGAGAGCGACCCTTCGGAAAGGGACGGATATTCCACCGATGGGTTGCATATTTCGCCGACGTGGTGGCGGGCTGCCGAGGTTGCGGGATTCCCCCCTACCTTGCGATGCTGTGGGCAGGAACGCTTCTCGCTGAGTGCTGGGTTCTCGCTGGCTGCGACTAAGGGTTACTGCGACTTCGGGTTAATGCAACCTTGGGTTAATACAATCTTGGGAGTGACCGTTTCTGGGGCTAGATTCGCGGTTTGGTATCTTCAGGGCGTCAGGGGCTGAGGGTTTACGTGTTTCGTTCGGTTCACGCAGGGTTCACGCAGGGTTCACGCAGGGTTCACGCAGGGTTCACGCAGGATTCACGCAGGGTTCACGCAGGGTTCGAAACAGTCGACACTAGACTAAAAGCAGGGAAGGCCGATGCTGTCCTTTGGGAACGCTCATGCAGCATGCTTTGTTAACGTCGCCCCGAGGGGGGGATCACGCTTCCGTTTTGGGGATTGGTTTTGCTGAATCGCTTTCAGTCTTTAAGAGTCCGCTTGCTATTTCCACTGCTCGCCGTAGCGGTGGTGGCCTCGCTTGGAGTGGCCGCGGCTTCGTACTGGTTGGGAGACCGGTGGGAGAGGGAGCAAGTTGCAGGTCGATACCGGGAGATAGAGTCCACGCTCAGCAGAGCATCTTTTCCTCTGACGCCCTTGGTCGTGAAATCAATTGCGGACTTGACGGAAACTGATTTGATTACGTTGGATCCAAACAAGCTCGTCTTGCAGTCCAGTCTGCCGCTGCGGGCTGGTGATTCTATTGATTCGATTACTCTGAAGGCGGAAAAGAAGTTCTCTGATGAGGTGCTGGCGATTGGCTCAGAGAGTTATCGCTATTCGACTTTTGTTCTGCACACGCAAAATCAAGACAACACGCTCTGGGTGGCTGTGCTGTTCAGTGAGTCGGAGCTGCGCGAGGCAAGATGGCGGATGGCAAGTTTTCCCCTGCTCACCGGATTCTCGACGATCATTCTGCTGACATCAGTAACGCTTTTATTTGCCAGCAGGCTGGTTCGTAGGTTATCAACATTGCAGCAATGTGTTGGTAGGATTTCCACTGGTGAATTCAACGCCATTGTTCCCACGGGACCCAACGATGAGGTTGGAAGGCTTGGCATTGCTGTGACCCGCATGAGTCGGCAGTTGCTGAAAATGCAGGAAACATTGCAGCGGCAGCAGGGAGAGAAGTTACTTCATCAGGTCGCTGGAGGACTTGCGCATCAGTTGCGGAATAGTACGACCGGGGCGCGAATGGCGATTGAATTGCATCAGCAGAGGTGTGAGTGTGCTGATGACAGCCTTGGTGTGGCACTAAACCAGCTTGAACATACTGAGGCTCATGTTCGTAGGTTACTGACCGTCGCTGCTGGCAGAGAAGAACAGGATTCACCAGAGCTTGCCCTCGGATGCCTTGAGGATTCGATGCATACGCTGATGGCAACTGCCAAGCATCTGAGAATCGATTTAGATGCAAGCTTGGCAGAAGATCTTGCCGGTGTGGTTGTCAGAGATGGCCCAAGTTTACAAGCCGCATTTTCGAACCTGGTCCTCAACGCGATGTACGAGGGGAGTCGAGTGTCAGTGGAGTGTGAGATGATTTCAGGATCCAGTCACAAGACGCAGAACCTGCAGGCACTGCTCGACGACGATTCATCGGCCGCGCTAGGGGCCGCATCTCAGCATGCGAGTGCTGACAATGCTACCCCCGGCAACATCACGCCTGGCAGCGGGGTGTGTGATTCGATGCCGTCGGCCGGCAACAACCCGAGCACCGATCATGCCATGGAGTCAGCAGGACGCATTCCGGAGGGGAAACATGATGTGATGCGGGTAGGTTATGCGTTGCTGACGGTTTGTGATGATGGAGAGGGGCCGCCCCCCGAAGTTGCCAACGAAATTTTTGAGCCCTTTGTTACCTCAAAACCAGAGGGTTTGGGGCTCGGGCTTCCACTTGTCGCCAGATGTGCCAGAAGATTGGAGGGAGAAGTGAAGTGGGACCGAGTTGGCCAGCAGACGAGGTTTTCTTTGAGGTTCAAGGTGATGATCCCCGATGATGTTTCCAAGCAGAATTTCAGTGAGAGCAAATGACTAACACAGCGACACACACAATCCTTGTTGTCGACGATGAACCGTCCATTTGCTGGGGGTTCGAGCGTTTGCTATCCGAGCAGGGACACGTTGTTTTGACAGCATCTTCGGCGGAAGAGGGGCTGGAGAAAGCTGCGTCACAGCAAATTGACTTGTTAGTACTCGATGTTCGCTTGCCCGGTGAGGACGGAATCAGTGCGTTGCCCCGTTTTCGTAATGTGATTGGTGACGCACCCGTGGTGATCATGACTGCGTTTGGTGATCTCGAAACGGCAGTTGCCGCGATCCATGGTGGTGCCAATGATTACCTGACCAAGCCATTCAAGCTTGAGGACGCGTCACGTGTTTGTGAGGCGATGCTTTTGCAATCGCGGCAAGCCGAATCGCCTGAGTTTGACACCGCTGATCTTGAGCCTGCCGAGGCTGCGGTGCTAGTCGGACGCTCAGCCGCAATGCAACAGGTATTCCGAAGGATTGCACTTGTCGCAGATAGCGAACTATCGGTGTTGATCACCGGTGAAACGGGAACGGGGAAGGAATTGGTGGCTGCGGCAATTCACCGTCACAGTCATCGGCGGGATGAATCGTATGTTGCGATTGCGCCGGTGTCCCTGAGTGAATCAGTGATCGAAAGTGAGTTGTTCGGGCATGTCAAAGGAGCGTTTACAGGTGCCGCTGAGGCCAGGAAAGGTTTGTTTGAGTTGGCCGACGGTGGGTCTGTTTTTCTTGATGAAATCGGCGATCTACCGATGGCAGCTCAGGTTAAATTGTTGCGCGTGATTGAGCAGGGCGAATTTACTGCTGTCGGCGATTTGCGACGCAGGAAATGTGATGTGCGGGTCATCGCTGCAACAAACCGTAACTTGAAATCGGGGGTTGATGACAAAACTTTCCGCGAGGATTTGTTGTATCGCTTGAGTGCTGTGGCTATCGAATTGCCGCCGTTGCGGAAACGCAGGGATGATATTCCCCTGCTTTGTGAGTATTTTCTGCGGCGACTGGGGTATCCGTCTGCGGCTACTGCCATTTCGCCTGATGTGATGAAACAACTGCAGGGGCGAAACTGGTTTGGGAATGTGAGAGAACTTCGCAATGCGGTGGAACATGCTTCAGTCATGGCCCGCGGTCGGGTTTTTGAATTGGCTGACTTTCCTGTTCCGCAACAACGCACACACAATGCAGGAGCTGACGAGGGTGCGTCTCTTGATGCCTTGGTTGAGGCATGGACCCGCGAGCAATTGTCGTCGGGGTCTGATTCTTCCCTAAACGATCTACACGACCGCATGACCAATGCAACTGAACCAGCGTTGTTGCGTGTCGTTCTGGAGCACACTGGCGGTAATCGTGCTGCGGCTGCTCAGTTGCTTGGCATGCATCGAGGCACGCTTAGGGACCGAATCAAGCGGTATGGATCTGATGCAGACGGGGAAGATGAGGCGAAGGCTTAAGTTACTCGTTGACCCACGTGGTCTCATCAGCCTTTTTCTGAGAGAAGCCCACAACTTTTAAATCAGCTTTGCCCGCGACCTTGGCCCCGTCATCCATGCTGGCGTCGTCAAGTTGCACCGAACCACTGATGAGTTTGATCGCGCCGGGATTAATCGAGAGCATTGTGAAAAATGCAATCATGCTGCCTTCGATCAGAACACCGCTAACTGGGACATCTTTCTTTGACGAGTGAAAGTCGTCGGGTTTCACTTTTGCGATGAAGGTTAACGTCGTGTTATCGCTCTTTCGCACACCGGTAAAGATAATCGTTGGCGTTGGGATGCTATCGCGTGCTTGATCATTGTAATTGTCGCTGAGTTTTGTGGTGACTCCCAGCGTGGTGAAGACGATGTCTTCGTCACTTAAGCTGGCTTTGACATCTGTTTCGCCGATCGCTTCAAGGTTAGCGGGGGACTTCTTGGTCCATGTCGTGCTGAAATCCCCCTTGAGCCTTCCGTGCTGGATCACGAGGCCTGGGACGCGGGGACCAGTTTCAATTGGAACGGGCCACTGCTCAAGTTTTTCTTCGATAGCGCCGCGTCGTTTTTTGATGAAGCCGCGGATACGATCTGCGCCACCATTTAATCTTCGCTCGCTCAAAACCTGATCTGCAAGCATGTTTTCAACTCTGTCGACTTCATTTAGCAATGCCTCTTCATCCCACTGCGTGGCCAGAAGTGTTTTTAACGTTTTTAGATAACGTTCTCGCATCTGGGGATCGTGGTAAAGCCGGTTTGCAAGCGCTGCGTTGGTGTGTACTGACAGGTTTTTGATGGGGTCGATAATCCGAGGTACATACGTTGTGAATGCGGAATCAGTACCCCATGGCATGAAACACAGTCGAGAGTCCTCGGGGTTTTCGTAGATGAAAAAGTTGTTCTGGTTGTGTGTGTAGCCGTCCCAAAACCCAATCAAGCTTTCAGTCGCCCAAAAACGCATGAATGAATCGATGTTCAGCACTTTTTCCAGTTCCGCTACGTCCAGTTTGGGTGAATCCAATAGTACGCTCAGTTTGTCGATTCCAGTGTTCTTGCTGGGTTTGCGTTTGTACTCGAATCGCTGTTTCGTTGAGGGCAGAGCGTCGGCGATTGTGCCTTCGGCAAGTAAACCTGTTCCGTCTCCGAACACACGCTGCAACATGGCGGGTTTTACCGACTCGACATTTGAGTAAACGCCCAGCGACTCTCCGTTTACTTTGACCTTCGCGAAATTACAACGAGGTGCTGGTACGCCACTGTCGGCAAATATCTTGTAGGACAGATACTGACTTAATTTCGAGTCGTCTTGTTTATTGTTGTTGAGCGTTAGGCGGTTGAGCGGACCAAACGGTTGCTGATCCTGGTATTTGTCAAAGCGTATCTTTAATGATGGCCGTTTTTCGCTGAGCGAGCCCAGAAAACCTTTTTTGCGAATCCCAACGTTTTTGATCCGCTTCCCGTCGATGGTGATGTCGCCTTTGACATACTCGAACGGCGATTCTGCGGGCTTGCCTGCTTGTAGTGATGAGAATAGGTCTCTTGAAACTTCCCTGACTTTATCCCAATCCTCAGGATCGATCTCGATCTCGATTTGTAGGACACGAGAGGGGTCAAACAGGGCGTCTGCAACCGCGTATGGTTCGTTGGAGTCTTCCGCATAAGTGGATGAGACCAAAGTGAAACTGATAACGCACGCAATCATGAAAAGAACGAATGGTTCAAAAGTGCATGCGAGAGTGTTACGAGGTGGTTGCATCATTGAGGCATCAAGGCGTGTGAGTTGTGAACGCCAACAAATTGACACTGCTTGAGCGCAACGTTGGAGTGACATGCGACGAGGAGGCGAACAAAATCGCGATTTGGTGTGCCGTGATCCCCGACTCCGATGTTGTCGGAAAACGAATTGGTTGTCGTTGGATAAGTGCTTGGTAATTGGGTCAGACAACACCTTTGGCCAATAATGTACT
>Ga0315315_10003377_pt1 | contig 14672 bp, 8 predicted proteins | sample M140m3416metaG_FD_203699 | JGI IMG/M metagenome (GOLD analysis project Ga0315315, IMG submission 203699) | Ammonia-oxidizing marine archaeal communities from Monterey Bay, California, United States - M1 40m 3416 | ecosystem: Environmental > Aquatic > Marine > Intertidal zone | place: USA...
CAACACCGCCGGCACCCAAGTCTTTAAAACCAACCTTATTAATTAAATCTTTTTCTTCTAAAAAATCAAAAAGCGCGTAAGTTGATTTAAGAATATGCCTTTCAAGAAAAGCATTTGGTTCTTGAACAGCGCCCTTATTCTGTTGTTCTTTTTCTTCTTCCAGCTCAAGAGAGGCAAAGCTGGCTCCACCAAACCCACTGTTGTCTGTAGGCTTTCCTACCAATATTAAATCATAACCTTCAGAGTTTTTAGGCGCCCTGGATCGTATTACATTTTTTTCTTTAACAACCCCAGCTGTCAAAACTGTGACCAAACAATTCTCGTTATACTCTTTGTCAAAATAAACGTCGCCACATATATTTGGTATGCCCAAAGGGTTTCCGTAGCCAGCTATTCCAGAAACAACCCCATCGCTAATCCACTTAGTTTTGTTTCTATTAATATCTCCAAAGCGCAGGCTGTCGCCAATAGACACTACTTCTGCTCCCATACAACAAACATCTCTAACGTTTCCGCCTACGCCTGTTGCTGCACCTTCATATGGAACAATTTGGCTAGGGTGGTTGTGCGATTCATGACTTACAACAAGTCCATATTTTTCTCCATCATTATCAGTAGATAAAGACACAACACCAGCATCGTCTTTAGCGCCTAAAATCACATGCTTGCCATCTGTTATAAAGTGTTTAATATGATTTTTGCTACTCTTATATGAGCTGTGCTCCGAACCCTGAATTGAAAAAAGAACAAGCTCTGTTAAAGTGGCTGGTCTCTCAAGAAAAGAAAACTGAATTTTTTTTGCTTCATCAACGCTTAGCGGGATGTTTAAGTTTTGCAGCCTTTGTTTTATATCAGCGTCTGAGCTAGATGAAAAATCAATTGTATCCCAACTAGCAAGACCCTTCATTTTTATATTTTGAAGGTTTGGTTTCTATCAGGGCCATATGAAATCAAAGAGACGCTTACTTCAGCAACCTCCTCAACCCGAGATATGAAATTTTTTAATTCAGATGGACATTCTTCAATACTTTCAATGCGGCTAGGTAAAGAGCTCCAGCCGGGGAGAGTTTCGTAAATAGGTTCAATATTACTAAAATTATAAATATCAGAAGGAACCCCAGAAAAGTTCTTGCCATCAACTTTATATCCAACACAAAGCTTTATATTTTCTAAGCCAGATAAAACATCAACCTTGGTTAATATAATTTCAGAAAAATCATTAAGTTGATTAGCAAACTTAAGCTGCACAAGATCAATCCACCCAACTCTTCTTGCACGACCAGTTGTAGTTCCATATTCTTGACCAATATCGCGAATTTTTTCTTCTAGCTGCCCCTTGATTTCTGTAGGGAACGGTCCACGTCCAACATATGTTAAATATGCTTTAGCTATACCAACTATTTTTTTTGATGTATTAAGCCCTATGCCACCACCAGCCTCAACTTGACCGGCTATGGTGTTACTGCTTGTTGTGTATGGATATAGTCCATGGTCAACATCAAGACATGCACCCTGTGCTCCTTCAAACATAATTTGCTCGTTTTTTTCAACAGCGCTAGACAAAACCTCTGTAACGTTAGCAACATACTGTTTAATCATAGAGCCGTAATTAAGAAACTCTTTTAATATGTCTTCATAATTATGCTCAAACGCTTCATTGAAGACTTTTTCAACAAGGGCCTTATTAAAATCAAATGATTTTTTTAGGCGAGTTTCAAACAAGTCTTTATTCAAAAGGTCAGCCACTCTTAGACCGTGCCTATACAGCTTATCTGCATAAACGGGCGCAATACCAGAGCGAGTGCTTCCTGCCGCCAGTTCGTTTTGATAGTTGGTTAGGTGATAGTCTATATCAACGTGGTATGGCATAATAAGATGAGCCCTGTCACTAATCATTAAATTAGTTGAAAGGCCCTCCTTCTTTAGCATACTTAATTCTTTTATTAAAACACGCGGATCAATTACCACCCCATTTCCAATAACCAGCTTGCACTTTTCATGAAGTACGCCAGATGGAATTAGGTGCAGCTTAACTGTTTTGTTATCGAGAATGATTGTGTGGCCAGCATTATTTCCGCCCTGAAATCGAACAATATAATTGGCGCGTGCAGCAAAATAATCAGTAACCTTGCCTTTACCTTCGTCGCCCCATTGAGCACCAATTACTACAACAATATTGCTCTTATTTTTTTGCACTTTTTGATATAAATGATAAAGTGTAATTTATGGCGTGAGTTCTATATACCAAAATAATACTTTTAAAATTATTATATTTTTTATTTGTGCAGCGCTTCATGGGTGTACAGCTGTTGGTTCAGTGCTGGTTCCTCTTGAGTCTATAGAACCGCCAAAAGGAAAGTACGACATAGGAACACAGGTATACTTTTGGACAGATAATTCTAGAAGCGAAGTATATACAACAGAGCCCACAGATTTCAGAGAGCTCATGGTTCAAATATGGTATCCCGCACAGGGAGGAAAAAACTATCAAAAAGCACCCCACGTTACATTTCCAGAAAAGTCAATTTCTAGTATTGCAAAAACTGCTGGGCTGCCATCAAGATTCGGAAACCACGGTACCCAACTAGTTTCAAACAGCGTTTTTGGGCTTGCTCCAATACAAAATGAAAAATTTCCACTCATACTTTTTTCGCATGGCGATGGAGGACTTTTAACCCAAAATACATCTCAGGTTGAAGAGCTAGTAAGTAATGGATATATAGTAATTGCTTGCAACCACACATACAATGCGAGCGTTACATTTGACAAAAAAGGCAACCCCATTCCTTATAAACAAAATGTAAGTTGGAACGAGCAAGCACAATACCACAAAAAATATTATACCAACCTGCTAATAAATTACAGGTATCAGGATTTAGCTTTTTTGCTCAAAACTTTAAAACAAAATCGTTTGGACGATGGATCTGTAAATCCATTTAAAAATAACATCGACTTTGAAAACGTGGGCGCAATGGGACATTCAATGGGAGGAGGAACAACCTATATTGCAATGCTTAAAAATAAAGAGGTTAAAGCAGGAGTTGCTCTTGATGGTTGGTTTTTTGGACTGCTAAATGACGATGCAAAAACAAATACAAAAAAACCATTTTTACACATAGGACAAGAACAATTTCTCGATACAAGCATTGAAGGAGACATCAATTCTTCAAAAGATGGAAAAAGAAATTTTGATATTTACAATACAATCCTTGAGTCCAATAAAGAAAGCTATGGGGTATATATAAAAAATAGCCTGCACTATTCGTATACTGACATGAAATTAATTTATAATAAAAACTCACCTTTTGCCTTACCACTAGACAGCCTTGGAGAAGTTGACAAAGAAATAGTTGATGAAGTTATGGACAAGACAGTACTAGATTTTTTTGATTATTCTTTAAAGGGCCAACCCTTCAACATTAAAAACAACAACACCTATAACGGTCAAGTAATTTACAACCAACACCCTTAATAATAATCTTCGTCGACAAAAATCTATTTTATAGACGACAGACAAAAAAAAATTACCAAAAAAGTATTGACATCTACGGAAACAATCATCAATTTAGGTGGAATTAGCTTCTGAAAGGGCAAGAACCCTTGGGAAGCTGTGTATATATAGTAAGCATTTACACATATATATAATAGGGTAAGAAATAAAAATGACAAAAAATAATAAACTAAAATTTGTATATAAATACTCATTTGGAGGTAGAATAATGAGAAAACTACGTATGTTAATTGCACTAGTTCTCCTACCAACAATGATGTTTGCACAATCAACAACTGCTAAATTAGCAGGGGTTGTGGCAGATGCTGATGGTAACCCATTGGTTGGAGCAAACGTTGTGGTTGAAGGATCGAACCTTGGTGCGGCTACCGATGAACTAGGTAGATATTATATTCTTGACGTTCCTGTAGGTACTTATGACCTAAGAGCTGAATATATTGGTTACACTACTGTAATTGAATCAGGAGTTAGAACATCAGTTGGTTTTACTACATCTGTTGATTTTAATCTTGACGTTGCAGCTGTGGCCGGTCAGGCAGTTACAGTAACTAGAGAAAGACCATTAATTAATCCTAATGCAACAAACACTACACGTGTTGTTGACAAAGAATTAATTGATGCGTTCGCTGTTAGAGGAGTAAGCAATATTGTGAATCTTCAAACAGGTGTTGTTAATGGATTCTTCCGTGGAAGTAGAAGTGGAGACAGTCGTTACTATGTTGACGGTGTTCCAGTTAAAGATGTCTACGGCGGCGGAAACCTTTTAAACGGTAACTCCCAAGCAGCTTTACAAGAAATCTCAGTACAAACTGGTGGTTTCTCAGCTGAATATGGTGGTGCTAATGGTGGTATTGTAAACATTACTACTAAAACAGGTGGTTCTGCTTGGTCTTCAAGAGTTGGTGTTGAAACTTCTCTTGGTGCAGATGCAGGTACCGATCCTGACAAACTATACTCTGATGGATATCAAAATGTAAACTTCGATTTTGGTGGTCCAATCAGCGATAACATTAAAGTATATTTGTCCGTTGAAAGCAAAGAAAAAGGTGGAGACGTTTCATATAGTTATTTCCCTATGATGGACGCAACGCCAATGCAAGAAATGCCTGGAGACAGCTACTACAGCGATGGTTCAGATGGCTTTGATTACGGAGTTGATGAAAACGGAAATAAAGTTCATCATATTGAAACAGTTATTAGAAACAATGCAACAAAAGAACAGCTTTTAGCTGATCCGTTGTTTGTTGCTAATGACACAACTTATGTTGTTTACAGTAATTATAGACGTATGTACGGGCAACAGCCTCAAGATGACAACGAAAGAATTACTATAAACGGAAACATGACTATGGATTTTGGTCCATTACGTTTAAAACTTGGTACTCAGGCTTACGACTATGAAGGACATAGCTATAGCTGGAGCAGAGTTTACGGTGGAACAGACGGTTCATTTATTAATGAATCAGACTTTGCCATGGGTTATTTAAATGCTAGATATACTATTAGCCCATTATCATATGTAAAAGCTTCATTGTCACAACAGACATATGAAACAACAAGTGGTAATGAAAATTATTTAAATAATATTGAAGAGTACGGTAGAAGAACCAAAGCTTGGGGATCTACAAACTATTATAAAAGAGACAGAACAGGGTTTAATCCTGTAGCACCAGATGAATTCTTCGGAGTTGCTGGTTACGGATCTCAGTACACTTCTTTTGATACAAGAAAAACTACTACAAACACTATTAGTTTTGACTACACAAACCAAATTGGTTATAACGAGTTAAAACTAGGTGCTTCTATAGATAATCATGAAATCACAAGATACGGTCTTGGTGCATCTGGGGTTGCAAGAGCAATTTCTCAGGTAGATACAGACCTTGACGGACTAGCTTCTCAGGCAGAAATCGAAGCATACGCTGGAGTCGATGGAGCAAAAGACTGGAGATTCATTAACTATAGATCATTGTATGTAACAAATCTTGGTTACAATATTTACGGTGATGAGTGGAGCGGACAATATAATCAAGATGATCATATGTTAGCACCAGCAGAACCAACACAATCACGTTTCTATATTCAAGATAAGCTTGAGTTTAAAGATGTTGTTGTTCAACTAGGTGTATCTTATGAAACTATCGATACAGGAGCTATGGCCCCTGATTCAGATGGTGACGGATACGGTGACTCTGACGGATTTAACAACCTATACTTTAATAGACAACGTGTAAACAGAAACGGTGATGGTAACGGTAACTACGTTTGGAAAAAAGTTGAAAAAGAAACCGCTACTCACCCAAGAATAGGTGTCTCATTCCCAGTATCTGATCGTACAGTATTCCGTGCGAATTATGGTACACACTGGCAATCAGTACCTATGTCTTATTTATATCTATCAGATTCACAGCTATCAGCTGATATTCTAGCTGGTAATGCTACTGCATCTGAGAATCCTGCATTAAAACCTGAAAGATCAACTCAGTATGAAATTGGTATTGAGCAAAGAATCGGAGCTTTTGCTTCATTGAAGGTTGAAGGATTCTATAAAGAAAGTAAAGACTATTTAACGCTTGCAAATCGTACAGACGCATTTACCAATACTGGTGGTGCTGATACTCAACAAAACTGGGCACAATACCAAAATGGAGACGTTATGGTATCTCAAGGTTTAACAACAAACTTTGAAATGCGCAGAACAAGAGGTTTGTATGCACAAGCTAATTATACATACTCAGAAGCTAGAGGTACTGGATCCTACGGAGACCAAAACTTCTACATTACATGGATTGGTACAGATGATGGTTATCCAAAAGCGATGAACCTATTAGACTATGACCAAACACATACAGCTAACGTAATTCTTGACTGGAGATCACCTGATGCTACAGGCGCTCTAGCAAATACAGGGTTCAATGCTGTAATGAGTTTTGGTAGTGGTACTCGTTTTACACCATCCCAAATCTATAGTACAGTTTTTGAGAATCGCTGGGAGTTCCCAGAAGGACCAGTAAACTCAGGTACAATGCCTGCATATACTAACTTAGACCTTCGTGTTGACAGAGCTATTAGCTTAGGCGGTTTAACTGCTAACGCATATATATCTGTGTTCAATGCTTTAGATTCTGAACAAGTAAATGATGTTTACCACGGTACAGGTAACGTAGCTGAAGACGGCTGGGTTGCTACTGAAAGTGGGCAGCAATGGCTTGCCAATAGATTATCACAAAACCCTGACGTTGACGCGGCAGCTATGTATCAAGACAACCTAGCGTTTCCTGGTAGATGGAACAGACCACGTACTGTAAGGGTTGGTTTAAACATTAGTTTTTAATAATAAGAAGGTAAAGAGGTATATATGAAAATCTTAAAGAATATTACCACTACTACAATGGTGATGATCTTGCTACTTGCTTCTTCATTAGAAGCAAGAGAAACCAAAAAGGTTTCTAATTTTAGCGGGTCAAACTTTGTAGAGTCCAGTGGGACATTTGACGGAAACCGTATTTACGCTGATGTTACCAACAACGGTCTATTTTTAGACTACCACATTTCCGGTGATTCTGCATTAGAATGGCCACAAGGAACTGGAGTTCACTCTATCTTCCAATCCGCACTATGGATGGGAGCGACAGTGAACGGTCAAATTAGAACGATTGTTGGGGATTATACACAAGACATGGGCCCTGGTCCATACGGTGGAGATCCATTAGCAGCGGTTCATAGAATATATAAAGTTAGCAAAAGCATGCTTGACGACCCAGCTAGCCATGATGATTTCCAGAATTGGCCAGTAGAATGGGGCGCTCCATGGGTTGACGTTGACGGAGACGGAGCATGGAATCCGCTTCCAGCAGGTCAAGACCACCCAGAGTTTATTGGTGACCAAGTACTTTGGTTTGTCAGTAACGATGGAGATATTGCTTATAAGCTAAACTTTGGTACAGACCCAATGGGTGTTGAGATTCAAACCACAATGTGGGGTTACGATAGAATCGATGCTATTGGCGACATGCTATTTGTAAAGCAATTAGTTATTAATAAAGGTGGAGATGACCTTGTAGACACATATATGGGTCTATGGTCAGATCCAGACTTAGGATATGCAGGTGACGACCTTGTAGGTTGTAACGTTGAACTAGGTATGGGCTTTGTTTGGAATGATGGAGCTGACTCACAGTATGATAACCTAGATATTGGTACACCAGCAGCAGGATATGACTTCTTCCAGGGACCTAAAGTTCCTTGTGTAGATCCAACTGATACAGTTGAATGTCCAGCTCAAGGTGCTAAGATGTTTGGAACATACTACCCTGGTGAGAAAAACCTAAAGATGTCATCATTTGCATTTTATATTAACGGTGATGCAACATATACTGACCCTTCAGACGAAACAGAGGGTTATTATTACTTGCAAGGTTTAAGAAAAGACGGTAGTGCATATCCAACAGATATTGCTGGTGATTTATATGACCAGAAATTCTGTTTTTATGGTGACGTTGAAGCCACTCACGGAACAGCTAATCCAGTAGACGGTAACTATGCCGCTGCTGCTGATAGAAGATTCCTAATGAGTGTAGGTCCATTTACTATGGCTGCTGGCGATTCACAAGAAGTGGTGTTTGGTATTTTCCACGCTGCTGGTGGTGATGCGCTTTCATCTGTTTCATATTTGACACAGGTTGACCAACTTGCTCAGTCAGCATATGATAACGACTTTGACCTTCCAGATGCACCGGTACCTCCTGTAGTAGCACATTCAGCTTTCACAGATGAAATTGTTATTTCATGGCAGGGTAATTCAGAAGACTACAACGAAGATAGTTTCTTCACAGACGAAAACGGAAACACAACTAATTACCTTTTTGAAGGATATAATGTATACCAAGTTGAAACCGCAGACGGATCTGGTGATAGAAAAAGAATAGCAACATACGATGTTGTTAATGGCGTTGAAGAAATTGTAGATACAGTTTTTGACACTAACTATAATGAGTACATTGCTGTGACAACACAGTTTGGATCTGATTCAGGTCTTGCTCGTTATCACGTTGTAGATAAAGACGCTTTAAACGGTAATAGCAAACTTATTACTAATAGAAACTATTATTTTGCTGTTACTGCGTATGGGCATAACGAATATGGTGTGCCTAAAACATTTGAAAGTTCACCAAAATACTTCAGTGTTAGACCAGAGGTTCCAAACACTGTAATGTTTGGTGAAACAACAGCAGGTGTTGGAGATATGATGTTAGCAGACCACGATGGTCCTGCTCAAGGTTATGTTGAAGTATGGATTGCAGATCCATCAAAACTAACAGGTGATTCATATACTGTAACATTTGATGATAACATGCCAACCGGAGAAGCTGTAGTAAACTGGACATTAACAAATACTACATCCGGAGAAGTATATGAAGCTAACAACCCAACTATGGGTGGTGTTAACGGAATGACAGGAGTGAATGTCGGTGTTGGAGCAGCTAATCTGTACGATGGATTCCAAGTACAGGTGTTTGGTCCAGTAGAAGACTTAGTTGCTATTGAGGAATATACTTCAGGCTATAAAGAAAATAACGATCTAAGAGACACTTCTGTATCTTACCTACCACCTAGTTTAGGTCGTACAGGATACATTATTGAGAACAGAGCGGGTGAAGCGTACATGCAGCCTTATAATAGAGACTTCGATAGATTTAACTATTGGGAATCTGATGATGTTGAGCTTGACTTTGGACAAGTTTCTCTAGGATACGATTATCTTGCAGAATCAATTAATGCCTATGTGCCATTTGCAGCATATAGACATAATTTTGGAACCGGACAAAAAGAACAGATGTTTGCAGGTTATTGGGAATCCGATGGTATTGCCGGACTGTCAAATGACGGCGGTGTTTCATGGGTTGGACCAGTATATGGTGCACCAGCATGGGAGCCCATTTATAACTTTGTAGGAAACATTGGTATGGAATATGACCCAGCAAATGAAGCACAATATATTGCTGACAACAGCTTATCAGCTTCAGGTGGTTGTGGTTGGGGATCAGGCGGTTCTTGTACTGCAGTAACAACTAGCGGTGCTACAATCGGATATCCATATCAAACAGCTACATTATTCACAGCATACATAACGGGTTCAGAGCTGCCAACAGCAGCTGGACACGCAGCATATGGAAGTGGATTTGACAGCGCAAGTTCTGTTGTATTTAGAATGGCTAAACCTCTTTCTTACAGAGACACATTTAGCTTTACAACATCCGGAATGGAAATGATGGCAATGGATTATGATCCAGAAAACATCACAGTATGGCCAAATCCATACTATGGCTATAACCCAGAAGAGAGAGATGCTCTTGATAGAAGGGTTATGTTTAGTCATCTTCCAGAAGAAGGACCATCAACAATTAGAATATTTGCTTTAGATGGAACTTTAGTAAGAACAATTAAGCACAATGATACAGGATCACAGCATACATACTGGGACATGAAGAACAACTTCGAACTTCCAGTTGCTAGTGGAATGTACATTGCGCATGTAGAGACTAACAGAGGAGATAAAATCCTTAAGTTAGCTGTAATTCAACCAGAACAACGTCTTGACGTTTACTAAGGAAAAGGAGAATAAGAAATGAAAAATACATTTAAAATCTTCCTTGGATGCGCAGTGTTAGCTTCAGCTCTTACTGCTGGTACAGTAAGATCGCAAGGTACTGCAGGAGCTTCACAGCTTCTTATACCAGTTGGTACTGAAACAGTAGCTCTTAGCGGAACGAACGTTGGTACAGTGGCTGGCATAGATGCATTATTTACTAATGTAGCTGGTTTAGCTAGACACAACTCTGGGATACAAGGATCAGTTTCAACCACCTCATACATTGCAGATATTGATGTAATGCATGCAGGAATGGTTGTAGCATTGGGAGAAACAGGAACATTTGGTATGACAATAAAGTCATTAGACTTTGGCGAAATTCCAAAAACAACATCTTTCGCACCGGAAGGTGATGGACAAACTTTCTCACCAAGTTTCTTCACTGCAACAGCAGGATTTGCAAGAGCATTTTCAGATCGTGTGAATGTAGGTATAGCTGGGAAATTAATCTCAGAAACTATTGAAGAAACATCTGCTACAGGTATGGCACTCGATGTTGGTGTACAATATCGTTTTCCAAACCAACCACTTACACTTGGTGTAGCAATGAAGAATGTAGGTAATAGAATGCACTACGATGGTATTAATCTTGACCAAAGCATGGTTCCTGAGGAATCAGAATCAGGTTCAAGCTCTGAAACATTCAGAATCGTAGCTGATAACTTTGCACTACCTACAAGTCTAGATTTGTCAGCAACATATGAGTTGCTTGACAACTTAGACATGAGTGCAGTATTTACTAATCACTCATACCAAACCAACACGTTAGCGCTTGGTGCTAAATATACGCTTGGATCATCATGGTTCGGCGCAGCAACAACAATGACGGTTGGCGACGATGAGCAACCAACAGACGTTTCTGACGCTGATTGGGAAGAGTGGAGCGGAACTTTTTGGGGCGTTTCATTAGGAGCTGGAGTATCAGTTCCCGTTGGTGATTACATGATGCATGTTTCATATGCTATGAGAACTGCAAACGAGTACTTTGACGATCATAGTACTATGCAGGTTACATTTGATTTCTAAAACTGTTTAAAATAGTTTAGGAAATAAATAGTTAAAGGGCTCAGAAATGAGCCCTTTTTCTTTATACTATTTAAAGAGTAATTCAATATTGGTTTTTAATAATTCAGAAGGAATGTTTTGACCTAAGAAATATCTCCCACTTTTATCATCAAAAAATATTTCCCAGTGCAAGTGAGCTCCTTTATTATTTTTAAGGGCGCCAGAAGAAGTTCCAGTGTTGCCAGATAACCCTATTACTTCCCCCTGCTCTACTTTGCTTCCAGCAACCAAACCTTGAGTAATAGAAGACAGATGTGAGTAAACTGTGATAGACCTATATTTATTGGTAATACTATAACCATGATCTATTACGACAGATTTACCCAAAAGAATAAAATTATAAATGTCATCTGGTGTTTTGCCAACTTTTGCAGAAAGGTCTAAGAAGTATTCGTATGTTTCAATATCCACATCTTCTTGGTGTCCATTGCTTCTAACCACAACTCCGCCATAAGCAGCTTTAATTGGATAATTCATTGGTGAGGAAAAGTCTACCCCCACATGATGTCCAGACCTATACTCTCTTTTTGCATTGGGTAAAAGATTCGCATAGCTAGGAACAGCATATTCTTCAGCTGGCAAAATTAATTTATCATTTAGCTCAGAAATGTGAAGATTTACATCTTCATTATAGTAGAATAAATACCCACTCTTATCAATGCTATTTTTTGACAGCTCAACGCTGGAAGTTGGCGCTGCACAAGCAGCTAAGAACAAAAGACACAGAGCAGGATATGTATTTTTATTCTTCATTAAATTTTATGATATAGCTAGCATTGTTGTATTTGAAACTTATTCTTTTAATGTCGTTGTCTAAATTGGTCCACACCTTTATTAGATCATGATTTAAAATTACATCATTAATAATATTATCATCACCATCTTTGTTTAATTTTTCAATATCCATTCTAAATAGTTTTTCTCCATCTTTCTCATCGCTATAAAGATAACGTACTTTAATTTTTCTATCATCAAGTAAAACAATATCTTTAATCCACAAATCTTCTTTTATTACATTTTTTTGAATAAATATTTTATTAAAGAGGCTATTAGTTGTGAATGCTTGTTGGTCATATTCTATTCTTTCTTCTAAAATCATCTCACCAAACCAATTATTGGAAGAAATATTGATATTATCGTCTTCAATATCTAATACAAAAACGTCTTCAATAGAAAAGAGCTTAAATTCTTCAGAAATCCAATATTCAAAAGAAACAAATGACTCTGTTTTGTCGTTCGCAACAAGTTGACAACAAATCAATACTACAATAAAAACAGCTCTTATCAACTTAGTAAAACGGTTGATGCAATTAGAAAATATAAAGCCACGCCTATTATATCTATTGCTGTTGTTACAAAAGGCCCAGTAGATATTGCTGGATCAAAATTGAGTTTTTTGAGAATGATTGGTACACTTGCACCAACTCCAGTCGCTATGGTCATAGAGCAGAATATGCTTAATCCAATAACAAGACCTAAGTTTGGCAATGTGCTTCCAGATATATATGCTGAAGTCCAGCCTACCAGCAAACCATAAGCCATTCCGAGCAAGCTTCCTACTATAACCTCCTTAAAAATTAAAGGAAAAGTATTAGTTACATCTACCCTGCCAGTAGCCAGTCCTCGTACAACAATCGTAGAAGACTGTGTACCTACATTCCCACCAATACCTATTATTACTGGTATAAAAGCAGCCAAAACAATTATTTGCTCTAAGAGCACATTAAAATAACTGATAATTGCTGCTGCACAAACACCACCTACTAGGCTAGCAAGAATCCACGGAGCTCTTGATTGAGCATTTTCTAAAGGAGACTTTAAAAGAATTTCTCTGTCTTTACCAACACCAGCCATTTGTAAAAAATCTTCAGATGCTTCTTCTCTTATAATGTCAACTACATCGTCGATGGTCACAATTCCGAGAAACCTATTTTGTCTGTTTACTACAGGTAGAGCAAGATAGTTATATTGCGCTACTTTTTTTGCTACTTCCTCTTGATCGGTATCAGTGGTAGCGGCTTGAATATCTTTAATCATAATTTCTTTAAGTGTTTTAGAATTTTTTGATGTTACAAGCGTTCTTAAAGACACCACTCCAACCAATTTTTCTTTATTATCTAAAACATAAAGATAAAATATTTTATCATTTTCTGGAAATGACTGCAGTTTTTTAATACTATCCTTGACAGAAGTATTTTGGTTTAGTGTAAACGTCTCTTTGGTCATAATACTACCAGCACTGTCGTCTGGATAAGACATTATTTCTTCCACTTCTTCTTTATCATCTGCCTCAATGATTGTCAATATTTTGCTCTGTTTTTTTTCTTCAAACATACCAATGATTGTTGCCTGGTCGTTTGTATCTAAATATCTAAAAATCTTTGAGATATTTTTTGAGCTCTCACTTGCTAACACTTTTTCAATTAAGGACTCATCTAATTCTTCTAACAGTCTTGCTTTGTGAAGTGCAGTTGGACATAAACCAAAAATTATTTTTTGATCATATTGATTTAAACTTCTCATTATAAGAGCTACATCAGCTTGATGGGTTTTTCTTAAAATCTTAGATATATTAGTGTGTGCACTTCTTCTGAGGAGACGTTGCATTGTACTTCTTAAGAGTGAAATTTCAGTTGAAAAGATAGCTTTTTTCATTGTATTGGATTTTCTATAAATTAACTCTACTTTATAACATATTAAAGCGATAGTAAATGGCCAAAATCACAAAACAAAGCGAAAATTTTTCTAAATGGTATACAGATGTTATTCTTGATGCCGATCTAGCAGATTATGGTCCTGTTAAAGGTACAATGGTTGTTAAACCTTATGGTTTTTCATTGTGGACAAATATTCGAGACTCATTAAATAAAATGATTGTAGACAGTGGTCATGAAAATGCATATTTCCCCCTTTTTATTCCAAAAAGCTTTCTAGAAAAAGAAGCAAAGCATGTTGAGGGGTTTGCCAAAGAATGTGCTGTTGTTACACATTCAAAACTCATATCAGAAGACGGTTCATTAACAGTCGATCCAGATTCTAAGCTTGAAGAAGAAATTATCGTAAGACCAACATCTGAAACAATTATTTGGCACATGTTTAAAAAGTGGATTACATCGTACAGAGACCTTCCTTTAAAAGTAAATCAATGGGCGAATGTTGTACGATGGGAAATGAGAACAAGGTTATTTTTAAGAACTTCTGAATTTCTTTGGCAAGAGGGGCATACTGCCCATGCTACAAAAGAAGAAGCGATGGAAGAAACATTAGAGATTGTAGAAATTTATCGAATTTTGTTTGAGGAGTACTTAGCAATTCCCACAATTATTGGCAGAAAGTCGAATCTTGAAAGATTTGCAGGAGCGGATGAAACATTTTCAATTGAAACAATGATGAGAGACAAAAAAGCCCTTCAGGCTGGTACGTCACACTATCTTGGAACGAACT
>Ga0315315_10003378_pt1 | contig 14670 bp, 9 predicted proteins | sample M140m3416metaG_FD_203699 | JGI IMG/M metagenome (GOLD analysis project Ga0315315, IMG submission 203699) | Ammonia-oxidizing marine archaeal communities from Monterey Bay, California, United States - M1 40m 3416 | ecosystem: Environmental > Aquatic > Marine > Intertidal zone | place: USA...
CTTTATAATAACTGATTCCAAACATTGACCCGGAGTGTTCAGTTGAACATCTCAAACACACCAGAACAAGATTCTGCTGTACGGCGAGCCTCATATGGCCATGCCGCCAGCTTATTTCTTTTCAGTGGAACGAGTTGACCGAAGAGAATTTTGAAACCCAAGCCGGGACAACCCTCGCTTGATATGGGAGTTTTGATGCAGATACTTCCATATCAATTGTGTGGCGTAATTTTCAAACATCAGGGCGACAATCCCCTTGTCTATCGCGAGGTATGATTTCGCGACCCAGAGTCTGCTATTTTTAGATTTGGTCTGAAAACTATACGCATCGAAGAGCCCGTACTTCCCACGTAACTCCGGTATCGTGCTCATGTACTCGAATGCGGCCAGTGATTGTTCCGGTGTGAATACAAGAAATCCTAAAGCGCCATAAGGTGCAACCGTGCCATCCATCAGCAGAAAGTTCCGGTCTGCTGGCATGGACCCGTAGTGCCCAGAGTACCCGTCGGTGGGACTCATGCACGCGGACATCCCCCACGAATTCTCTCCTAATCCTTTCACGGATTCTGATGAATCTATCGCAAATTGCTGTGCCGCCAGAGACGCCTGACGAGAATTTTCAAACCAGTCGCGCTGTTTTTCATCAACCATATTTCGAAAATCGAGAAAGCAATGACTCCACTGGTACACAAACGCTGAACCGGTACGACAATAGATGAATGGCTTACCCTTATACGAGCCGATGGGTGTCTGCATCGCGGCGTATGGACGTGAATCGATGGCATGCTTCTCTTCCGGCGACCCCGCGGCGAGCACGTACATAATGAGATGCTCTGAATAGGCAGCCCAGTGACCAAACATGCCTCGCTCATCAACACGCTTCCCCTCTGGCACCTGCTCTGGGTGGCACGCCATATGAAAATGCTGCCTCGTTGGATCCAGAAACCAGTTCCAATCAATACGCTCATAAAGCTGCTCTACACGATCACGAACATCGCCCCCAAAATATTCCGCGGCCACAAGCGCCCCGGCAATCATTGTTGCCGTCGACATGTTTGAGACTTCGACGTTCTTACTATGCCACCCGGGACCACCAGTTTTGAGATCAATAAAGTGGTAATAGAACCCATGAAAGTGACGCAGTTGCAGAAGTGAATCAAGTGCAGCAAGGACTCTCTGCCGGCCCGCCTCGTGTTCAATCCAACCTCTCTCAATACCCAGAATGATAACCGGAAAATAAAAACCCTGGCTTTCTATAGCCAGGGGAACATGCCGGCGTAGCCCAACATAGTCTCCCGCATTTAGGCCATAGGTTGGTAAGGATTCGTCGCGCACCCACTCATTCCAGAAAAAGTCAAAACAGCCTCGCAACTCTTTCTCCATGCCACTCGTGAGTGGCCGAGGATCTTCCGCAACAGGAAACTCTTGTTCGGCCTGCTCAGATTCAGCAGCATCTGCCTCAGAGCCTGCAGGAAAAAAACTGTTCTCATCAGTGCATACGGACAGGGTAATGCCAACGACAAGGCTCACACACCAGAGATGGTGACAACGAACATGTTCTTTCATTCCCTGATGCTCCGTGACGACTCGTCTGTATTTTTCGGAATGTCGTATGTCACACGAAGCTCGGCCAACTTCCGATGAAGCCGCTCTCTGACGCTATCGTATGCAGGGTCATCATAAACACTATGAAGTTCATTGGGGTCTTTCTCCAAGTCAAATAACTCCCATTCCTGACTTGGCTCGTAGTAGCTGATGAACTTATATCGATCGGTTCGCACACCTTCGAACCTCGGCAGGTTGTAGGCCTTATCCATATAATAATGGTAATAGATTCCTCGCCGCCATCCAGGTGGCGATTGCCCCCGAAGCAATGGAACAAGCGACTGCCCCTGCACCTCATCCGGAACGGCCACACCAGCCACATCAAGAAACGTTGGGGCATAGTCAATATTTTGAACCATCTGATTGATACGAGTGCCTGCTTGAATCACAGCGGGCCAACGCATGAGCAATGGCATTGAAAGACTCTGTTCATACATCCAACGCTTGTCATTCCAGCCATGCTCACCAGTGAAGAAGCCTTGGTCGGAGCTGTAAACAACGAGTGTGTTTTCAGAAAGGCCATGCGAGTCAAGCCAGTCAAGAATCCGGCCAACGTTATCATCAATTGCCGCAACGCAGCCGAGATAGTCTTTCATGAAACGCTGATACTTGTACCGATCGAGCGTCCGCCCCTTCAGCACACCTTCTGCGAGAAGCCGTCGATAGTTTTTGTTCTCCGAATCGTATGCCGCATGGAATGCCATCCGCTGCGAGTGTGTCATTCGTCCCAAAAATTGATACGGATGCTTTCCATCGTCGTATTCACCCAGTGGGGGCGTAATATTCAGCACATGCTCGGACATGCCAAAAAGCCGCATCCAACATTTTTTTGCATACGAAGAACGTCCTTCGTAGGTATCGAAAAGCGTTACCGGCTCAGCAACCTGGTGTCCGTCAAGCATGTTCATATGTCGTGGTGGTGGGATACGATGAATATGCGGCGACTTGTACTGGCACATCAACAGAAACGGTTGCTTTTGTTGTGATTGCTTGTTCATCCAATCAATTGATACATCTGTAATGATGTCGGTCGAATACCCCTCAACCTGACGCTGACGACCATCTGAACAGAGAAACTCGGGATTATAATAATGTCCCTGCCCACCGGCTCCCTCCAGCACCTGCCACTCATCAAATTCGTCGGTTGGCCAACCGCGTAAGTGCCACTTCCCAAAAAGTGCCGTTCTGTATCCCACTGCTGACAGAGCACGTGAGAAAACAAACTGATCACCATTCCACTGCGACCCGTTTCTCAGAACGCCATTTTTGTGGCTATGCTTTCCAGTCAGAATTGTCGCCCGTGACGGGCAGCAAATTGAGTTGCCGCAATAACTCCGTTCAAACAGCACCCCTTCGCGAGCGATTCGATCAATATGCGGCGTCTGATTCAGCCCACTGCCGTAAGCTCCAAGCGCACGGAGGGCATGATCGTCGCTAAAGATGAAGACAATATTCGGTGGAGCGGCTGACGCGAGACTCCAGAGCGATCCAACACCATAAAACACAACAAACCATGCGACCCAGTGACGGCCTCGCTGCATGGCACACTCGCGGTACAAAGACTGTTTCATTGCATCCTTCTCACCATACGGAACACTGCCACGCAGCCGAGCGCATTCCTACATCACGTGGCTGGCTACATGCCTGCGTGTGGCACCCTGCTTCCCAAATAGAGTACCTTAAAACACATTTTAATTTATATCCTTCAGGCCACTGACCAACCTGTCTTCAAAGAATCTTTTTTTGACTCGAAAGCCTGAGCACTCCTCCTTCTCCCTGAGCACTCCTCCTCTTTTCTTTCTCTCAAAAACACCGTGCACCAATACCGCATTCTCTCCATAGCTTTTTTCCTCTGCTGCCTTGTTGGTAAAGCATCTGCTACGGCACCGAATATCATTATTTTTTTCGCTGATGATCTTGGCTACGGTGATGTTGGGTATCAAGGTGGCGACCTCCCAACTCCTCACATTGATTCGATTGCACACAACGGCGTTCACTTTACTGATGGCTATGTCACCTGCCCCGTATGTGCACCATCTCGCGCCGGACTTCTCACTGGCCGCTACCAGCAGCGGTTTGGCTTCGCTGATAATCCTGGCCCCTATCAACGCAAGGGGGCACCGTACGTTGGCATTCCCCCATCACAGCCAATACTTTCAGATCGACTTCAATCGCTCGGATATACCACAGGAATCTTTGGCAAAACACACGACGGGATAGCTGAAGAACAAATGGCGTTCACGCGATGGAATGAATTCTTTGGGTTTAATAATGGTGCTTCAAATTACCTTGGCGAACTGAACCGCCACCATAATCCTATCTTTCATAATCGCACCATCGTGAGCTACTCACCGAACAATCAAATAACTCGAACTGAGTTGCTCGACAATGGTGTCATCCATGCAAACGAGACTGAGTACCTCACCGACAGCATCGGTGATGCAGCCGTAGCGTTTATCGATAGGCATAAAGAGCGCCCGTTTCTTTGCTACATCCCCTTCAATGCAATCCACGGGCCCTTCCAGGCGCCGAGACGCCTTGTTGAAAACTTTTCTGATGAGGCCGATGACAAACGTCGACTCGTCAAGGCGATGCTCTGTTCACTTGATCAAAACGTGGGCAAAGTCATCCAGTGCGTGCGAAACAACAATCTTGAGTCCCAGACACTTATCATTTTCCTCAGTGATAATGGCGGCCACGACTATTCACCAAATACACCGCTCCGCGGAAAAAAAGGAACGATGTGGGAAGGTGGTATTCGTATTCCGTTTTGCATGCAGTGGCCAGGAATCATTCCTGCCGAAAGCACATACTGCTTCCCTGTCAGTTCGCTCGACATTCTCCCCACAGCGATTGCTGCAGTAGGCGGAACGCCATCTCCTCAATGGGGCATCGATGGCGTCAACCTCTTGCCACATGTCTGTCAAAAAACCATGTCTGATGAACGTCCACACAACGAACTGTACTGGAGCCTCGGCCCGCGAGTGGCAATCCGTGACCTCGACTACAAATTAGTAAGTAACGATGGACAGACATACGAACTGTTCGATTTAGCAACCGATAGCAGTGAGAAGAAAAACCTTATTGAGTCCAAACCCACACTTGCCAACCGACTTCGCAAAAAACTACAAATCTGGAAAGATACGCTTCCACCAAATAATGCCGGTTGGAACCCGGCGATTGGACCTAAGCGGACTGACTTCGGAAAACCACAACCCTATCACCAGATTCCATCCGCACCCTTACCTTAAGACTGCATTCTCACTTCCACAATTGAACATGCCAAACACCAAACCTCCTTTCCGTTATTTAAACGTGCTGCCCATTGCCCTTTTGTGGCTAGCCTTGTCATCTGTACTAAGCGCTGAAACAGGCCCGCCAAAGGCTACAGAGAGCGAGCTAGCCAAGGCCTCATACACTGAGGAAAAAAAGCTTGAAGATTTGCCGATTGCATTTATTGACACGAGCCCATTCGCAGAGGACGGACTTGCAGTAGGCACGCTTGACATTGATGGCGGCGAGGGTGATTCCATTCTCCAATTTGCGAATGAGATTGCTGCCGGAACGCATGGCGAAGTTGACAGTTTGTTGATCTCACACCGCGGCAAACTGCTCTTTGAATCATATTTCAGAAGGGGCCGGGTGAACTATCCTCACTACCAGATGTCAATCACGAAGTCGTACACCGCCCTTGCCATTGGCCGAGCGATCCAGTGTGGCTACCTCACCATGGATGATCTCGAACGTCCAGTTTATGAATTCCTTAAGGAACTTGACCCGACACGATTTGCCAAGGGAGCGGCAACAATCACTCTGGCTGATGTAATGACGATGCGGTCGGGCATTCGAATTCCACAAAACGTCCAGCGTCAAATCAGATCAGACACAGCGAATTCTCAGGGACAACACCAAGTGCAACTGTTCTTTGAACGCACCGCACCAATTCCATCTGCACCTCGTGAGTTCAAATACCAGGGCATTGACCCTGCGGTTACCATGCAAGTGCTCGAGGCTGTAGTGCCCGGATCAGTTCAAGACTTTTTGAAGAAAGAACTTCTCGAGAAACTGAATATTTCCGAGTTTCAATGGCCAGACGATATCAACGGCCTGCCGAAGAGTGCCGCAGGAAGCAGCATGCGGTCACGCGATATGATGAAATGGGGACTTCTTGTTCGCCAACACGGGCAATTCAATGAAGAACAGTTGATTCCTGCTCAATTTATGAAGCTGGCAACCAGTCCTCTGTGCGCGCCATCAGAGACAAACTCGTATGGTTTCTTTTTTTGGCAGAACATTGCTGAGGTTGGTGAAACCAAAATAGAGTGCGTTACATGTCGCGGCGCTGGCGGTCAGTTTATTTTTGTCTTTCCAAGGCGAGACGTGATCGCTGTTGTCACGTCTCACAACAAAGGAATGGGGCCGCTTCTCAAAACGCTTCCAAGCAGGATTCTTCCCTCTTTTCAACACGATCAATGAGTGCGTCTTAAGAAGGCGGCGAAGACATAACTGAAGCGTAAAAAGCCAACTTCACACCAAGATCAGCACGGATATGCGAAGTAAGCGGCTGCAGTGCGCCATCACTCCAAGCTGAGCAAAACAACTCATACATGGTAAGCCGCAGAATGAAACCGCTTTCACGGCTTCTCGTTCAGTAAGGTTTGGATTTGGAATACCGAATCTTGTGAAAGCCGGCATTTGTCTTGTCATTTTTCACATCTCGCGGTACATTTTTATGTACGGGTGCTTTGGGTTTTTGTATTTTTCATTCAATTTGAATTGATGGCTCAAGTCATTCCGTTTGAACTTTTTTCCTTTATTAACTTGTCTACGGAGTTTTTGTCATGCGTTTACACGATAAGTCTCGCTCGCGCGGGTTTACGCTCATTGAGCTGCTCGTTGTTATTGCAATTATTGGTGTCCTTGTTGGGCTTCTTCTACCTGCAGTTCAGCAGGCTCGTGAAGCTGCTCGCCGAACAAGTTGCGTGAACAATCTCAAGCAACTTGCACTAGGAATGGCTGTCCTCGCTGATCAGACAGCATATGCCAGTGACAACTACTTCCCGCCAGTGACGTACCTTGAGAGCTCAACCAGTCCCGGCACCTCCGCAATTTTGGGAAAAGGGCAGAACCGTCACGGAAAAAGTGTGTGGACATGGCAAACAAAAATTCTCCCGACCGTCGAGAACCAGAGCATGTTCGACTCCTTGGGTGCTATTGATAATAATAATTTCAGATCACCGAAACCTGCAAACTGGAAACTTAGTGGCAATAATGCGGTTCGCCCTGCATACAGAGTTATCTCTGCATTCATGTGCCCAAGTTGGAACCCTGATCTTAAAGACAGAAATGGAGTGGACTATCAGGCGACTGTTGCAAGCCGAACAACACAATTTGCGTCAACAACGTATCGTGCGAGCACTGGTCGCGTGTACTGGGACGCCGCCTACGCTGATGCCCACTTGACAGCCAATTGGTTTGTGAAGGGTCAAGGTGCCCTGCGAATGGGAGCAGGCGATGGTCAAAAAATGAGTCAGGGCAACACTGGTATCGGTGAGTTCACTGACGGACTCTCAAACACAATTCTGTTAACGGAAAACGCGGCAGCTACACAATGGTGCTGGAGTGGACCAAATTCCGTCCATTGGATCGGAAACACTGACTGGACAACACTGAATGGTGGTTTTAACACGGTTGATCGAGCAGGAAAAACCTGGCGAAAAAACATGAACAGTGTGAGTTCCGGACACAGCGGCGGTGTCGTTGGTCTCGCGATGGCAGATGGCTCCATTAGGGTCGTACCCGAGACCACGTCAAAAGAGGTTTACTTCGCATTACTGAGTCGAAATGAAAACCTACCTGTACCGTCCAATTAGTCCAACTCGTCAAACTCTGACGTCGGCTTGAAGTTACTCCATCAAATTGGTGTGGCAGCTACTTTACAAGTGCTGCCCGCCAATTTTTGCAAAACTATTTTATGCCGCTTGCCTCTTTGTAGCATTTCTTATTTAAAACAGGATTTACACATGAAACGATCTGTATTCGCTCTCGTCGCTCTCGCTATTGGCATTTCTGGCTGTAGTGGGAATATTGGAACACCAACACCAGAAAATCTCCAAGTGCGATTGGACGTGTTATCAGACCTCCAAGAAGTGTGGGATGTCAAAATGCTACGTCCAGACATCCCTACGCAAATTAAAGAATTGGCTGACTTTCTCTGTGATTCCGAAGCCGATAAAGGAAAACTTCTATCTTTGAATGATGAACTCTCCAAAAACAAAAAAGACAAGGAAGAGCTCAAACGCATAACAGGTGAGATGGCAAAACTTATCCACCTGCCTGAGAAATACAAAGACACATTCCCAGCACAAAAATAACGTGCAACCGTTTTTCTTAAAAATTCAACACGTGCATGTTAGCTTCATGCACGTGTTGCTATTTATAAAGGTCTATATTTTCCAGCTTTCCTGAAAAACCGGTATTGCTACGAACACATCTTCCGAAAACCGTGAGTTCGAGGAATTGCTTGAGGCGATGCAACCTCGGCTCTATGGCTTCTTTTTGAAGCGACTTGCTGACAGAGATCAGACGCTTGAGGTTCTTCAGCGAACAAATCTCGTCATCTGTCAGAAGGCTGCTGATTATCAGCCAGGTACGAGCTTCGAGGCCTGGACCTTTACGATCGCACGATTCCAACTCATGGCCTGGAGAAAGAACCAATCAAGAAATCGGTTAGTTTTCTCTGACACGGTCTATGAACAGATAGACAGTAAAACAGAACTATCCCAAGCCGATGACGATGCGCGGGTTAATGCACTTAAAGACTGCGTCAAGCAACTGAACGTTGATGAAAACAAACTCCTCGAGCAGAGATACCGAGAAGACCTCCCTCTTGCTACCATCGCCTCCACAATGAACATGAGCCTTGATGCAATTGGCATGCGATTGTCACGAATCCGAAAAAAGCTTGGGAAATGTATCCAACAAAATCTTCAAAAATAACACAACTCATTACGATCAAAAGTAGACATCATGCGCGACAACATTGATTTAGTTGAACTTGATCGCCTGATCTCCTTCTCGATTGATCAGTCTCTTAGCCACAGTGATGCACAAAGGCTGAATTCGCTACTGGAAGACTCAGCAGAAGCACGACAGCGTTACAAAGAAATTCACGAAACACACACAGCACTTTGTGAGGTTTTCCCAAGCAAAATGCTAGGTGATTCCGCCAGCCCTCGGACACAGGCTGCCTCTCCACAAACAAGAATGGTGGCACATTCATCTTCTCGGCAACCAAGTTCCAGGCAACTAGGCAAACTCGTGTCGAAACTTCAATTGGTAGCAGCATTGAGCATCTGCTTACTCATAGGCTTCAGCAGCTACATGATCGGTAAACATGACGGAGAGGTACACGTCGCAACGCCAGACCTTACTTACACTGACACAAAACCTACCAAAAAGATGACATGGGGAGGAGTGGAATCAACACTCGCAGGACACGCTGTCCTTCGGAAAACGATTGATGTGATATGGCCAAACGATGAGCAGAGAGTCATTGACGGCAGCCTCCTCCCACCTGGTGTTTTTGCATTTTCCGGCGGGGTCGCTGTGATTGATTTTTTCTGCGGGGCAACACTTGTTGTAGAAGGTCCGGCTCAACTTGATGTCATTTCTGACTGGGTCGTCTCAGTAGAAAATGGTCGTGTCGAAGCGACGGTACCACCAGCGGCACAGGGGTTCATCGTCAAGGCTGCTGGCACTGACATCATTGATCTGGGAACACGCTTTGCGCTCGATATGAGTGAAGGCAAGGCGCAGGTTGCCGTAATTGATGGCGAAGTTCTTTTGCGGGGCAACCAGTTCGACGACGACCTTCTGCAGGCGGGAGAGCAGACTTCTCTTGATCATAAAGCAGTTGACTCTGATCTTCTCAGCCGTATTCCGCAACTCGATGCAATCGAACAGCAATCGACGGACGATCAAAAAAAACAGTACAACGCATATCGTGACTTCATGAAAGAACTTGCTACTGACTCTCGACTTATTGCATTATTTCAGGCGGAAAAGGATTTCACTGGTCGTCGCTATCCAAATACTGCTGAGACCGATTATGCAAGCGCGGGACAACTTCTTGGTCCGGTTGAGATCGTTCCGGGACGGTTTGAGAAAGAATCAGTTGGCGTTCTCACGAGTAGGCCAGGGAGCCGCATCAGGACAAAAATCAATGGAACGTTTTCTGCCTATACATTTTCCTGCTGGGCGAAAATAAACAGCTTGAAACACGAATACAATGCACTGTTTTTATGCGACGGATACGAAAACGGTGAACCTCATTGGCAAATTCGACATGACGGAAAGCTCATGTTTTCTGTCATGGTCGATGACTCTCAGAAACTCTTCTATTCAACTGGTCCAAACTCGCCACCGATACAAGACAAAGGGCTTCATCACGTCTACTTCTCCGAGCCATTCTGGACGCCTTCCATGACGGGCCAGTGGTTCCATCTCGCAGCAGTCTATGACCCCGCAGCACGGTCAGTCATACAGTACGTCAATGGCAAAGTTACCTGCCGTGAGAAAATCAAAGATGAGTTCATTATTCATGATCTGTCGATTGGTGCTGCGGAAATCGGAAACTGGGGACAACCTTTTAGGAAAACGCCTGATTTTGCTGTCCGGAATCTTGATGGCGTTATTGACGAAATGATTATCTTGAATGCCGCGCTGTCATCTGATGAAATTTACGACATTTACCTTGCGGGAAGTATTCACGAAGAATAACTGGAACAACTTATGCATTGCTCTGTTTCAAATCACTTGCGACTTCTTTTTGTCTGCGCAGGCTTTGCCATGGCGATGGGAACCATCTGTACGGCTGCAGCAAAAAAAGATGACTCAACAGACCCTCGTCGTAACGTTGTCTTCATTATTTGTGATGACTTGAACGACTACATCGAAGGATTTAGCGGGCACCCACAAACAGTGACACCGAACATGGCGAGACTGGCTGATTCAGGTGTTCGGTTCACGCAGGCACATTGCAACATTCCAATATGCGGCCCGTCCCGGGCATGCCTGTTCTCTGGCATCTACCCCCACAACTCGGGCTGCTACGGATTTACAAAATGGGATACTTATGAGGTACTCAAAAACTCCCGAACACTTATGGATTATTTCCGTCAGAACAACTACTACACCTTGGGTACCGGAAAACTTCTACACCATATGGTTCGCGGAGAGTGGAAGAACTTCGGCAACCGTGCAGACTATGGGCCCTTTGCATACGACGGCAAAGATAATCAACCGCACCCTGACACACCGGCTCCTTATAACGAGATCGGTCCAGTCGATGGATCGTTTGGGCCACTTGTAAGTCTTGAAGGAAGAACGACAACAGATGGCAAAACGCTTATGTGGAGAACCGGCGGGTGGCAATCGGTAGACAAACTGACGATCCATCCTTCAGGCGAAAATGATCCGACACCGGATGAAAAAAATGGAGACTGGGCAGTCGAGCAACTTCAGACACTCGCCGCAACAAAAGCAAAAAACCGTAAGCCATTTTTCATGGGCATTGGATTCATCCGGCCTCATACACCACTTATTGTTCCGCAACGGTTTTTTGACATGTTCCCGGTGGATGAAATCTCACTTCCTGAGATTCTTGAGGGCGACATTGACGACACCTTCGCTCAAACAATCCGCGGGCTTCCAGAGGGGAAAGAACCAGACTCTGAACGCACCGAAGACATGGGAGGCAAACTCTTCCGCAAGCTTGTTGAATCGTATGACTCGCGTGACGAAGCTCTCCGACACTTTATTCAGGCATACCTTGCGAGCATTGCATCTGTTGACGAGCAGGTTGGCCGAATTCTTGATGTGATCGATAGCACAGAACTTAAGGACAACACAATAATCGTCCTGACAAGTGACCATGGATGGGGAATGGGAGAAAAAGACTACCTCTATAAGAATTCACTCTGGCAAGAAAGTACTCGAATTCCACTTATTGTTCGAGCACCCGGCATCGCTCAGCCAGAAGCCGTCTGTGATCGACCCGTTTCACTCGTTGATATCTACCCAACGCTCGCTGACTGTTGCGAACTGCAAGGCGACACAATGAAAAATGAACGAGGCCATTCGCTCGACGGACATAGTTTCCGTCGACTATTAACCGATCCCTATGGCGGCACGTGGGACGGTCCGGAAGAAGTTCTCACAGCGCTCTACAAGTGGCGAATGAAATACAACCCGCACGAAGAAAGCTATTCACTTCGTGGTAATGATTGGCGATACATTCGCTACGAAAACGGAAAAGAAGAACTGTACAACACAGTCTCCGACCCAAATGAATGGAAAAATCTTGCAACTGAAGCACAATACAGCCACGAGATAAACCGGTTCCGACAGGTGCTTGCGTCGCGTCTCCCGGAAAAAGGTATTGTCCCCCCACAGCCGCAGTGGAAGGCTCCCGGGAAACCCGAACCAAAAAGTAATGAATATTGGAAAGATCTTTATTTTAAAAAGAATCCTGATGCAGACGCTGACAAAGACGGAACACTTAGCTGGCCAGAACTTCATGCACACAAAAAGGTGAATGCAAGCCCAGTACAATCAACTCAATAAAACACTCGGGGCGAAGAGTCTAGAATTATTTGTAAATTGTAGAACACCTTACAACGCAAGTTGACATGAACGCTTACTACACCATATCACCAGAATTCTCTCGCTCCTATTTGGTGAGCCTTGTTCTTCTGTGTTTCATAACAATGTTTTGTCCACAAACTGCCCAAAGAGCAGAGGCAGCCATCGATTTTGAAAAAGACATTCAGCCAATACTCGAAGAGAACTGCTGGCACTGCCATGGAGAAGATGAGCAGGAATCCGGCCTACGTCTTGATCGACGTGCGATGATGCTCAGAGGCGGTGACTACGGACTCCCCACACTTGTCCCAGGGCATCCCGAGAAGAGCTACCTCATTGAAGTCGTGGAACACCGTGATCCCGATATGGCGATGCCAACAGATGGGGACAAACTCCCTGAACAGCAGATCGATTTACTGCGGCAGTGGATTATTGAAGGTGCCGAATGGCCTGGACAAATGAATGATGAGGTCGCCTTTACTGCTGATGAGGTGCCGTGGTCGTTTCAGCCAGTTGTTCGTCCTTCCGTACCAGATGAGCACGAGCAGAATCCGGTCGATGCTTTCCTCCTCAGGAAACTCCGTGAAAACTCTATCCATTTTTCAAAGCCGGCCAACCCAGCGACCCTGATTCGTCGTGCATCAATCGTGCTTACCGGCCTCCCGCCAACGCCCGAGGCGGTTCATGGTTTTGAAAATGCCTGTGAGACAGATGCAGACGGTGCGTATATCACACTTGTAGAGCGACTCCTTGCATCACCCCACTTTGGTGAACGATGGGCGCAGCACTGGCTCGATGTGATCCGCTGGGCTGAGACGAACGGCTCTGAAAGTAACATGTACCGGAAAAATGCCTGGATCTATCGTGATTACGTCATCAGAGCATTTAACGAAGACAAACCCTACAACGAATTCCTCACTGAGCAAATCGCTGGTGATGTGGTTGGGCACGGAGATGCCACTGGCTACCTGGTTTCTGGACCGCATGTTCCTGTCGCAACTGTTGGGCAGGAACCGTCTGCTCGCCGACAAGCGCGAGCAGATCGTCTGGACGAGATCCTTCAGACTGTTGGTGCCTCTGCGCTTGGTGTAACGATCGGCTGTGCACGTTGCCACAACCACAAATTTGACCCAATCACGATTCGGGACTACTACTCGCTTTCTGCGGTATTCGAAGATGTTGAATTTGGGAGCCGCTACCCCGAATTCGACGAACGTCACCCTCGTCGGGAAATGGCAGGGCAACTCTATAAAGAGATCGCCGAGCAGCGGTATCGGCTTCGAGAAGCTGGTGCATGGCAAGAAGACTGGACTGGCTATGGTGAAATTCACTTCCCAATCGCAACAACAAAGGCAGTAAGAATTACGTTCCTGAGCCGTTATATTGGGCTTGATGAGCTTGAAATTTTTGGCCTTCCTAATCTTGATCAAAATGTTGCGAGCACAGAGAGCGGTGCTACTGTAACAACAGCCTCGGGAATGGAGGTTCTTCGGAATGAACTTTGGAAGGTAAATGACGGAGAATATGGCACCGAACGGTGGGCTGCTCGTGTGCCCGATGGTGAAAAAGGAAACCCGTGGCTGGAGTTTCGGTTCACAAAGCCAACGGAAATCGACCGCATTCGCTTAAGCACCAACAGAGAGAACTTCTTCGATACTGACTACCTGACAGACTTGAAGCCATTTAAATTTCCGAAATATCGCATTGAAATACAGACTCAGAACGGTGAATGGCAGCGTGTTGCCGACTCCCAAGACAACTCACAGCTCAACAAGAAGTTTTCTTTTCGATCCGATGCACTGCAAAAGCTCCAACACTTGATTGCTCAATTCAATGCAGAGGGACCTCGGCCGAGTTTTGTTGGGAGATTTAAAACCCCAGGACCAACACACATATTCCATCGTGGAAGTCCGGAAAACCCTCGAGATGAGGTTCCACCAGCTGCCCCCCTTGTTCTTGTTGGTGACCTGAAACTCGATAGTAATGTATCCGGACAGGTACGTAGAAAGACTTTTGCTGATTGGTTAACAGGGCCAACAAACCCACTCCCAGCCCGGGTCATGGTGAATCGAATATGGCACCATGTCTTTGGGCAGGGGATTGTGACAACAACCGGTGACTTTGGCTTCGCTGGTGCCCCACCAACACACCCAGAACTTCTTGACTGGCTTGCTTCGGAATTCACTGAACCGGTAATGGTGGCCAGTGGTCACCCAGTAAAGCCATGGTCCATCAAGCATATTCTCCACCTGCTCGTCACCTCTCGTGCATTTACTCAAGAGAGCAAGCCCAACCAAGAATCTCTGGCTAGAGATGGGACAAGCAGCCTCCTCTGGCGATTTCCACCACGGCGCCTTGAGGCCGAAGTCATTCGAGATGCGGTCCTGACCGCATCAGGCTCATTGAATCCAGAACTCGGTG
>Ga0315315_10003379_pt1 | contig 14668 bp, 12 predicted proteins | sample M140m3416metaG_FD_203699 | JGI IMG/M metagenome (GOLD analysis project Ga0315315, IMG submission 203699) | Ammonia-oxidizing marine archaeal communities from Monterey Bay, California, United States - M1 40m 3416 | ecosystem: Environmental > Aquatic > Marine > Intertidal zone | place: USA...
GAAGATTTTGATTTTAATCAAGATAACTCTTTAGATTTTGAAGATGATGAATATAGAAGTCCTGGGTGGAGTAGATACAAAAAAAATAAAATGCTCAAATGGAAAAAATAAAAAAGCTTAAAAGATTGTTAAATAAAAATAATCTTGATGGATACTATGTTCCAAAAAACGATGAATTTTTTTGTGAATATATTTCTGCTAATAAAGACAGATTAAAGTTTATAAGTAATTTTTCTGGTTCTTATGGATTTGCTATAATCTTAAAAGATAAAAACTACTTATTTGTTGATGGCAGGTACACACTACAAGCTAATATTGAAAGTAAAAAATTTTTTAAGGTTATTACACTTCCAAATAAACTTCCTTTAGACATTTTAAAAAAAAAAAAATTAAAGATTGGTTACGACCCAAGGCTACATACTAAAAAGAATTTGAATACAGTTTTTAATAAAACAAGGTGCAAGCTTATACCTACCAAAAGTAATTTAATCGACAAATTATGGTTTAGAAATGAAAAAACTAAGTCAAAAGAGTATTATTTATTGCCTAAAAAAGCAGTTGGCCAACCTCATAAATTCAAAATTAAAAAATTAATTAGTTCACTAAATTCAAAAGGAGTTAATTTTCAACTGATTACTTCAAGTGAAAATATTGCTTGGCTTCTTAACATAAGGGGTAATGACTCTGAATTCACACCTTTGCCTAATGCTTTATTGACAGTAGATACTTATGATAAAATTAATTTATTTTGTGATTTAAAAAAAATTAATCAAAGTTTGATAACAAAATTCAAAAATATTAAAATTTTGGACATAAAACAAATAGAATTTTATCTCTCTAAAGTAAGAAATAAGAAAATTCTTTTAGATGCTGACTCATGTTCTTTGCACTTTGATAGTATTTTAAATAAGAATAATAAAATTATTTATTCCTCAGACCCTATTAATTTTTTAAAATCTATAAAATCTAAAATAGAAATTAATAATATTATCAAATGTCATATTTATGATGGAGCGGCATTAACAAAATTTTTGTTTTGGTTAAAAAAGAATTATAAAGTTAAGAATATTACTGAAATAAAGGCTCAAGAAACACTGTTAAAATTTAGGAAGAAAAATAAAAGTTTCAAATCTTTAAGTTTTCCTACTATTTCTGGGTCTGGTCCTAATGGTTCTATTATTCATTATAAGGCATCAAAGAAGAGCAATAGAAAATTAAAAAACGGAGACATTTACCTGGTAGATTCTGGCGGTCAATATAATTATGGCACTACAGACGTTACACGAACTATATCTTTAGATAATAATAAATCTAGAATTAAAGATATTTTTACACGGGTTCTGAAAGGACATATTGCTGTAGCAAATTATAACTTAAAAAATAATACTTTCGGCGCTCAAATAGATTTAGTTGCTCGAAAACCTTTAAAAGAAATTAATTTAGATTACGCTCATGGAACTGGGCACGGTGTTGGATATTTTTTAAATGTACATGAGGGTCCACAAGCAATTTCTAAATTTAATAAGATTGTTTTAAAAGAAGGAATGGTGATTTCAAACGAACCTGGATATTATGAGAATGGTAAATTTGGAATAAGAATTGAAAATCTTCTAAGAATCAAAAAGGTTAATAAAAAAATTTCCTTTGAAAATTTAACCATTGTTCCAATAGATAAAACTCTTATAAATAAAAACATCCTTAGCAAAAAAGAGATCGATTGGTTAAATAATTACCACAGAGATGTTTTTCATAAGCTTAAAAAATATATGAATAGGTCAGAATTGATTAGCTTAAAAACAGCCTGCTCAAAGATCTAAAATTCTGTACCATTCTTTTTCTTTAAGAATTTTTACTTTTAATTTTTTTGCATTTTCAATTTTCTTAAAAGTTGGTTTAGAATCTCCTGTCACTAAAACGTCTAGTTTTTTGGAAATTGTGCTTAGAACTTTTCCACCATTATTTTCTACAAGAGACTTGGCTTCGGACCTGCTCATTTTTTCAAAACCACCAGTAAACATAACATTTTTATTTAAAAATTTTCCTTTTTTATTTTGAGTTTTGAAATCATCTATTTTTAAATTATCGATTAAATTTCTGGTTATTTCTGTATTAGTACTATTTGAAAAAAAATTATCAATGGAGTCAACTTGAGTTTCACCGATTCCATCTAATTCGATTAAATCTTTTAAAATTTCTTTTCTCTTTTTATTTTTAAAAAGCTCTGAAAATTTCAGAATAGATTTAAAAAAATTAGCTAAAATCTTTGCGTTTTCTTGCCCGATATGCCTGATTCCTATTGAAAAAATAAATCTATCTAATTTAATAATTTTTGAATTTTCGATTGCAAGTTTTAAGTTTTTAATTGAGGTTTCTCCCCATCCTTCAAGTTTTTCTATTTTTTTGTAATCGATAGAAAAAATGTCCGAGGGCTCTCTTATTAATTTTAGAAACCAAAATTGATCGATAACTTTCTTCCCAAGACCGTCTATGTCAAAAGCATCTTTAGATACAACATGTTTCAATTTTTCTCTTGCTGTAAAATCACATTCATATCCTTTTAAGCATCTCCTTACTGCATCTTCTTTATTTGTTATTTTATTCCTTTCTTTAATAGTAATAGAACCACATAAACATTTTTCTGGAAAAATATATTTTTTACTACTCTTAGTTCTTTTAGATAAATCTACTGAAATAACTTGAGGGATCACGTCTCCTGCTCTCTGAATTTGAACCGTGTCATTAATTCTTATATCTTTTCTTTTAATTTCATCTTCATTGTGTAACGTTGCATTTGAAACTACAACTCCACCAACTGTGACAGGATCTACTTTGGCTACGGGAGTTATTGCACCTGTCCTTCCAACTTGTATTGCGATTTCCCTAATTTTAGTAATTGCTTTTTCAGCTGAAAATTTATATGCAATAGCCCATCTAGGTGAATTTGAGGTATTACCTAGCCTAGATTGTAAATTTAGATTATCAACTTTGTAAACTATTCCATCAATATCATAATCTAATGAGGACCTGATAGAGTCTAAATATGAATGTTGTTTCTCTATTTCTTCTAAATTTTTAACTTTTTTTATTAATGGATTTATAGAAAATCCCCAATCTTTTATTTTTTTTAAAAAATCTGATTGAGTTAAAAAAGGCTTCGGTTCTACAGCTCCTAGTCCATATGCAAAATACTTCAAAGGTATTTTAGATGTTTCTTTATGATTCTTTTGTCTTAATGATCCTCCAGCTGCGTTTCTCGGATTGGCAAAACTACCCTTTAAACTTTCAAAATCTTTTTTTCCAATATATATCTCTCCTCTTATCTCCAACAGTGAAGGGATTTCTTTATCAATTATTTGTCTTGGAATTGAATTTATAGTTTTAAGATTTTCCAAAATATCTTCTCCTACTAAACCATCTCCTCTAGAGAGACCTTTTGTGAGTATTCCATTTTTGTAAACTAGTGTGGCGGATATTCCGTCTATTTTTGGTTCTGAAGAAAATTCAATATCTGTGTCTTTAATATTCAGAAAGTTTTTAATTTTATTAATAAAATCATTAATATCACTTTTTTCAAATGCATTCGATAGAGAGAGCATCGGCACTAAATGTTTAACTTTTTTAAACTTATTTGATGGTGGTGCGCCTATAATTTTTTCACTTAATTTAAGGTTTTGTAAAAAAATATTTTTTTTTTCTAAATTTGAAATTTCTTTTTTTAATTTATCATATTCTGAATCAGAAATTATTGGATTGTCGCTACTAAAATATAATTTATTGTGTTTTTTTAAAAGATTTATTTTTTTTTTATAATCATTTAAAATTTTTTGTTTTTCGTTCATTTCATTTTATTGCTTTATTTTTTTAAGTATCTTTTTAAGAAAATTTTCATCTTTTTTTACTTCTACTTTCTTTTTAATTTTATAATCTTTGTTTAATACTTTATAAGATTGCTCAAACCACTCGCTAGAATTATAATTATATCCTAAAATTTTAGCATATTTTTTTGCCTCATCCTCTAAGCCCAAATAATAGTTTATCTCCACTAATCGATGGAGAGCCTCTTCAATAAAAACTGTTTTTTCATAATCTTCTACAATAATTTTGAGTCTATTGATGGCTGGCACCCACTTTTGCACTGAAACATAATATTTAGCAATATATAATTCTTTAGCAGCTAATTGATTTTGTATTAAATCCTTTTTAAATTTTAAATCTAAAGCATAATCAGAATTTGGATATTTTTTTAGGAAAAAGTCAATTTTATTTCCTGCTTCTAGTAAAGGCCTTAGATCTTTTTTTTCATCTGAAATTTGCTCAAAATGAATTATAGCAATTAAGTAGTGTGCGTACATTATGTTTTTATCAGCGGGATATTTTCTTAAATATCTGTCTAAGTTTTCTAAAGATTGAGAATAAAAATTTATCCCATATAAAGCATAACTAGACATTACTGCTGATCTAGCCGCATACTCTATAATTTTAAAATTTAGTTCTGCTTCTGAAAATTTTTTTTCAGCAAAAAAATAGTCCCCTTTTTCAAAAGCCTTTAGACCTTCTTGATATAATATATAAGGATCAGCTTGATCTTTAGGATTGTACTTTAAATCTTTATTTTTTGAGCAAGAAAATAGACAGAGCACTAAAACAAAAATTAAAGTAAGTTTTTGATACATTTTTAATTCATATCAAAAAAATTATACTAGGTAAAATTATGTTTTATTAAACACTGACCGAAGGGCTTTTTTTTAATGATTCTTTAATTTGATTATTTTTTTTTACTGTATTTCTGCTTTCTAATGTCCAGTTTGATTTATCAGAAAAAAATTTTATTAAGAGTTTGTTTGTTAAAGCATGGCCCCCTTGAGAGGTCTTTACGTGACCAAATATTCTATATCCTGACAACATTAAATCTCCAAGACAATCTAAAATTTTATGATATACAAATTCATGTCTATTTCTTAAACCATTATCATTTAAAATTTCATTACCTTTTACAACAACGGCATTTTCGAGAGAACCGCCTTTAGCTAATCCTTGGCTTTTAATAAAATCAATATCCTCATAAAGGCAAAAGGTTCTTGAGTTATAAATACTGTATAAATCACCTTCGCTAAGCTTAAATTCTTTTCTTCTAGTTCTAATTAATGGATTGCTGTAAACAATTTCAAAATCAACAACTAAATCGTTTTCTAAAGGTTCAATAGATATAAATTTGCTTCCTTCTTGAATCTCAATTTTTTTTAATACATTAATAAATTTTCTTGGTTGATTCTGCTCTTTAACCCCTACTGATCTTATAGCGTCTACAAATTCAGACGCAGATCCATCTAATATTGGAACTTCTGAGGCGTCGATTTCTACTAAAGCATTATCAATACCTTCGCCAAAAAAAGCAGCCATCAAATGTTCAACTGTTGATACAGTGGTTCCGTTCTTATTTTTAATTTTAGTACAAAGAACAGGCTCTACCACATTTTGATAGTTCGCTTCAATCAAGTTGAACCCATCCACATCGGTTCTACAAAACTTTATACCGAAATTTTCATCGGCAGGTTTAACTGTTAAATTAGCGATTACACCATTATGTAAACCAACACCATTTAGCTTAATAACATCATTAATAGTTTTTTGATTTTCTTTGGACATCGAGATTTTATACAGAATAGAATTGATCTCTTTAAAACAAATATTGTTTCGAAAAAAAACAAGGATTACCCAAACAAAGACTTAAAAATCCTTGTAATTAAAGAGTTTTTTATTTGGGTTACAGGTATTGCTTCTTTTTTCCATCCAAAAAAAGACAAATGAGCGGCACTAATGATTGTAGTGTCGTTAGAGAAATTATCAAATGATCTAATTTTAAAATCATTCTTCTCAGATAAGAAAGAAATGAAATCATCTTTAAAATTATTAAATATTAACTTTTCACTAACATTTAAATAAATTTTTGCATCATTTTTTAAAAAAGATGAAATATTAATATTATCATTAATCATAATCTTAACTAGTTCATCTATTCTTGCTTTAGCAATATCAAAAATTAATTTTTTTTTAATTTTCTTATAAGTCTCATCAGAAAAATACCTTTTACTTAAAAATTCATTATCCTCATCTTTCTCATTATTAAAATTTTCTAAAAAACTTTTAATAATTTTATTGTCTATAGAGCAAATCTTTTTAATATCTTGAAAAATAATATTAGTACCAAAATCGAAATGCTCAATATATTTCAAAGAAGAATGATCAAAAAAAATTATAGAAGAATTATCTTGATGGATTTTTAATTGAAAAAAATTTTCAGAATTATTGTTTTGTTCAATAAGTTGCGTTCCTTCAACAAAGGATTTAATGAATATTTTTTGGACATTCAAATTATTTTTACGAAAAATTTGTTTTACGTTTTTTAAATCTTCATTTTGAATTAATAAAAAAGTAAGTTCATGATTATAGAAGTCGCCAAACAATCCAATTGGCAAAGTTTCAATTTCATTTCCATCTAAGACACTCTTTGAATTGAAAATGTGTAAAATAGTTTTTTGAACTTCAGTTTTGACAATAACAGATTTAAGTGAATTAAGAATATATGATATATTTTCTTTTAAAACCTGAGAGTTATTTAATTTTTTTGATCCAGAAATATTAGTACTCGAAAATTTAAAACCGTCTAAAATCAAAATTACATCTTTAAAAACGTGATTAAGTTTGCTTTCTATCATTTGGATATTTTTTTTTGTTTCCTCTTGAGCGAGAGAAATATTTATTATCTTATTTTTCTCAATTATATTATGAGAGTGAACAACTTTTTCTATGACAGTAAAATTTTGACCATCTTCACTTTTTTTAACTACTGAAAATATATATTCCCTAAGATTTATTTCGACTAGTAAGTTTAGTGAATCTGACTCCATAAATTAATTTAAAATAAGCTGATCTTTAATTCTGTAATCAAATATTTTATATTTATAAAAATTGATGTTATCTTTTGAATTAATAAAATTTTTTAAACTGGATAAATAATTATTTACAGGTAATTTAATTGTTTTGTTATCATTCAAAATTAAATCCCATCTACCTGATTCAAAATAATAAAATGACTTTATCGTGACTAATGGAAATTTTATATTTTCAAGATTGGAATACAAAGAATAAAAATTTTTTTTTCCCCCAAAAACTGTCGGCAAATTGTTGTATTTTTCTATATCTGTAAATTTTATTAAATCTCCTTTATTTGAAATATAAAATTTTTTTTTTTTATTTAATACAATTGCGATAGGTATTTTTTCATCGATTATTAACTTGATTGTACTTGGATAAATTTTTTTAATTCTAAAACTTTCAATAAAGCTTTCATTATTTAACCTCTCCTTTATTTCAAATAAGTTTAAAAAAAATAAGTTTTCATCATACAAGAAGCTTAATTTTTCTTTTAAAGTTTGATCTTTTAAAATTGAATTATTTTCAATTATAATCTTATTTATATTTAAGTTCGAATTTATTTTTAAATCAAATTTTGGATTATAGGAGGTTAAAATGATAAAAAGCACGAACAAACCAAATATTGTTTTTTTCATCTGTTAATGCTTGCATTTAATAATATTTTTTCAACTAAATTTTCAAAAGTTATTCCTTGAAAACTAGCTATTTCTGGAACTAATGACAAACTTGTCATTCCTGGTTGAGTATTTGTTTCTAGAAGATAAAACTTATTTTTAAAAAATTTAAAATCTGATCTAGTTACGCCTTTACAACCTAATATATTGTGAGCTTTTTTTGCAATTTTAAGAACTTCATTATACTTGGGCTTTGTTATATTTGCTGGCATTATGTGTTTAGTCTTTGCGGCTCTTGAATATTTTGCTTTATAATCATAAAATTGTCTTTTCGGTTTAAGCTCAATTGCTCCAATTGAAGTACCATTAATAACGGCTGCTTGAATTTCTTGTCCGCCTATAAAAGACTCAAAAATAAGTTCAGAGTATTTTTTAAATAGACCGCTAGTTTTTCTTGTTAATTCTTTAATATTTTTACATATATTTACTCCAATACTAGAGCCTTCATTTATTGGCTTAACAACTATAGGAAATTTCATTTGTGTCTTTTTAATTGATCTTAATAGTTCATATTTATTGTACAAAACCTTAGTAAAAAAAAAATATTTTGGTGACCTTATTTTATTTTTTTTAAAAATTTCTTTTGAAATTATTTTATTCATCGCGTTGTAGGAGCTAATTATTCCTGAGTGAGTGTAAGGAATTTTCAAATATTCAAAATAACTTTGAGCAATACCATCTTCTCCACCTTTTCCATGAAGAGCATTAAAAATAATGTTTATTCGTTTTTTACTCAATAAATTATAAGAGCCTTTTTTTGGATCAAATGTTGATACTTTATATCCAATTTTTTTAAGAGCTTTAATACAAGCTTTACCGCTTTCTAAACTTACTTTTCTCTCTCCAGAAACTCCTCCTAGAACAACTAAAACTTTTTTATTTTTCATTTCCAATAATTTTTATCTCGAGCTCAAGATTCTCACCAGTTTTTATTTTTACCTCATTTCTAACTTTGTTGATTAATTTTTCTATATCTGAAGATTTTGCCTTTCCGTTGTTAACAAAAAAATTACAGTGTTTTTCAGAAATTTTAGCATCTCCTATATAAAGTTTATCACAACCAGACTCTTTAATTAACATCCACGCCTTTTTATCGTTTTTATTTTTGAAAGTGCTACCACCCGTTTTAATTTGACTTGGTTGTGTAATTTTCTTTTTTTGAATAAATTCAATTTGTTTTTTTTCAATCAGATCTTTAGATTTTTGAATACCTTTTAACTTGGCAGATAAAATTATATAATCTTTTGATAAATTGGACCCTCTGTAGTAAAATTCAATTTCTTCACCATCTATTTCTTTCTCTATCCCTTCGGCATTTATTATTTTAATAGACAAAATAATTTCAGACATATCTGAACCATAGCATCCGCTATTCATAGTTACTGCTCCACCTATAGATCCAGGGATACAGGACAAAAATTCCATTCCTCCAATTTCATTCTCTTTTGCAAAATTAGAGACCCTTTTGTCTAAGGCTGCAGCCCCAACTTCTATTATGTTTTTATCAACTAATTTCATTTCTGAAAATTTTGAGCCAAGTTTAATAACTGCTCCTTCAACGCCAGAGTCTCTGATTAAAGTGTTTGAGCCAGCTCCTAAAATATAGACCTTAAATTTATCTTTTTTAATCTCAATTAAAAAGCTTTTCAATTGATCTACATTTTCTGGTCTAAAAAAAATTTCAGCTGGTCCACCTAAATTAAACCAACTATATTTAGATAAATTTTCTTTAATAAATAAATTTTTACCAAACGTATCTTGTAAAGATTTTATGTTCAAACTCATAAGCTGCTCTTTAATTCTCTCATCCACTGAGAAATTGATCCTGCCCCCATACCAATTATAACTTCATCATTTATTAGATTTTTTTTAAAATATTTTGAAAGTTCTTCTTGATTTTTTACCAGAACAACTTGAGTTTTTGATCTATTTGATATTGAATTTGCAAACCTAAGCATATTAAAATTTAAATTTTTCTTTTCTCCTGCAGCGTACATCGGGCAAATTAAAACTAAATCTGACTTCATGAATGATTTGGAAAACTCTTTTTTTAACGACATAACCCTAGAATATCTATGTGGCTCAAAAACAGTGATAATTTTTCTTTTATTGTAAACTTTTTTTACTCCCTCTAAGATAGAATTAATTTCTGTAGGATGATGAGCATAATCATCAAAAAATTCATTTTTATTTTTTTTAAATATTTTAGTCATCCTTCTTTGAACGCCTGAAAAGTTTTTTAAAGCTTTTTTTATAATATCAATTTTTACTCCAAGATTTAAACACACTGCTACAGCTGCCGCTGCATTTAAAATATTATGTTCTCCAAGTAATTTTAATTTCAGGTTTTTAATTATCGCCTTTTTATTATTAGAGTTTTTGTAATGTAAATCAAACGACGAATGACTAATAGCATATCTGGAATTACTAACCATATAGTTTGCTTTTTTATCAAACCCATAAGTAAGTATATTTTTATTTTTTATTTTTGGTAAAATTTTTTTAATGTTCTTATTGTCTATACAAATTAAAGATTTTCCAATGGGAGGAGTTTTATTAATGAATTCGATAAAAGCTTTTTCTAAATTTTTATAATTTTTGTAAAAATCTACATGTTCAAAATCTATGTTTGTTACTATAGAATAGTTAATTGGTAATTTTAAAAAACTGCCATCTGACTCGTCCGCCTCTAAAATTGCCCAGTCCCCTTTTCCTAATTTAGCATTACTATTAAAGGAATTAATTACTCCGCCGTTGATAATCGTAGGGTCTAGCTTTTGATCAGATAAAATTTTAGCTACTAAAGATGTAGTTGTAGTCTTTCCGTGAGAACCGGTTATAATGATATTCTTTTTCAGTGAAACCACATTGGCTAAAACTTCAGCTCTTGAGTAAATAGGTATTTTCTTTTTTTTTGCTTGCTGAATTTCTACATTACTATCTTTGATCGCAGATGACTTAACTACAATAGTTGCTTTTTTTATATTCTTTTTGGCATGACCTATAAATACTTTAATGCTTGCCTTAGAACAATTTAATGTACATTTGTTTTTATTTTGGTCACTGCCTTGAATCTTAAAACCCATATTTTTCATTACTTGAGCTAAGCCGCTCATTCCTATTCCGCCTATGCCTATAAAGTGAATAGTCTCTTTTTGACCTATGTTAATATTTTTCATTAAAAATTTTTGTTATTTCCTTTTCTATATTTTCGTAGACTCTTTTGTCAGAATATTGTCTTTGCCGATTAATCATTTGTGTTAATAAAGACTTTTGCTCATTAATTTTTCTAATTAGCCCAAATAAGTCAATTTTTATATCTTCTTCTCTTACCAAGTAACCATACTTATTTTTCTCATAATAAATAGCATTTTTAAGCTGATGATCGTCTGCCGATGACGGCAAAGGAACAGAGATAAAAGGTATTTTAGCATTAATTAGTTCTGCCAGCATTGAAGAGCCTGAGCGAGTTATAGCTAAGTTTGTTTTTAAAAAGTAATGCAAAATATTATTACTAAAGTTAAAGATTTCAAATTCTACATTTAAATCTTTATAAAAAGTAGTAAGTAGAGTATTTTGATCAGGCAAACACTGTTGATAAATTGTTAAATTAATATTTACATCTAAACATTTTTTAAAAATTTTTGGTAATTCCTCTGCAAAAACTTTCGCTGCTTGGCTACCTCCAAGAATAAGAATCTTTAATCTATCATCATTGAAATCAGGTGTTTTTTCCAAATTCATATTAAGTATTTCTTTACGAATTATATTACCTATTTCACAAATTTTTTCTTTATATTTTTCTGACACTCCTTCCAAAACTTTGTGGGAAACAAAAACTTTTTCAGCTAGGGAAATAAGATATTTATTAGCCTTTCCTATACATAAATTATTTTCATAAACTATAAATGGAATTCTTAGAATTTTGGCTGCTATACATGTTGGAAAAGATGAATAACCGCCCATGCCGAAAACTAAATTAGGTCTTTTTATCAAAAGAAAAATAAAACTTCTAACAGTAGCAAAAATAATTTTTAAAATTGAAAATATTAGTTGAAAAATATTTTTATTAAAAATTGTTGATGAAGAAATTATGTTAACTTTGATATCATCATAATCTTTTAAATATTTATACCCTCGTTTGTCTGAAATTATTTCAACATCAATATTTTTATCTTTAAAATGTTTTGCTAGACTATAAGCAGGGAAAATATGTCCTCCAGTTCCTCCAGTGGCTATTACTATTTTTTTTATTTTTTCATTCATCTATATCTAATCTAGTTTTTGTATAGTTTAAAATAACTCCTGCTAAAACAGCGCTACCTATGAGTGAAGAGCCTCCGTAACTCAAAAAAGGCAATGTCATTCCTGTGGTAGGAAGTAAACTTGTATTAACACCTACATGAATAAATGTTTGAAAAATTAAAAGAGAAGCTAGTCCACACAAAGATAACTTTAAAAATTCATCGTTTTTTATTATACAACTTTTTATTATTCTAAAGGCTATGTATAGAAAAATTGTAATTATCAAAATAGAAACAGCCGAACCATACTCTTCAGATATAATTGCAATGATATAGTCGGTATGTTGTTCTGGAACATTATCCTTTAGTATTCCCTCACCCATTCCTTGACCTTTTAAACCACCTTGTTTTATTGCGTCTAAAGCTTTAGTAGATTGAAAATTGTCACCTTTAGTCGGATCTAAGAATGTTACTAAACGGTTTATAACATAACCAAATTTTTCTGGCATCAAAAACAAAAGACTTCCCAAAAGAATTAGAAAAATGACAAAAAAAATCATAATATACAAAAAACTTACTCCAGATACAAAAACTGTTGCGATCCAAGTTCCAATTAGCAAAATCGATTGACCTAGATCCGGTTGATCAACTAAAAGAATTATCACTGAAGCTAATAGACAGAAGCTCATCAAATATTTTAATTGAGGGCTTTTTAGTTGCTCTGAAGTTAAAATTTTTACTGTTGCTAAAATAAAAAAAGGTTTTAAAAGTTCAATAGGTTGTAGTCTGAACAAATAAAAATCTAACCATCTTTTGGCGCCTTTTACCTCGACTCCAGCCAAAGGAACTAAAATTAATAATAAAAAAAACATAATAAAAAGAGGTATAACTGCTTTTTTTAATAAATTTGTTTCTATTGCAGATATGAATAGCATTATGAATAAAGCCAAAAACGTAAATATTAGGTGTTTTGTAAAGAAAAAATAATAAGTTTTATTTAATCTTTCTCCTGCCAACGAAGAAGTAGACGAGAAAGAAAAGAAAAGACCTAAAAAAAATAATACTAAAAAACCAATTAAAATATTTTTATCTATATTTCTCCAATAATCATGAAATTCAAACTTAAATAAGTTTTTTAGCATATTTTATACTTAATTTTTTAAACTCGTTTCCTCGAGTTTCAAAGTTGTCAAATTGATCAAATGATGCAGCGCCAGGGCTAAGTAAAATTGTGCCATGTGAATTTTGTAATAATCTTGTATCCTTTATTGCGCTTTTAATTGCATTCCCTAAGTTTTTAGATATTAAAAATTTGATTTTACCTTTTAGTTGTTTTTCAAAAAAACTAGTGTTGTTTCCAATTATGTAAGATTTTATAACATTATCTTTTACATTACTTAAATTTAATTTATCTTTGTACTTTGGTAACCCCCCAAGAATCCAAAATATATTCTTACTTCCAGCTAATGCAGATATTGAGGATTCAAAGCTTGTAGCTTTTGAGTCATTTATAAAGATTATATTCTTTTTTCTAAAAAATATCTCATATCTATGGGGTAATCCTATAAATGAGTTCATCGATTTGATGAATGACTCATTATCTATTTTTAATAATTTTGCTAAAGTATAGGCGAAAATCATATTTTCATCATTTGTTTTAGATTTTAAATAAAGATTTTTTAATTTAAATTTAATTTTATGATATTCTTTAAATTTAATAGATATTAATTTACTAAGGTATTTTTTGTCTTTAAAAGCCTTTTTAAATTTTTTATTTAGTATGGCAAAATTCTCTTTATTTTGTAAACTAAAAATTTTTAGTTTAGATGAGATATAGTTTTTCAAAGATCCGTGCCAATCTAAATGATCATTAGTTATATTAAGTAAAATTGCGTAATCTGGACTTATAAATTTTGAATGAGAAAGTTGAAAAGATGATGCTTCAATAATCAAATAAATATTTTTTTGAATATTTAGATCCAAAACGGGAGTTCCTATATTTCCACCTAATTGAGTTTGAAATTTGTTATTTTTTAATAAATGTTGAATAATCTTACAAGTAGTAGATTTGCCGTTAGTTCCTGTGACCACGATAGATTTAAAATATGAGTTACTTAAGTACAGCAAGTCAATATCAGTAATAATTTTTTTATTATACTTTTTTAATTGTCTTTTAAATTTTGTTTTATGCAAACTTACGCCTGGACTTAAAACAATATAATCTACCTTTTTCAAAACATTGTTTAAGTTTGATACTTTTTTTGATTTGTATTGTTTTCTTAATTTTAAATTATCGTCCCAAATTGAAAAGTTCTTAATTTTTTTTTTTTTGAAAAATCTAACTACAGAAGAGCCTGTAGATCCTAAGCCATACACTAAAAAGGAGAATTTTTTTAAATTTAATATATGAGACATTAACTAACGTAATTTTAACGTTGCTAAACCAATCAAAGCTAGAATAATTGCTATAATCCAAAAACGAATTACTATTGTGGACTCAGCCCAGCCTTTTTGTTCAAAATGATGATGAATTGGAGCCATTTTAAAAATTCTTTTACCAGTTAGTTTGAATGAAATTACTTGAATAATTACTGAAACCGTTTCAAGTACAAACAAACCTCCTATAATTGCCAGTACAATTTCATGTTTAGCAATTATAGCGACTGCTGCTAATGATCCTCCTAAAGACAAAGATCCTGTATCTCCCATAAATATCTTGGCTGGTGGCGCATTATACCAGAGAAAACCGAGACACGATCCAACTATAGAGCCACAAAATATTGATAGTTCTCCTACGTCAGGTATGTATTGTAA
>Ga0315315_10003382_pt1 | contig 14663 bp, 14 predicted proteins | sample M140m3416metaG_FD_203699 | JGI IMG/M metagenome (GOLD analysis project Ga0315315, IMG submission 203699) | Ammonia-oxidizing marine archaeal communities from Monterey Bay, California, United States - M1 40m 3416 | ecosystem: Environmental > Aquatic > Marine > Intertidal zone | place: USA...
TGAAGAAGCTCACAGCCAACTCAGCAAGCTGCACAAACGACTTCCTGACAACAAACGAATTATCAATCTACTGGCGGAAACTGAATCCCAACTGGCCCACGCAAATTGAAAGAACATTATGCTCACGGATCGAGTACAAGGTTTGATGCGATTCAGTCGTTTAACAAAATACACCGCAGTCGCCGCCTGTTGCCTGGCTACGGCCGTAATCACAGCAGCCACTGGAAATGCAGCATCTGCGTTCCAAACCGCGTTACTGCCTACCACTGCTATCTTTCTGGCACTCCTGGCCTGCGGACCGTCGTGGTATTCCTGGAGCCGCACCTACTTCCAAAAGCCAATTCGCACAGTTATTCGCGTTACAGTTCAGGAGATACTGCTGGTGGGAATAAGCCTGCTGGCAGTGCAAAGAATGATGCCGTCCGTGACTGCTGGTACGATTCCCCTGGAACCATGTCTGTTGGCGGTCACGCTGACATTGCTGCTGCTCAATCGTTCTCTCCCAACTGCCATTTCAGCATTGCTCTTCCGAAATACCGAACGCCCCCGTGTTATGGTCGTGGGTCTGGCTGGCGCAGCCAATTTGATCAAACGGCAACTGGAAGCAGCCAGGGCCGTTGGTTTCGATATTGTCGAAAGTCACGAAATAACAGGTGTCCAGGATAGTTTGCGTCTGTTCAACCCGGAAGAACTTACGAATACAGAAATGCAACTCCCTCCTATTCACAGTCGAATTTATCAGCCTGATTCTCGGAATGCTGTCGATCGAGTTGTTTTTGTCCGAAGCGGTGATGGAGAATCCACACTGAAACTTCAGCGTGAAATTCATCGCCGCTGCGATGCAGCTGGACTACCACTGACCATCTACACGGAGGAACCGGAGAAGTTGCGCCCTCCAGTCACTCCTATCCCGGCCAACGCCCCTGAGATCTCTCACGCTGCACAGGAACCACTGCAGAACCCCGCTAACCAGGCGATCAAACGCTTTATAGATATCCTGATTTCAGTCCCGTTTTTATTTTTTGTACTACCGCCTCTGTGCGTCCTGGTACGAGTTATCCATTGGGCTCAATCTCCAGGACCATTGTTCTACCGTCAGGTGCGTTGCGGCCAGAACGGATCCACATTCCGCATCTTTAAATTTCGCACAATGCATGTTCCTGATGCCGGACAAACAGACATTGAGGACAACCCTACCCCTCGAATTTTCCAACTGGGAGCTCTCCTGCGAGACTCGCGACTTGACGAAATCCCACAGTTCATCAATGTCTTGCTGGGGAGCATGAGTATTGTTGGACCACGGGCCCATCATGTTGAGGACCGAGCAAAATTCAGCAGTATTGTCCCTCATTACCCCATGAGAATGCAGGCAAAACCCGGTATTACCGGACCAGCACAATATAAGGAATACCGTGGAGTGTTTCCTCGCAACAGTGTTGCGTCACGCGTTGCCTGTGACCTCGAATACATCAGCCAATGGTCGATACAGTCTGACGTTATTCTGATGCTCATGACCAGCCGCGTGATCGGCGAATCGTTATTCCGTGCAGCGATAAGAAAAATAGACGGCCAATTGACAGGCGCTGCAGGGGCAACATTGAGCCATCCAGTCCTGAATCCCAAATCTAATTCTCAAGCGACTCAGAAAACCAGCGTACAACGAGCAGCCTGACTGCAGCCTGCTTTCCGAGTGGGTACGACATCGGAAGCCGCTGACTGGCCGGCATCCACAGCTGAGAACATCTATCGAGGGCGAACGGGGGTGGTCGTTTCTCGAGGAGGTTCCGGTGACTCCAGTATTGCGACAACTGCCTCAACAGCCGCCTCAGCATCCGAACCATCAGCAGAAATATTCAGTGGTGCCCCGTGAGTCGCCGCCAGCAGCATCAGATCTGACGCCGACCGCGCATTCGACGTACGACCGTTGAACTCGATCCGGACCTGGCAATCCAGGTTGCTCAGTGAATTCACGACACGGGCAATAGGCGCAAGATGCAAACCATTGGCAATTCCAAGAACAATTTGGCGGGTCACATCTGCCACGATCTCCATCCTGCTTCCTTGATTCCTGCCGCAAATGGCCACTCACTGAAGCATACTCAAAACCAGTATGCCAATCCGTGACTCATGCACCATACAACTGTGCATGCTCGGCCTCAGATCCTGCAGGAACATAACGTGATCCTGGTCATCCCAGAAAAACCCGACTAGCCTTCATCCCCATTGTCGCTATCACTGTCCGCTTCTTCCAGGTTGCCCCAGATTGCGTCCACGCTATTAGACTGCCGCAGAAAACTGCAAAAGTCCTGACCACGCAGGTGACGAGAAATGTTTTCCAGACCTCGCAGATGATCTCCAGGACGATCCAGCGGTGAGATCAAAAGAAACAGAATATAGACAGGTTCTCCGTCCAGACTCGCAAAGTTAACACCTTCTTGGCTAACGCCAACGGTCGCAACAAGTTCTTCGACAGCGGTATGCTTCGTGTGAGGAACAGCAACTCCATTGCCAATACCGGTTGATCCCAGCTCTTCCCTGTTCAGAATCGCTGCGACAACTTCATCTTCGTCCTCTGACTTGATGGCACCCTGCGTTTTCAGACTGGCAACCATTTCCCGAATTACGTCTTCTTTGTTTGACGCTTTGAGTTCAGGGACAATCGCCTCTTTAATGACAAATTCGGTCAGCTTCATTTGGTTACAGCTCTCACACAAACGGTAGTATTGACTTGTATTTCAGGTGGGTCACGCGACCCGTAATTCTATTCGGTTGAACATTTGTGCTCACGCGTCGTTTGCGTCCAACTCTTCTCTTTCTTTAGCTTCACCTGCCTGAGCAATCTCACTGACAGACTTATCGCGGCGATGGTCTTTAAGCTTTTCTTTATAACGATGAACCTGATGCTCCATCTTGTGCAGTGTCCGATCGAACGCTGCTCCGGCATCTTCGCCTTCCACATGAGCTACGATTGTATGGTGGCCTTCTATTTCCACCAGCATTTCAACATTCACGCGTTCGGATTCAAATTCAAACGTCACGTCGATTTCGCTGACCTGGTCCAGATATCGAACCAATTTTTCAGACTTTCGTGTGATATACTCTCGCATATCTCCCTTGATATTGCCGTGCCGAGCGGTAATCGCAACCTGCATTAGATGTCTTTCTGCGGAAACACTGCTTTCAAACGTCGGAGGCACTGCCCAACACGCCCTGAGTACCAACCGTGAGTGGTTGAATTCTGAGGCCCCGATTTTAGCCCCCAACACCACGGAAGAAAAGAGCCTCGTCCATGTTCCTGCAGGAAAGAAGATCGTCGTCAGCCCCTAAATACGAATAACCACGTGTCAGCCATCCGTTTGGTTGTTGACAGACGGTGCTTCTCGCCGTCCAATCCCGCGACTGAATCAAGCACATCTGCGGCCCCGCACGCCGTTCCATCTGTACAGGGCTCGGCTATGCCACAATTCGACTTAATCGCCACAGCAACGTTTGGGCTCGAAAATGTCGTCGCCCGAGAACTCAAAGACCTTGGGTACACAGATAGTCAGGTCAGTGACGGTCGGGTCTTGTTTTCCGGCGACGAACACGATATCGCTCGCTGTAATCTGTGGCTCCGTTCAGCAGATCGGCTGCTGATACGAGTCGGCGAATTCCTTGCAAAGGACTTTGGAGCACTCTTTGACAACACTATCGAGTTGCCATGGAACGAGATCCTGCCGGTGGATGCCGAATTCCCCGTCTCCGGCCGATCGGTCCGATCAAACCTCAAAAGCGTCCCTAAGGTCCAGGGGAGTGTTAAAAAGGCGATCGTGGAAAATCTCAAGCGTCGCTACAACCGATTCCGGTTTGAAGAGTCGGGCGTTCAATACCCCATCGAAGTCTCACTGCTCAAGGACATTGCCACCCTCACCATCGACACTACCGGACCTGGGCTCCACAAACGAGGCTATCGTAAGGTGGTTGGGCGAGCTCCTCTGCGAGAAACTATGGCCGCCGGGCTGGTTCAACTGAGCTACTGGAATCGCGAACGTTTGCTGGTGGACCCATTCTGCGGCAGCGGGACAATTCCTATTGAAGCCGCCATGCTGGGTCGAAACATTGCCCCGGGGACGAACCGTTCATTCCTCTGCGAGGACTGGCACTGGTTCGATCGCGAGGTGTTTCGGGAAGCTCGAACCGCGGCCAGAGATTCTCGCCTGCCAAAACTCCCCGAAACGATTCTCGCCTACGACCACGATCCGGCCGCGATACGGTTGTCCGAGCGAGGCGCCACTGACGCGGGTGTCGCCACGGATGTCCGATTTCGCAGACAGGAAGTCAGCGACCTCAAATCGAAACGAGAATATGGCTGCATAGTCACCAATCCCCCTTACGGTGAACGGCTGGGTGACACAGAAGAAGTGGAAGCAGTCTACCGCGAGCTGGGACGAATATTCGCCCCACTCGATACTTGGAGCATCTATGTGCTGACCTCAAACCGCTGGTTTGAGAAACACTATGGCCGGCGAGCTCCCAGACGACGCAAACTCTATAATGGCCGTCTGGAATGTCAGTACTACCAATACCCCGGTCCTCGTCCGCCACAACCTGACGAAGCCGGACTGCCTGCGGAGTAAGTCGCGAATAACCTGAACAAAGACAACCCCGACATGAACTGACTTTTTATGGTGCAGTAATCATTGCCCTGACCAACACTCTGCAACAGTACGTTCTGTTTCTGCCCACAAAACAATACAGGCTCCAAAGAACACCCGGATCGTCAATTTGCTTGCTTGTACAATGACGGAGACCACCTCAGAAAAACGCCGTGAGATTATCGCTGCCATCCTGACTGACAACAGAATCCCCGCTATCAAGCTCTACCGTGAAGCTATCGGGTACAGCCTCCAACAGGCCAAAGAAACCACTGAGCCGCTGGTTGACGAAATACTTACCAAAAGCAAGGGAACTGGTTACGCTCCATCGGTTTTCGCGACATTGTTTCTCCTGACACTCATCGTCTGGCAGCTGCAATCTTCGCAATGGCATTTGAGTTTTCGACTGCGATCTGCTGAAGTAGCTGCATGCAGACGAGGCCACTAACAGAAAGCCCCACGATGAAGATCCGAATCACTTACTGCGTCATATGAAACTACAGGTCTCAAGCTGTCGGTCTGGCAGCAGCGATAAAAAATGCGATCAACGTCGAACCCGAACTCATCGAAAGTTCCGGCGGCATCTTCGATTTAGAAGTGGACGACGAACTCATCTTCAGTAAACACGAAGCTGGCCGCTTCCCTGAGCATGCAGAAATTCTAAGCAAGTTATAACGCAGGCGACAATTGATCGATTGGTGATCACGAATCTGGTTTTGGCACACTCCGCAGCACATCGATGTTGCTCACCCCGCGATGTTCACCAACTCCCAATCTTTCTCAATCCTAAAAACACATGAATGCAATTTCCTGTTACCTGATCGGTTCGTACATTTTCGGCGCTGCTGCTTCTGCCGCAGCGGTCGACACTACCAAAGGAACCACTCCGTATGGCGGCAGACCGCAGTCGATCCCCGGAACAATTGAAGCAGAACACTACGACCAGGGCCCGGCAGAAGTTGCATACCACGATACAACACCGATGAATGAAGGTGTTGACTATCGAAAGAAAACCCAGGTCGACATCGAAAAACGCAGCGATGCCTCCAACGGTCACGGCATTGGATGGACGCGAAAAGATGAATGGGTCACCTACACAGTCAACGTTGCAGGTGATGGCAAATACTCCATCGACATGCCAGTTGCCTCCAACAAGACGGGGGGGATTTTCCACATGGAAATCAAAGGCAAAGACATCACCGGCCCGATTCACATCCCTGACACCGGCGGTTGGCAAACACTAAAACACATCAACCATAAAAGCATCCGGCTATCGAAAGGTGTTCACACCATCAAAGTCGTCATGGATAAAGAGGGCCCGTCCGGCAGCATCGGAGACATTGACTGCTTCACATTCACACTCTTCAAATGACAGAGGCAGAGTGTCCTGCTGTCTTGTGCACCTTCAAAAGTCAATGCCCCAGCCTACAGACGTCGCAGGCCATCTTCTCTGATTGGCGTTGGTATGGCCTGATCTACAACATCAATTCTGTGTAGAGTATCCGCATCCAGAATAAGATCCTTGGCGGCCAGATTTTCACCCAGCTGCTCGACACTGGATGCCCCAACGATCGTCGACGCAACAAAATCGTGTTGACGACTCCACGCCACGCTCATGGCCGTCAAAGTCAAACCGGCCTCATCGGCCACCTGCTGCAACTGAATCGTCGCTTCCCGCGAACGATCGTTCAGAAATCGATGACACAGCATTTGCTGACGTTCACCACCATTTTGGTACGATGTGAATCGAGCTCCCGCAGGAAATTCATCGCGGTACTTCCCTGTGAGCACTCCCCCGGCGAGCGGTGAATACGCCAACAAACTCAACTTCTCCTGACGACACACCTGAGCGAGTTCACTTTCGCAACGCCGATTGAGCAAACTGAAACTGTTCTGCACAGTGTCGTATCGGGTTAGCCCGTATTGCTCAGCCGCCCTTAGCCCCTTCATGACGCCCCAACAGGTTTCGTTGCTGCAGCCGATGGCGCGAACCTTACCCTGCTTCACCAGCAAAGTGAGTGTGTCAAGAATATCTTCATAGCGTGCGTTATGGTCAGGCCAGTGAGTTTGATACAGATCTATGTAATCCGTCTGGAGACGCTGCAGACTACCTTCTACAGCCTGCATAATCTGGCGACGATCAAGAGCAGTGTGTCCGTGTCGAACAGGGGGCACAAACCATCCGTGAGCCGGCCCTGTAATCTTGGAGGCCACGACCACAGATTCCCTTGGTTTTGTTTTCAGCCAATTGCCAACGAACTGCTCGGTCACACCAAATTTTTCGGCAGTTGGCGGTACAGGATACATCTCCGCAGCGTCGAAGAAATCAACACCTTCGTCGTAAGCTCGATCCATGATTCGGTGAGAAAGCGGTTCATCGCACTGTTCACCAAACGTCATCGTCCCCATGCAAATATCGCTGACCGCAACCCCGCTTTTTCCCAACCGTCGCCGCTGCATTTGTTCTGTCCTGTTGTTCTGGTCACAATGACTTCCAACCGAGCTGATCAATTAGCCATAAGACTAGGCAATTTACGAACCCCGTCCAACCGCACACCCACGGCCTATCAACTGATGTGTCCTCCGTTGGGAACACGTCTCATTTTGCCAAAGCATAGCGGAGTTCACGACAAATCGTCTGGTCTTCTAAATCTGCAGTCGTACGAATGGAAGTCTCACGCCCGTTGTGCGGGCCACCAAAATCCCCGATCAGCAGACCACGTGCCAAAGGATCCCGCGGCCCGTTCCAATGACTTCAGCAGCAACCACAACGGAAGCCCATTGTCAGTACTGGACGACGGACTGGTGCACTTCCTCAGCTCGAGTATCGACCACGTTGTGTACGTCGGACTTGTAACCGGCAGTAAAGGAGAGATCGGCAGCGAGTTCTGAAAAGCTGATATCGGAGAGGCCTGCAATCACCCGGCAAAGATTTCAATATTAGGATCTGCACCCGTCACAACACCAACCGCAGTGGCTCGTCGCGACAATTCGTTGAGTGCGTTTTGGCCGACGTCACCAAGATCCACTGTCCAGTCATTGACGTACAAATCAACGTGTTGCATCAACACGTTGTCATCAAATTCCTGGGCGTGCTTTCGCATTGTCGGCAAAGCAGCACCAGGATCTGCAAGTGCGAACTGCAGAGAATCGTGAATCGCTGACTGTACTTTGCCTATCACATCCACAGGCAAAGCCCGACGAGCGCAGATTCCGCCTAACGGCAACGGACAGCTGGTTTCAGTTTCCCAGCGAGTCCCCAGATCTTCCACCAGTGACAACCCAGCCTGCTCCCACGTGAATCGACCTTCGTGAATGCATACACCGAAATCTGCTTCACGTCGCTGGAGTGCCGGCATGATTTCTGAAAAGACTTCATGACGGAGTTGAGTCGTTTCCGGATAAAAAAGCTGAAACAGCAATGCTGCAGTTGTGTCTTCACCAGGACACAATGTGACCTGACTCCCATTAGCCGGAACGGCATCCGCTTGAGCAGCCAGCAACAACGGCCCAACCTGAAAACCAAGTGCCGATCCACTTGGCAATACCACCGTTGATTTAGTGAGTTTCAGTGCGGCGTGAAAACTGGTTTTTGCGATGTCAAAATCACCTGCAAACAGACGACTGTTCAACTGCTGAATATCCAGGAGCTCAAACTGGAATTTGAGTCCCCGCCAGTCGACACCCTGAGTCATTAAAGCATGAAACGCAAACGTGTCATTAGGACACGTGGAAATTGCAAGATGAATCGGAGTCGCCACGTTGCTGTCCTCAATGGCATGTGCAGTGAATTGAGAAACTGTATGCGTCAGCGTCGGGTAGCGTCAAATTTGCGCCACACATAACTCAGGCTCAGGCTCAGCAACATTAGTTAAACTGAGGAATCAGCTGCTGTGCCTGACGAAGGTGATGTTGCAAGACCGGTCGCTCCGGAATTGTGCAGACACGGATGCAGTCTTCCAGCAAAATGGCCGCCTCACCCGGTCGTCCGGCTCGCAACGTTAGAATTGCCAGGTCGCGACGTTCTCGCCAAGAACCCGGTTTGAGCAATGCCAAACGACGTTGGACCTTCCATGCCGCTGTCCACTGATCCCTGGAACCGAAAAGTGTTTTGAGATTATTGAGCATCCGTATAATGATCGCTCGTTCCGACACTGGTCTCAAAGTGGGATAAATTTCGGCTGTGGGCAGCTCAGTAATTTCATGAAGCCATTCAACACATTCCACTTCATCCATCATCAGCCCCTGTCGAAAAGGATCGACATAGACAATACCCGCGTCACTGTTGAGTCGAGTCAGAAAATGGGAGGGAGCCGCAATGCCTTCCAGCGGAATTCCCAATTCACTGGCAATAGCCATATAGATCACCGAAAGAGTAATCGGTAACCCTCGACCGGACTCCAGCACGCAGTTGAGATAGCTCGCCTGGGACTCATCGAAACACTGGTCGTCGCCTCGCAGATTTAAGTCTGTAGTGAGATGGTTGATGAGCAAATTAAGTTCATTGATGTCGTTTCCGGCCATCGCAACCGATCGAGTCAGCGATGCAACAGAAGAACGAATGGTTGCCAAAGTCGCCGCAAAGTCCAGATCCGGCTGTTGGTCGCGTGCGATTTCCAAGGCTGCAACCACCAAATCAACATCAGCTTCCCTGCGAACTAATCGCAAAAACTGAGCATCATCTTGGAATGAACAAGTCGCAGACATCAGAACTTAACAGCCTAGAGAGAAGGCAAAACGGTAACGAAAAATGAATCCCGGCGACACAAATGCTGACTATAGTTACGCACCGGGATTGCCACAATGGCGAGATATACTTCGTATTACCAGCAGAAACTGCAGATTGTCGGGTGCTTCAGAACAACGGAATCCTCTCGGGAATCCCGCGTTGTCGTGCCGGTCGTTTGACCGTATTGTCGTCTCTCCGTAAGGTGGTTTGCCTGCCTGGACAAGACGGTGGTCAGGCTATTGACCAATTTTACATATTCTGTTCGATTCGGATCGACAAACATGAAAAACGTGAATCGCCTGGTCGTGATTCTTATCTGTACCGGAGCAATATACGGCTGTGTTGACGCGACAGACTCCGGCACAGCATCACAGAACAACCAATCTACAGAAGCAACATCCGGACGGCACAGCGTGGCTTTTGTCACCAATCAGATCGCCGACTTCTGGACAATTGCGGAAGTGGGCGCTCAGGCTGCCGCCAAAGAATTCGACATTGAAGTCACCGTCGTGATGCCACCGGAAGCGACAGCAGTTGTGCAAAAACAGAAAGTGGAAGATCTGATTACAACTGGTATTGCAGGAGTGGCCATCAGCCCTCTGGATGCCGATAACCAGGTCGACTGGCTGAATTCCATCGGCGACCGTGTCCACCTGATTACTCACGATTCAGACGCCCCCGGATCCAATCGACTGATGTATATCGGCATGGACAATTATGTAGGCGGTCGTATGTGTGGCGAACTCGTAAAAGCCGCTCTCCCCGATGGTGGCAAGGTTCTGATCGCAATCGGTCGTCTGGAACAGGACAACAGCAAGTACCGTCGCCAGGGAGTCATTGACGAACTGCTTGATCGCGACCGCGACGCGGCATTCTACAAAGAGCAGCCAGACGCATGGGATCCGGCAGACAATGAGATCAGCGGTGAAACATACACCATCCTGCCCACCGTCACCGATCAGGGAAAACCGGAAGTCGCACTAGCAAAAGCCGAAGACGCGCTCAACACATGGTCAGACATCAATGCCATGGTTGGTCTGTTTGGATACAACCCCCCCGCGTTGTATCAGGCGCTCAGAAAAGCTGACCAACTGAAAAAAATCGCACTCATCGGTTTCGATGAAAACGACGTCACACTACAGGCGATCAAAGACGGTGAATGCATCGGCACCGTTGTCCAGAATCCATTCGAATACGGCTATCAGTCAGTCCGAGTCCTCACACAGCTCATTGAAGGAAACAAAGACGTCATTCCTGATTCGAAGTACATCGACATCCCTCCTCGCAAAATTACAAGCGAAAACGTCGATGAATTCTGGGATGATCTACGAGCCCAAAAGGGCCAGTAATTACAATGTGTTGGCTGAATTGCTTAACACCCCGTCAAGGGTGCAAAACTCGCCTCTACCGGCATTGACACCCAACAGGGCTGCTTCGCCTGCATCGCGACGATCTTGAGGGCTCAACACAATAGAACCGAATGAACACTCCTTCCATACCGAGACTTCAGGTCAAAAGCGTCTGCAAGAGCTTCCCCGGTGTTCGCGCGCTTCACAATGTGAACCTGCACGTCAACGGAGGCGAAGTTCTTTCAGTAGTCGGTGAAAATGGAGCAGGCAAAAGCACGCTCATGAAGATCCTTGCCGGTGTGCAGCCGCAGGAAACAGGCGATATTGTTCTCAACAGTCAAACCGTGCAGTTCCGTTCTGTCAGTGATGCGCTTGATCATGGCATTGCTCTGATTCACCAGGAACTGAACCTTGCCGATAACCTCAACATCGGGGCTAACATATTTCTTGGGCGAGAACCCATGCGCCGAGGCCTCATCGACAATGCCGCAATCCAGGAACGCTCAGAACAGTTCCTGCAAAAAGTCGGACTCGATATTTCTCCCGGAACACTTCTGAGCGACCTCACTCCCGGGCGACAGCAACTGGTCGAAATCGCAAAAGCTCTTTCCATTAATGCCCGCGTCCTGATCATGGACGAACCAACATCCAGTCTGTCGGCGGGAGAATCAGAACGCCTTTTTGAAGTAATTCATGATCTTCGCAATGACGGTGTCAGTATCGTCTATATTTCTCATCGCCTGGCCGAAGTCCAGGATTTGTCGGATCGAGTCACCGTATTGCGGGATGGGGAGAACGCTGGCGAGCTGAATCGCCCCGACGTGAATCACGATGCCCTGGTCAAGCTGATGGTGGGACGCGATGTATCTCGCTTCTACTCTCGCCAACCTCACGAATCTGGTCACACTGCCATCGCAGTTCGCGATCTGGTTACAGACACATGGCCAGAACACCGATTGAACTTTGAAGTCAAAGCCGGTGAAATTGTGGGTATCGCCGGACTCGTCGGGGCCGGTCGAACCGAATTACTAAGAACACTGTTCGGCATAGATCAACCGGTTTCCGGTCAGATCATCGTCGGCGACGAAGCCGTTACGCTCGAATCATCTGCCAGTGCAATAAAATCAGGTATCGCATTGGTTCCTGAAGACCGCAAACAACAGGGTGTGATTCTGGAAATGGGGATCCGCGAAAACATCGGGCTCGCTGGGCTGAACCAAAACTCAGGCACCGCAGGCTTTCTGAATTTTTCAGTGGAGGCAGCTGATTCAGAAGCGATGGTGAAACAGATGAATGTCAAGGCTCCAAACGATCGGCAACTCGTCGGCAACCTGTCCGGTGGAAACCAGCAAAAGGTTGTGCTGGGCAAATGGCTGGCACTCAGGCCTCGAGTCTTGCTGCTGGATGAACCCACTCGAGGCATCGATGTCGGTGCCAAACAGGAAATCTACGAACTCATGGATTCTCTGGCCGCTCAGGGAATGGCAGTATTGTTCGTGAGCAGTGAAATGGAAGAAATTATTGGCATGAGTGACCGAGCAATCGTCATGCACGAGGGTCGAATGACAGGGGAGCTGACGCGTGAAGAACTGACGGAAGAAGCCGTCATGCGTCTGGCGACCGTCACCATTGAATCTGCCGTTGAGGCATAAGAAAGTTGCATCCATGAAGGGGAAGATTCTCGGCATTTTAGGCCTCCTGGTCGCGTTGTGCCTTTTCATGACATTTGCCACCTCCACTCCATGGCACAGTATTGATACGTCTACGTTCCTCAAGACCGGAAATCTCCAGAATCTGCTCAGTCGCACTGCGTTGTACGGCATTCTGGGAGTCGGTGTTGCATTCGTGATCATCACATCCGGAATTGACCTGTCGATCGGTTCAATGGTCTGTTTTTCCGGAGTGCTGCTGGCCATCTTTCTGGAAGTCGACTATCGGTCAGACCACCACGCAATGGTCAGGTTACTCGACAGTGAAACCCGGCAGATCGAACTGGCAACTGCCATCAAAGGCCTGCAGCCCGGTGATCGCGTTCGGTATTCTCGAGGCACCCGCGCGCCGACCACTCTCTTCACGATTGCGGAGGTCACCAACAATCAGGGTAGACAGCGACTGACAGTGGAGGAAGACGTTCGGCAAAGTGACAAATCGGGAGAACTCGCCAAAGCAGTCTCGATCCAAACTGTTGAACACATTTCCGAGGATAATTTCGACTACGGGGCAAAAATCATATTGTCAGGATCGGTGCCTCTGCACCCTCGCGACAAGGTCATGCTGGTGCATCCGATTTCGGGACTCAAAACAGAGGCGATCGTACGAGCAGAAGTTACGGCGAATTCAACCACTCTGTTTCTCCGCAATAACCCCGGACAACGCCTGACAGAGAAATGGTTTGCCATCCCTTTACAACGCCATCAGCGCATGTCAATTCCAATGGCATTACTCTCTGTCGTTTGCATCGCCGGTGTACTTGGGCTCATACACGGTCTCCTGGTTACTCGAGCAAAACTCCAGCCATTTGTAGTCACGCTTTGCGGCCTGCTGATTTACCGCGGACTGGCTCGCTGGCTGACCGGTGACAACCCGGCCGGATTCGCGGAATATTCAGAAGGACTGTGTGACCTCGCCAGCGGCCGGTTCACAGTGTATTCAGATGCCATCGGAAACTCGTTTGGAATCCCATATCCATTTTTCATGCTGGGTGTGATCGGCATCGCTGCCGCCGTTTTCCTGAACCGAACGATCTGGGGACGCTACCTGCTGGCACTGGGCCGCAATGAAGAGGCCGCTCGCTTCAGCGGCATCAATACTAACAACGTCACATTGATGGCCTACGTGATCTGCACAGGACTAGCGGGCGTCGGCGGAATTTTGTTCGCTCTGGATTCGCTGTCGATTTCCCCGTCCAGCTTTGGCAACTTCTTTGAACTGTACGCAATCGCCGCTGCGGTGCTGGGAGGCTGCAGCCTGAGAGGCGGAGAAGGTTCTATCGCCGGAGTCATCATCGGCACAGCAGCCATGCAGGTGCTTAATAATCTGATTACTCTGCTAAAGATCTCCGCACCACTGGAAGGAGTTATCATCGGATCAGTGATTCTGTTTGGAGTCCTCGCCGACGAATTTTTCAAACGCATGGCGGCTCAACGCAGACTGCGGCAAAAATAAACCACCTTGAGCCGTCACTCACACTGGTCTATTGGCGTTTCAGCGTCCTCTTGAATGTTTCCGGATGTCTCTTTCGCTGTCGGCTCTTGCCGTGCGACTTCGTCCAGCTCAAATTCCTCGATAATCTCACGGCGCCGCTGCGCTACCGCTCGATCGAATTCTGACAAAACATCCATTGCTCGATCGCGAGATGTCACGAGACCGATAATCAGGTACTGAGTGATCGCCAACAGATAACAGACCCAGCCGACCACCCATTGCTCCCAGTTTCGTTGATAACTACCAGCCATTTCCATAATTTCAGGTTCCACATCCGCCAGAACTACGGTCGCGACAGTCGTCGAGACCATCGACGTCATCGAATCCACAGGCACGCACACCGACCAGGCGGACACAGACGTATGTCGCAACAGATCGTCATGGGTCTCCACCAATGCTGGAAGTTGAGCTCCAACAATTGCGGCCATCATCGCTAACACCGGCGAAGAACGATTGAGATGCTGGCAAACGAAGCCTTTTAGAAAAGCCCACTTCTTCTGCCATATTTCAGCCAGAAACCTTTTCCCAGGTTTAATTTTGGGAGGCCCCGGATGAATGACAGCAAACAATTCCTGATCCGGCATAGCTTCGATCACGCCGATCGCCAGCATGAGCCGCAGCCCCATCGTGAGCCAGTCCATACGTTCCAGCCATTCAACTCGTTCCATCCAGCCGAACAACAAATGTTCCATATTGGCAGACGCAGCCAGCAGCAGCAAAGCTCCTCGAAACCATTGTTCGAGATCC
>Ga0315315_10003384_pt1 | contig 14659 bp, 8 predicted proteins | sample M140m3416metaG_FD_203699 | JGI IMG/M metagenome (GOLD analysis project Ga0315315, IMG submission 203699) | Ammonia-oxidizing marine archaeal communities from Monterey Bay, California, United States - M1 40m 3416 | ecosystem: Environmental > Aquatic > Marine > Intertidal zone | place: USA...
CCGAGGATCTCACCTCGACGACCGGGATGCTCGCGGCGCCCGAGCTCGAGGAGACCCTCGATACCTCCGCGTACGACACGTGGACCGACGCCAAGTCCGACGCCGCGGAGTCGTACGCGCGCGGGGATTTCGTCGCCGCCGCCGGTCGCTTCGCGGCGGCGGCGGCCATGCTCGATCCGACCGAGGACAAAAACGGCGTCCACGCCGCGGCGCTTCAGAGCAACCGGTCCTCCGCGCTCCTCGCCGCGGGTCGACCCGCGGACGCGCTCCTCGCCGCGGACGCGTGCGTCGCGACCCGCCCGGGTTGGCACAAGGCACGGTTCAGGCGCGCCGAGGCGCTCTTCGCCATGCGCCGGTTCGCGGATGCAGCGGATGACTTTCGAGAGGCGACGCGACTCTCCGGAGACGGCCCGGAGAGTCCAGGCCCGGACCCCATCTTGGCCAAACGCCTCGCCGAGTGCGACGCCGCGCTCGCGCTCATCGTCGACCTGACCACGATGGAGACGAAGGAGGTGGAGGAGAAGGAAGAGGCTGAACGTAAGGCTAAGAACGAGGAGCAGGAGCAACGGGATAAACAAATCGCCGAGCTCACCGCCGCCGCCGAGGAACGCGAACGCGACCCGCGGGTCAAAGCACTCTTCACCCAACTCGAAAAGACGTTCAGCGACGCCAAGGACTCCGGTGTCACCACCGGGCCGGACCCGTACGTCTGCGTGGACATCTTAAACCGCATTCTAGAGATCGAGCCGGACTTCACGGCGTGTTCCTTTCAACTCGCGCTGACTCAGCGAAGGCTGGGTAAACACGCCGCCGCCGTCGAGACCATGCGAACGTGCCTTCGAACCGGCCAAGGGTTCATGACTGGTTACATGCAGTTCGGCCAGATGCTCGAGCTGATCCACGGGAAAGAATGCCGCGGGTTCCAAGAGGCGGAGGTGCTGTATGCGCACATAGTGCAGAGGTTCTTCGATCACCCCGACGCGTGGATAGCGCTGTCCACTTTGTTGATTCGCACCGGCAAGTTTATTTTATTTTCTTTGTGTAGGCAATTATTCTGACATCTTTTTTTACAGGCCGCGTCAACGAAGCCGTCGGCGTCATCCGCGCCGCGCAGACGGGCGGCCCGGAGGGCAAGTTCGTCAAACCGAGGCAAGACGGCGGCGTGCTCATGACGCTTGCGTTCGCGCAGCACATGCGGGGTCACACGGCGGAACCCACGAGTTTGTACATGCTCTCCGCGAACAGCGGCGGCGGCGCGGCGGCTATGTTTTTATTAAAGCGCATCTTCGAAGACGGCGGCGACGACGAAAACGCAGAGACGTACGCGACTGCGCTGATGCAGGTCAAGGTGGACGTCCCCGACCAGCTGTGGGTATCGTTCGAGGCGATCAACTGGTATTACGCCGCGCCGCACTGGGTTCCGTTGATTGGAAAGGTTGGATTCGCGGCGCGTGCGAGGGAAACCGGGCTGGAGGGTGTTTTCGTGCCGTATTCGCTCGACGTTTACGAGGGAAAAGACTCGGCGGTGGGGACTTGCGACTTTATCCCCGGGGATTACATCGCGAAGGGCAAGCACAGGGTGTACGAGGGTACCCAAGAGGGTACACCCCGCGTGCGTCACTGTGTGTGCGTGGAGGATATCGTGTCTTTCTTGGGCGACGACGCCGAGTGTTTGCTTGCGCAGCGGTGCGTGAAAGATCCGGCGCTGATGGACGGCGGGCGAAAGTATTCGCTCCACTTTTACGTCGTCGTCTTCGCCGTCGATGAAACGGCTGAAACGGCCGTCGATGAAGGCGAAACGGATGGCCCTAAACCCACGGGGGTCATCGTGGACGCGAGCGTGACGCGGGGGTTCAAGCTGTGCGTCGCGCCCGAGCCTTACGTCGAAGGCTGCGAGGACGACGACTCGCACTTGACCAACCGGGGCGCATTCGGCGACGGCGGAACCGTAAACTTCACCGAGGTTGACGATTTAAACGCGTTCGCAGCGCGTTCGGGGCTGGACTGGGACGGCGTGGTGTGGCCGGCGATCACGAACGCACTGCGCGAGACGCTGCGCGCGCTGTGCGGGGGTATGGTTGGCGACGGCGACGCCATCGGTGACTTCTCGATGCGGGCGCACCAGTCGATGCGAATTCCAAAAATCGTCGAGGCGACGTTCGTGCTCGACGGCTCGAGTGCGCCCTGGCTGGTTGACCTGAGCCAGCCGGATTGCGTCAACCCACGTGCGAAGACGTTGCACGGCGCGGTGGAGGAGGCGATGGGCTGTCGCGGCGACGGGGAATCCGCGCTAATCCCTCTCTTTTGATTCATTCCCTCTCGGCGACGTAAAAGTTTCGCTACTCACTGCATCCCCCCATCTCGCATGTCGCCGGTTACTCGTACACTCCCTTCATTCACCGCTATTCATCACCGCGTTTCACCGTGGCCCGGCGCTAGCCTTGGGAATGACGACGGTGACGGTCCTCCCGGCTGGGGCGCCGGACCTCCCGCGGCCGCCGCGGGACCTAGAACCGCGCCTGGCTCCGCCCGAACTTTTACCGTTCTCGGCGGCTGCGGCGGATGGAGCGGGAATCGCGGTGTCGGCCATGTTGCGCTTCCTGCCGGCGACCGCCGCGTTCCTGCAAATCGCCGCGAGGGGTGCCACCTTGGGCGCCGGGACTTCCTTCGGTGCGTTTCGAGCATGGACTTCCTTATCGACGGCGGTGGGCCCGAAACCGGGCGGGTACTGGTTCTCTCGATCGGACGATTTGTACATTTCGAGCCTCGGCGGCGGGATGGCGAACCCGACCTTCTTCTCGGTCTTCGGTGGCACCGGTTGGTGGTTGGTGGTCTCCGTGGCAGCCTCGGCGTCGATATCCTTCGCGCTTCTCATCGCGGGTGGTACGTAGAGTCCCAGCTTGTTCATCGACTTCATCATGGTCAGCGGCGTCTTGGACCTGAGATTGTACCTCGACTCCTGTGTTTGTGTTTGCGGGGGGTATCGGGGGTATCGTCAGGCACGGGACGCGAGTGGACGCGAGTGGGTGCATGACGGAAAGGAAAACAGCGATGGACACGCATGCGGTGTTGGGCAGATCGGGCGCGTACCTCATCGTCGTTTTCGTCCGTCATGGGGCGCTGTTTGGATCGAGGTTGGGTCGGGGGGAGGTCGTCAGCGCCAAAGCCAATCGGTCGCGGAAAGCGAAACTCGCGTCTCGTCATCGAATGTCGCAGAGTGGGTCGGGGGTAGTGGTTTGATCGTACCGTCTTGACCGCGGTCCTCGGTGTCTTGGCGTAGCGGTACGTCTCCGCGTCGCCGCCGTCTTCGACGCTCCTGAACGGCTGTTATATGGAGAGGTGGGGGACATCGGTCAGCGAGGGTCGGGGGTGGGTTAAAAGCATTTGTGCGTGAGATGTGTCTCGGACGGGGCGAGAGGCGAATCGGCAGACGGGGAAGCATCTCGACCGCGCGTCGCTCGTACCTCCGCGGCTCTCTTCAGGCCGAGCACGCGCTCGGGGGACACCATGAAGAGGGAGTAGGGCTTCTCCCCCGAGGCCCTAGCCTCGGCCGCCTGCGACCGCAGGTACGCGAGCGCGCTCATATCGTTCTGGCCGGAAATGGCGAGTCACACTTCGAACTTCGTGACGGATGCGTCCCGGGAAATTCAAGTTGACCAGGGTGCCGATGAACGAGAAAAAAGCCGAGCCGAGGCGCGGCGCCGCCCCACAAACACGCCCAAAGGAGCGCACCCGAGTCTAACACCACACGACATGGTGCGTCCCACGATCGTGTCGTCCCACGCGCGCGCATCCGTCGCGCCGATATCGCGCCCGAACCCCCTTCCCGACCCGCGATCTAAACCCGCCGTCCCCGATCTCTCCGTCCAAACTCTCACAGGATCCGACGCTGGAAGCCATCAAGCAGAAGCGCCTGGCCGAGCTCGGCGCCCAGGAGGGCGGCATGCCCCAGAATCCCGATGACGCCCAGGCGGCGCAGGAACGCGCCGAGGCCATGCAGGAGCAGCGAGGCGCCGCGCTCGCCTCGCTGATGGACCCCAAGGCGAGGGAACGCCTCGCCCGCATCGCGCTCGTCAAGCCGGAGAAGGCGCAGGCGCTCGAGAACATGCTCCTCCAGGCGGCGCAGCGGGGGCAGCTCGGCGGCAAGGTGACGGAGGATGCGCTCATCGGCATGCTCGAGAAGATCAACGGGGGATCGGGCGAGGGTGGCGGCCGCGGCGGGCCCAAGATCGAGATGCGCAGAAGGAACGTCATGGACGACGACGACTGGTAAAGAAACGACGTAAACAGGGGGGGATGAGGAGGACAGGGGAGCTCATCGTGGCGAGCCCCCTCCGTGATGTATTTCCCCAAACGCGTCAAGCCGGAGCGGTGAGCGGTGCATCGTTGTTACTCGTATTATACATAGCACCTAACGTGGTAACAGACAACGCGGGCGGCGCCGCGAAGAACGGTGGTTAAAAAGTAAACTCACATCACTCAACACTCGAAGCGCGTGGCTCACTGGTACCTCTTTGGGGTCCTGGACTTGCGGCCGCTTCGGGTCTTGACCGGGGCGCCGGTGAGCTTATCGACGAAGGGTCGCCAGACGGGCGAGAGGAGCCCGAGCGCGGCGGCTCCGTGGAAGATCATGCCCACGGGGTAGACCCCGGCGACTCCCTTTGAGGGGTCGAGAATTCCACAGAACAGTGCGATGAGGAGCTGCGTGAGGCCGAAGGAGAGGGCGTACCACTTGGGCGCCTTTCCGCCCTCGTTCTTGAGGATGAGAGCGCTGGCGAGGCCGTTGCCGAAGTGCACGGCGCCGTACCAGGCGAGGAGCGTCGCGCCCCCCGCGGAGGACGCGACGCCTGGAATCCAGGGCAAATCGGTGACTGGAGGCACTAACGGGATGAAGCTCAATTGGGGAACCGCGACGGCCCACCATTGGAGGGCGAACACCATCTCCAGGGAGTTGAGGTAGAGACCGATCTTGAACAGGTCGACGGCCATGGCGAGTGTATCCGGTTGGTTCGCTCGGGTGAGTGCTGAGCGCGGACAGTTGTGGCGGGGGTTAGGATTATCGGAAACGGTTTTTTGGCAATTTTGGTGCTCGAGCCACGAACTCGAAATCAGAGATCTCGGCGCGCCTTCAGAAGGGCATGGGGCCTAACCCTATCCGCCTCATCGGCGCCCTCTGCATGATCCTCACGATCCCCTCAGTGAATGCGAGGGCGCCGGCGATCCTCCCCGACGCCGACGGCCGCACCTCGGACGGCCCGACCGACGGCAGCTGCCACGGCCCGCACATCGAGCTGAACGTCGGGGTCGGGTGTGACTTCTCCGGCTTCTTCACCGAGGCGCTGGGGCTGCACGTCGCGCTCGCGGACGCGGGCACGTGCGTCAGGACCCCGACGCTGAGCCGGTGCGAGCCCGTGCTGCGCGGGCTGCTCAACCCGCACGAGCGCGAGGCGGCATCCTCCGCGGGGAGGTTCCAGAACGAAGATCGAAAATACCCCGACGTGGACGTGCGATGGCACAACGGCGAGGACGCGCCGTGCCCGTGGGAAAAGGACTCGGTTCGCACCGCGGAGACCCACGGGACCCTCGCGGTGCTCAGGAGCATGACCGAGAAGGTGGTGCTGAGCGATACCTTACGGCGGTGCTGCGCCCTGGTCCACGAGACATGGGTGCCCACCGAGTGGCACAGAAAACTGTACCGACGCGAAGGCTGTCCAAACGCGAAGGCGCTCCCGGAGGCTGTGGACACGCGAACCTTCCGACCGGGTGGGAAGATCCCCGGGGATGGCACCCAGGGTGCCGACTCCTCCGCGGGTACCGACGACGCCAAAACCAAGGGCACCACGGTGTTCCTGAGCGTGTTCCAGTGGCAGCAGCGCAAGGGACCGGACGTGTTGTTGAAAGCGTACTGGAACGCGTTTCGTAAAGATGACGACGTGGTGCTCCGCGTCCGCGCCAAGGTCCCGGGCTGGGGCGGTAACCCGTTCAAGACGGCGCAGGGCGGTGTGAAGCACTGGGCGAGGGCGCTGTGGAACACGTCACCGGATCAGCTCGCCAAGGTGGAGGTGGTGACGGCGCGGGACGGTGAAGACGCGACTCGCGAGGACATGGCTGGTGAGTGTATTTTTATTATATTCGTATGGGCAATTCGATTGACCTGACGTCGTGTTTTGTTTACAGCCATGTACAGAAGCGCCGACGCATTCGTGTTGCCGTCGAGGGGGGAAGGGTGGTGTTTGCCGTGCGCCGAGGCGATGGCGAGCGGGACGTTGCTCATCGCCAGTGACTTCAGCGGCACCACCGCGTTCGCGGATTCCACCAACTCGCTCCCGGTGCAGTGCAAGGTGATCGACGCGGCTAAGGGGTGCGAGCCAGACGTGGAGGTTAGTTTATTTTATTTACGTTCCGTATGGGCAATTTGATTTACGTCGTGTTTTGTTTTTCACAGGGGTTGGCTTGGCGACTGCGGTGGACGCACGACCACGGGTCTGAGGCGCGTGCGTTGGGGACGAAGGGCGCGAGGGACATACGGGAGAGGTTTGGGATGGCGCGCGTGGCTGAGCTGTGGGCGGAGGAAGGGAGGAGGGGCCTCGGGAGGTTTAAGACGAAGCGTGAGGACACCAGGCTTCTCGACGTGGACTGAGACCGAAGCTTTTGTTAGTTTTAGCATCCCCGTATAAAATAGACTGGCCATTCATGAGTTATTTTTCTTGCCAGCCTGGTTTTGCACCGCATTCGTATGCGAAGCAGTCTCAAGAATCCTCGAGTGTTCAAAAACAGCTCGAGTCGCCCACCCACCCATCCGCACAACTCGGCGAGCCCGCGAGGCGACGCCGGGAAGAGGCCGATTCGTCTCGATTCGCGACCGCTCGTACCGATCGTGGCACGCGCGGAGCGGCTCGGACTCGGCCCCCGGAGACGGACATGCGACGGTCGACGGGCATCTCGCCCCGACTCTTGGGAGCGTCGGGTTCGATGAAGGCATCATCATGGGCGAGCAGGGCGCTGGCCGTGCTCGCCTTCATCGCGCTCTTCGCCGGCGCCGCTGTGGCGGGTACGTCCCACGTCCCATCAGAACATCCCGGATCGAACGAACCCCGACCTGAGGGCCCCTACCGTGCATCGCGGCGGGGTCCTCGCGCGCATCACCACATCGCCCCGATATCCCCACGGGCATCCCCCGAGGTGGCCGCGAACGTTCGCTGACCCAAATACCCGTACCCCCGACCCACCCGCAGACTCCACCGAGCCGCTGTTCCACTCCGGCTACCCCACGACGACCAGCGTGACCGGCTCCCAGTTCGACCTGGACGTCAAGGTACGCGCACGGACCGCACCGGACCCAACCCCGGCGCCCCTTCAAAAAAGCAAATTCACCAACGGACCAGCCCGCGAATCCCTTTTTTCTCCCGATTGTCTAACGCCAGCCCTTACGAACTAACCCCCACGAACCCCCACAGCTCAACGAGGGAGGGACGGTGTACTACTACGTGGTCAGGAGCGCGACAGCCGCGACACCCACCGCGTCGCAGGTTGAATCCCTCTACGACTCCTACGTCGTCGACGGAGTCTCCTACGACGTGCACAAGAACGGCACCATAGACGTCACGGCTGACACGGAGGCTTCGGTTACTTTAACCGGCTACAACGACAACGAGGCGCTCAGCGTGTTCCTCGTCGCGGTGGACTCCAACGGCAACTTACAGACGCTCACCACGGAGCTGGACGTGGTGATGGGTGACGATAACCCGCCAACATTCGCCGCCGGGTACCCTTACGCGGGGACCATCGCGGCCGATTCTTTCGACTTCGCCGTCGTGTTGAACGAAGCCGGTACCGTCCACTTCGCCGTGCTTCCCAAGGGCAGCACGGCGCCTACGACGGTGGCGGAGATCACGGGATGTACCAACGCCGACGCGGTGGCGTGCTCACCGGGCGGCGGCGTCTACGTCCCGGCTAGGCCGTACTACCTGTCCTCGTCGCTGTACCACGTGTCGTTTAACCTGCGATCCGTCGCGGATCTATCGACGTGCACCTCCACCTGGAACAGCAACGCGGCCGGGACCACGAACACGTCCTTGGCGCAGGCGTGCCCCAAGCTCGACGCCGCCGGGGCGACCGAGTACGACGTCTGGTACGTCGCCGAGGATGACAACGCGCAGGCGGGGTACGGCCGGACCAACAACGTTCAATCCGCGTCCGACCTCGCGTCGCAGAAGCTCGAGGTGACCACCGCAGACATCACCGCACCAACGAAAGCGTCCGGTTTCCCAAAAGCCAAGAACCTCGCGGCGACCTCCGTGGAGCTCTCCGTGAACATGGGCGAAACCGGCAAGGCTTGGTACCTCGTCGTCCCCGACGCCGCCAATGCCCCGACGGCGCAGCAAGTGATCGACCAGGTGTCCATCTACAGCGCCCTCGACGAGGTGACCGTCCTGACGAAGGGCTCCTGGCTCGTCACAGTCGCGGACACGGACACGGAGGTTTCAATCACCGGGCTGGACGACGAGACTGCGTACAGCGCCTACGTGGTGGTTCAGGACGAGGGCGACGACGACACCGCGACTAACAAGTACCACTCGAATTCACCGACGGCGGAGACTACCGTGTCGCGCGTGCAGTTCACCACGCTCGACGGCACAGCCCCGGTGTACAAAGGGACGTACACGCCGACGGTGTCTGACATCGACAGCGCGTCCTTTTCGCTGGACGCGCAGCTCGACGAGGTTGGCAAGGTTTACTACCTCGTCGTGAAACGAACCACGGACTCCGCGCCGACGCCGCCGACGGTGACGCAGGTGCTGAGCGGCACGTTCTCCGGCACGGTGGCGTGCGGCCACGTGGACATCACCTCCGCGGACACCAACACCAGCGTGGTGATTCAGGATACCGCCAACAAGGCCTCCGTGAGCGCGTGCCAGGACCCGGGAAATTCAGCGTTGCTCGCGCTGCCCGGAGAGGGAACCGGCGGCGCCACCACCGGCAGCTGCGCGTCCTGCCCGACGATCGACGCGAACTCGCGGTACTGGGTGTACATCGCCGGTCAGGATGACGATTTGAACAACATGACGTCGGTGCGCACCATCGCGGTTGATACAACCGACGAGACGGCGCCGTCCTTCGTGGACCACTCGTCGAAAACCACGCCGTATCTCAGCGGTAACGCTCCATCCGTCGCTGTCCCGGGCAAGAGCAACGACGGCGTCACGCTCAGCGTCACGTTCGCGCTCGACGAGATCGGCGCCGCGTACTTTATGGTGGTTGACGCGTCCAAGACGGCGCCCACACCGGCGCAAATTCGAACTTGCGGTTCCGCTTCCGACGGTACCCTCGTCGGCACGTCCTCCAACACCTACACCGCGAGCGACGCCAGTACTCCCACCGCGTTCGTCTGCGGCGTGAAGAACGTCCCGGTCAAGGACACCGGGTACGTGATGGATCTCAAGTTTCTCCCGTCGGGAACGGCGGTGAAGGTGTACGTCGCCGCGGAGGATCTCGAGAAGAACCGAATCGGCCACCCGGGTCTCAAGGTGGACCCGCCCGTGAGCAACCTGCAGTCCACCGCCACGGGCATCTCAGTCACCACCGCGGACATCTACCCGCCCACGTGGCCGTCCATCGCGGGGCGTCAGTACCCGCGCGTTCCATTCACGGAGGATACCGACATAACGGAAGACGACGCCACGATTTCCGTCGCTTTGCACGAACCGGGCTTCGTCTACTACGTCGTGGTACCCAAGGATTACACCTACAACAAACACTACACCGACGGTACCGCGCGGTCCTTGCCCACCGTCGCGGAGGTGATGGCCGGGACTGGGCCGGGAGGCGCCGGGAACGTCACGTCCGGGACCCAAGACGTAGCCACTGGTGACACCGTCGTGAACATCACCACCGCGTCCGCCGCTCTGACCAACGAAACCGCGTACGACGTCTACCTCGTCGCGGAAGACAAAGCGACGATCGACGGCGTGGACATGCGGAACGTGCAGACGGAGGTTGTCAAGCTGACGTTCACGACGCGCGACGTCACAGCTCCGACGTTCGCAGCGGGCTACCCGAAGGTTGACACAGCGCCGGAGAAATTGACGGTGACGGCGAAACTGAACGAGGCGGGTGACGTGTACTTTGTCGTCGTCGCCGACGGCGAGGCCGCGCCCACCGTCGACGAGGTCATCGCGGGAGTCGATTACGGCGCAGTCACCGTCGTGGCGCGGTGCGGGAAGGACACCGACGACGCGACGGACGCCCTTTACTTTCGCGCGCCCGAGCCCTCGACCGAGTACACGTGCGAGGTCTCCGGGCTCTCGCAGGAGACCGAGTATGACGTCTACGTGATCGCGCTCGACAACGTGAACGACGACAAGGACGCCGGCGACGCCTTCCCCGACGCCAACAAGCAGACGGCGGTGACCAAGGTGGACGCGACGACCAAGGACGCGACTCCCCCGGTGTGGACCTCGACGTACCCCGCAATCGAGGACCTCACCGGCGACGTCTTCAACCTCACCTTGAACCTCGACGAGATCGGCGTGGCGTACTACACTGTGGACGCGTACGATAAGACCCCGCCCGACGTCGAGGACGTGCGCAACGGCGTGGACGTCTACGGCGGAGCGGTGTTTGCGAAGGGCGTCGCCAACGTCAGCGCGGCTCTCACAAAAATTGAGCACGTCGTCACCGGCACGTTCGTCTCGGAGACTGACTACTACGTCTACGTCACCGCCGCCGACGACGAACCGACGCGAAACAACCAGAGCGCGTACCAGAGCATCCACATCCGCACCCCCGACGTCACGCCGCCCGAGTTTGTCGGCGAGTGGACGATGGCTGGCACGGTGACGGACGTCGACGGCGATTCGTTCAAGCTGACGGTGCAGCTCAACGAAATCGGCACCGTCTACTACAACGTCGTGCCCAAGGGGGAAGTGCCGGCGAGCGCCGCCTCCGCGAAGCAGGTGGCCGGGTCCGGCAGCGCCGTCTCGGGGTTCAACCCAAAGGCTTGCGGATCCTTCGCCGTGGCTAGCGCCGACACCAACGTCACTCACGCGATCACCACGGACACCACCGCCGGCTGCGACGGCTCGACTGACTGCAACGCCTGCCCGAAGCTGACGAGCGAGACCGAATACGACGTCTGGATCGTCGCCGAGGACGACGGCGGGCACGGTATACCCATCGCGGCCACCACGGATGCCAAGAACCTCCAAGCCGCGGCTACGCTCGTCAAGGCGAAGGTTCCCAACGCCGAGTACAACAACTCGGGCGTGACTTTTTCCTTCGCCACCGCCGACGTCACCGCGCCGACGTTCACCAACTCCACCCCGGGGTACACCCACGTCTCCGGCGAGGGCTTCGACCTGCAGCTGCAGATTGACGAGCCAGGCGTGGTTTGGTATTCACTCGTCAACAGCACGTGCGGCACGGATCCGACCACGACGCAGATCCGAGCGGGAACCGACGGGTGCGACTCCAAAACCGGCGTCGCCGCGTACGGCTCCGTGACGCTCGAGGCGGACACCTTCACGCTGTTCACGATCGACACGATCGGGCTGGAGACCAGGCAGGAGGATACGTACGTCGCCTACGTCTACGCCGAGGACGACGAACCGACTGGGTTCACGTCCCTCACCCTTCCCAACCGCGGAGCCGTGACTAAATACTCGCCGGATCCCTCCACCGCCGATATCCTGCCCCCGCTGTTCACTGAACTCTACGCCAACGAGTCAGAGTCGAGAACCGGGTTTGGAGCGCTGAAGACGACGTTCAACATCTCCGTCGAGATGGACGAGCCGGGGCAGATTTATTACGTCGCGTTCCCGGCTTGGCACGCAGAGACTGCCTACGCGTCACATAACAAGCCCGGGAAGGCGGCGCCCACCGCCGCGCAGGTCAAGGCGGGTAAGGATTACGCCGGTGCTAACGCCGAGGTCAGCGGCACGTTCTCGGTGACGTCCGCGGGTGTTCTCACCAAGTCCACCACCGACGATCCCCTCACCGACGGGATCGTCTACGACGTCTACGTCATCGCCGAGGACGACGCCGCCGACGACGCCCGGACGCACAAACCGGGGCTCACCGCGTCGGATAACCTCCAGGCGGCGCCCACTAAGGTCCAGGTGACCACCGCGGACGGCACCGCGCCGTTGTTCAGTGGAAACCCGTGCGACTCCAAGAAGCACGAGGTGTGCACGTCCATCCTACACTCCGAGACGTACCAACACTCAAAGTACCCACTCATGACCGACTGCGCCGCCGATAAGTTTACCCTCACCGTGAACGTCGACGAACCGGGATCCACCGTGTACTACGTCGTCGTCGCGGACGCCACCGACTACTCATCCGCGAGCGCGGCGCCGACGACTGACCCGACGCTGGAGCAGATCAAAGATGGCGTCGACTACACGGACGTGCGGAACAGCGCATCCGTGACTGTTCTCGACGCCGGATCAGTCACCGCGACGCTCGCGGGCACCGACTACGACGTCGACGTCACGTTCACGGCCCCGAGCACCAAGTACTACTCCGTGTTTGTCGCCACGGAGGGCCCCAACGGGAACCTCGGCGACGGCGACGTCCGACGAACCGCGCGGACGCAGCCCACTAAACTGGCACCCTGCGTCATGGCCAACCTGGTGGGCGCGAGCGCGGTGACGGACCAGGTGCGATGGACCGCGACGGACGATTCGCTCGTCGCGAAGATGCACATCAGCTCGCCCGCGGTGGTCAGCTACGTCTTGTTGCGCAAAGGGTCGCCGGCGCCGTCCCCGACGCAGGTTCTCAACGGGAAAGACAGCGCCGGTAATAGCCCGGCGTGTTACGACTACCGTGACCTGTCCGCCCCGCGGAACAACGTCCGGTGCTTCTTCGCGGATAACTCCAAGACGGACACGGCGGGTAGCACCGACTGCGTGTCGGACGGGTACGGAACCGTGGCGGACGATACCACCGCTTGTACAATCGCCACCTTTACCAACCTCAGCAACGCGGTCGAGTACGATTTGTACGCGGTGGCCACGCACGTCAACGGCACGGTGAAGAGCGACGAGACCGGGCCGGACTCCACGACGGGTACGCCCATCTATTACGGCGAGTTCACGCGCGTCCCGGTCAAGGCGACCGGGCGAACGACGGATTCGGTGGCGCCTTTTTTCAAGTCGAGCTTCCCGAAAGTGAAGGCGATCAAGGGCGACGAGGCTGTGCTCGAGGTGCAGCTCAACGAGGCTGGTACCGTCTACTACGTGGTGGACGAGAACACCGCGGCGGATCCGACCCCGGCGCAGGTCAAGGCTGGCACGGATTCCAACGATAACGCCACCGCGCTCATCGCCAAGGGCAGCATCGTGATGCCCACCGTCGTCTCCAAAACTCCAAATTACGACCCCTACAACGTCACGATCACCGGACTGAAGCCCAAGTCCATGTACAACGTCCACATCATCGCCGAGGACGACGAAACCGGGGACTACGGCGGTAACCTGCAGAGCACCATCACCACCGTCGCGTTCACGTCCGCGTCCACCGACGCGCACCTCGGCGGACTCGTCGCGAGGGTCGTCAACGGGGGCGACTCCACCAACCTCGGACTCGTCCCGCCGTTCAAGCAGAGCATCACCTACTACGCCGTCTTCGTCAACGTGACCACGAGCACCGTCCAGCTCACGCCAATCTCCAACGATACCGAGAGCATCGGAAAGATCAAGGTGAACGGCACCGCACGGGCGTCGCAGAGCGAGTTCGCGGTGACTGTTCCGCACGGCAAGACAATCTACGAGTTTGAAGTCACCGCCGGGGATGGCGTGACTAAAAAGAAGTACCACCTCGGAATCACCCGAGCCGTCGACTCGACGGTGACCAACTCTACGCTCAAGCTGCTGCAGGTGAAGTACGACGACGACACGATCGTGAACTCGACGCAGATGGGAGGCCGCGCGTGGCCCAAGTGCGTCAAGGGGTGCGACAGCAACGCGCCGGCGCGGTGCAGCTCCGCGAACCCGCGGTGCGTCATGGATTCACGGCTGACAAAATATTCGATTCGGATCCCGAACAGGGTCCAATCCATCACGGTGACCGCGGAGACGTCGGAGACGGGCGCCAGCGTCATGATGTACACGCAGGGCAGCACCGGCGTGGACTATCCGGGCGGCCTGCCGGGTTACACCACCGGTAAATCGCTCGCATCGGCGCCGAAGATTGACCTCGCCGCGATGTCCGCGCGGGGCGGGTCTGAATTTCACCTCGTCGTCGTCGCCGCGGACGGCGTCACCAAGACGACGTACGTCGTCGCCATCGAACGATACGGCCCGGGCGTCTACACCGGGTGGAAGCCCGTGGTGCCCAGCTCGAACGCGGCGAAAGGGGAACGGTACGGCGAGTTGTACGGCGCTGACGACGCGTTGACGACGCGGGTGGGCGTGGACCCGAGCGTCCGCGACCTCAACGTGATTCCCAACATCGACGTAAATCCACCGCGGTGGGTCAGCTCGTACCCTCGAACGTACCAGGGCCACGTGTCCACGGAGCTCGACCTCGTGGTCCAGCTGGACGAGCCGGGTGTCGTGTATTACCTCATCTTACCGGACACCGCGAGGGCGCCGACGGCGAGGGAGGTGAAGGAAGGAACCGGGTTGAGGAGCGACGCGGTCAAGGCTGGCAACGTCAC